>Ga0209723_1002929_pt1 | contig 21719 bp, 14 predicted proteins | sample BiotimSIPDNA_2_FD_185750 | JGI IMG/M metagenome (GOLD analysis project Ga0209723, IMG submission 185750) | Anaerobic biogas reactor microbial communites from Washington, USA - Biogas_R2 time_0 SIP DNA (SPAdes) (version 2) | ecosystem: Engineered > Bioreactor > Anaerobic > Unclassified | place...
TCCGGAGGATGGGGCAACAATACATTTGTAGGAACTCTGGGTGTGAGTTTCAATAATTTTTCTACCTCCAATTTCTTTAAAAAAGAGGCATGGAGGCCTGTTCCCCTGGGTGATGCCCAGCAGCTGGCCGTCAGATTCCAGACCAACGGTTCATACTATACTGCATTCACGGCAAGTTTCGTCGAGCCCTGGCTTACCGGCAAGAAGCCGACCTCGCTTAACATTTCAGCGTATTTTACACGTCAGACTAATTCCTACGCCACCTACTACTATCAGGTACTCAATGATGACGAATATATGGAGATTTTTGGTGCAGCAGTCGGATTAGGCACACGCCTTAAATGGCCTGACAACTACTTTGTGCTTTACAATCAACTCGGATGGCAATCATACCGCCTCCAAGACTGGAGGTACAATTTTATTTTCGATACCGGTATTTCGCATAATATAAGCTGGACTACAACTTTGACCCGTAATTCCACAGACCAGTCGATTTATCCGCGCAGCGGTGCTGACTTGTCATTCTCCATACAGCTTACTCCTCCATTTTCGCTTATTGGAGCCAATCGTCATAAGGATTATAGTAGCATGTCAGTTCAAGATCACTATAAGTGGATAGAGTATCATAAGTGGACCTTCAGGGGATCACTCTTTACCAGACTAGTAGGTGATCTTGTGTTGATGACAAGAGCGCAGTTCGGTTATTTGGGCTTTTACAACAAAAATTACGGCTATTCTCCGTTCGAGGGCTTTATACTCGGCGGAGATGGTATGTCGGGTTACAATACTTACGGCTCCGAGGTCATCGGCCTTAGAGGATATGAAAATTACTCCCTCACACCATACATAGGTAACGCCTATGCGGGTAACGTATACGACAAGTTCACTGTCGAGCTCAGATATCCCGTGATAATGCAACCGAACTCCACTATTTATGCGCTGTTATTTCTCGAAGGAGGTAATTGCTGGTCGGATATCCGCAATTTCAACCCCTTTCATATCAAGCGCTCTGCAGGAGCGGGTGTGAGGGTATTACTGCCCATCGTGGGTATGCTCGGTATCGACTGGGGTTATGGGTTTGATGCTGACAATCCTGAAGATAGAAGTCAGTTCCACTTTGTAATAGGACAACAATTTTAACTAAATAAACGATGTTCAAGATGAAAAAGTTTTTACTGTCATTTGTCGTACTGATCATTTTCGGTTTCTGTGCCAATGCACAGAAGGTGGCTTACATCAACACTGAGGTAATATTGGATGCAATTCCTGAATATCAGGCCGCACAAATAGAACTCAATGAGCTTTCAGACAAGTATAAGGCCATTATAGAGGCCGAAATCGGCGAGATAGACCAGCTCTATCAGACATATCAGCAGATTAAACATTCACTCAATGATGCTCAACGCAACGCAAGAGAGCAAGAGATTATATCCAAAGAGCAGGTGGTTAAGAGCAAACAGCGCATTTATTTTGGGGAGGATGGCATAATGGCCAAAAAATCGGAAGAATTGATTGGCCCTATCCAGACCGTAGTTAACTCGGCAATTGAAGTAGTCGCCGCGCAAGATGACTATGTTGTGATAATCGACCTTGCGGTTACTCCAGGAATAGTCTACAAAAACTCAAAGTATGACCTTACCGAGCAAGTATTGAAATTAATTCAAAACAAATAATATTTAACAATTTATACACATATGAAACGTATCACAATTATTTTTTTCCTCCTTGCCGCACTTGGATTTTCGGCCAAGACCCAGGAACTCAAGATCGGTCATATCAATACACAGGAAGTTATCTACCTGATGGCTGAGATGGACACCGTGCGTATGAGACTTCAAGTGATTCAGACTGACCTGATCGAGACCATACAGGGTATGGAGGATGAATACCAGGCAAAGTATACCGAGTACAATCGCAGACAGGCCACCTGGACCGCAGCCGTAAAAGAGGCAAAGGAAAAGGAGATTCAGGATCTTATAGCACGTTTGCAACAGTTCCAGCAAACTGCACAGCAGGAGATGGCACAGCAGGAGCAAGAGCTGGCGGCACCGGTTTATCAGAAGGCACAAATTGCTATTAACAAGGTTGCAAAGGAACTTTCCCTGATTTATGTCTTTAACACCGCTGCAGGTGCAATCATCTATTTGGATGAAGCTGCATCAGTAAATCTGCTTCCTCTTGTGAAGAAGGAGCTCGGCATTCCCGAAGAAAAGGTGACGCCGACACAACTCCCACAGCAGCAATAATATCAAAGCACTGACAATTATTAATTTATTATTTACAAAAAAAACTATTCTTTTTTTATGCAACACAAAGTTATTGACATGCAAAATGTCGTAATTCGTTTTGCTGGTGACTCCGGAGACGGAATGCAGCTCACAGGCACCCTGTTTGCGGACGCCTCCGCTCTTTATGGAAATGAGATTTCCACGTTTCCCGACTATCCGTCTGAAATCCGTGCCCCTCAGGGTACAGTATCCGGAGTTTCGGGATTCCAGGTCCACATCGGAAGTGGTGAAGTAAATACTCCCGGTGACTTCTGTGACGTGTTAGTGGCAATGAATCCGGCCGCACTCAAGGCAAATGCCAAGTGGACCAAACCCACCGCAACCATCATAATTGATATGGATGCATTCGACGAGGCGGGCATCAAAAGGGCCGGCTATGCTACTCTTGATCCATTTGCAGAACTCAAAATCGAGGATAGAAACATCATTGCTTCCCCTATCACCACCCTTACACAAGAGAGTCTCAAAGAGAGCGGTCTTGACAATAGGTCGATCCTGCGTAGCAAGAATATGTTCACTCTTGGTATGTGCTTCTTTCTTTTCAACAGATCCCTTGATCATACCTATGAGTATCTTGAGAAGAAGTTCAAGAAGAAACCGCAACTGATTGATGCCAACAAAAAAGTGCTCTTTGACGGCTTTAACTATGCAAGCAACATACACGCTATACCAAACACCTATATGGTGCAGCCCGCTCCCCAGGAGAAGGGTGTTTATCGCAATATCAATGGCAACCAGGCCACCGCATGGGGTTTGATGGCGGCAGCAGAGAAGAGTGGAATCCCCCTTTTCTGTGGTTCATATCCTATTACTCCGGCTACCGGAATCCTTGAGGAGCTTGCCATCCATAAAAATCTTGGAGTGAAGACTATGCAGGCCGAGGATGAGATTGCGGGCATCTGTACTGCCATTGGAGCAGCTTACGCCGGCAATTTTGCAGTAACTACCACTTCAGGTCCCGGCGTTTCACTCAAATCAGAGGCTATGGGTCTTGCCATGATTACCGAGCTTCCGCTTGTGATAGTGGATGTTCAGAGGGGCGGTCCATCGACAGGTATTCCTACTAAAACGGAGCAGACCGACCTTGCACAGGCTCTCTACGGCCGCAACGGTGAGTGCCCGATTGCTGTAATGGCTGCACACTCGCCTTCACACTGCTTTGACGCAGCATTTTATGCAGGTAAATATGCAATGGAACATATGATGCCTGTAATTCTTCTAACTGAAGGCTTTCTCGGTAACGGTTCAGAACCCTGGAAAATTCCTTCAATGAAGGATTATCCCGAGATCCATCCTCCTGTTATTGATTCATGTGAGGGTCCTTACAAACCTTATCACAGAGATTCGGAAACATTTGTGCGCAAATGGGCATTGCCCGGAAAAGCCGGTCTCGAGCATAGGGTAGGAGGTTTGGAGAAGAATCCTGATGGTGTTATCTCTTCGGATCCTATCAACCATGAGAAGATGTGTGCGGCAAGGGCCGAGAAGGTTGCCCGTATGACCAACTTTATTCCCGAACAAGAGGTTATTGGAGCCGACAGGGCAGATGTGCTTGTAGTGGGCTGGGGTGGCACTTTTGGCCATCTTTATACTGCAGTACAGCAAATGCAGTCAGAAGGGAAGAGCGTTGCTCTTGCTCATTTTGATTATATTAATCCTCTCCCCAAGAATACCGCTGAGGTATTTGCACGCTACAAGAAAATTTTAGTATGCGAGCTCAACTCAGGTCAGTTTGTGGATTATCTGAGAGCGAAATTGCCCGATTTCAAATATTTACAATACAATAAAGTGCAGGGACAGCCCTTTATTGTGAAGGAAATCGTGGATGCAGTTAACAATATTCTTTAATCTTTGAAAATATACTACTATGGCATATACAGCACAAGATTTTAAAAGTAATCAGGAAGTAAGATGGTGTCCCGGCTGCGGAGACCATGCAGTACTGGCATCCATCCACAGGGCTCTTCCCGAAGTTTGTGAAGCTTTGGGTTATACTAAAGAAAGAATTGTATTTGTTTCAGGTATCGGTTGCTCTTCCAGATTGCCCTACTATATGAATACATTCGGATTCCATGGAATACACGGACGTGCGACAGCGATTTCCACAGGTATGAAGGTTGCGAATCCCAACCTCAGCATCTGGCAGGCTACCGGTGACGGCGACGCATTAGCTATTGGCGGCAATCACTTTATCCACGCTATCCGCAGAAATATCGATATCAATATTATTCTCTTTAATAACCAGATTTACGGTCTCACCAAAGGACAGTATTCTCCTACATCCAAACTGGGAATGATCACCAAAACATCCCCTTACGGTACAGTTGAGAACCCCTTCAACCCTGGTGCACTTGCATTAGGTGCCGGAGCTACATTCTTTGCTCGCAGCCTTGATGCAGAGGTCAAGCTCAGTCAGGATATTTTAGTAGCGGCTGCAAAGCATGACGGTACTTCGGTGGTTGAGATGTTGGTCAATTGCGTAATCTTCAATGACGGTGCTCACGCCGCTATTTCCGATCGTGCGAATCGTGCCGACAGGACCATAATCCTTCATCACGGAGAACCCATGATATTCGGAAAGAACAACGACAAGGGCTTGGTATTCCGCAATCGGAAACTTGAAGTGGTTACAATTGGCCAGAATGGCATAACAGTGGATGACTTGCTCGTGCATGATGCGCATTGCAAGGAGGTCGGTATTCATAATCTTCTGGTCAATATGAAACATCCCGATTACCCCGTTGCTCTAGGAGTTATCCGTAATGTCAAGGAGAACACCTATGACGACAATGTAAGGGACCAGTTGAAGGAAGTGGAGGCAAAATCTACGATAAAATGCATGGATGATCTGCTTCACAGCGGTGCGACATGGATAGTTGAATAGTCGAAACTTTTTACTATATTAGTGCTATATTATATAATACCTAATAATACAAATATCAATCTAATAAATTAAGTTAAAATTATGAAAGTAGCTGAGATTATGGCCAATCTTGAGAAAAAATATGGCCATGAAAAAGAGTACTTGCAAGCCGTACATGAGGTGCTTGAGTCAATCGAAGAGGTTTATAATCAACATCCCGAATTCGAAAAGGCAAAAATCGTTGAAAGAATTGTTGAGCCCGACCGTGTATTTACTTTCCGTGTTGCCTGGGTAGACGACAAAGGTGAGGTTCAGACCAACATCGGTTATCGTGTACAGTTCAACAGCGCTATCGGCCCCTACAAGGGCGGTATCCGTTTCCATCCTGCAGTAAATGTTTCAATGTTGAAATTTCTCGGCTTCGAGCAGACTTTCAAAAATGCACTCACCACTCTCCCTATGGGCGGTGGCAAGGGCGGTTCTGATTTCGATCCCGTAGGTAAATCCAATGGTGAAATCATGCGTTTCTGCCAGGCATACATGCTTGAGTTGTGGCATTGTATCGGTCCCGATCAGGACGTTCCCGCAGGTGACGTAGGTGTTGGTGCCCGTGAGATCGGTTACTTTGTCGGTATGTATTCCAAACTTGCACGCCAGTACAACACAGGCGTTCTTACCGGCAAGGGTTTAAACTGGGGTGGCTCTATCCTTCGTCCCGAAGCCACAGGCTTTGGTGCACTCTATTTTACCGAGCATGTGCTTGCAAAAGCCGGCAAGAATATCAAAGGCAAAACAGTTGCGATCTCCGGATTCGGTAACGTAGCATGGGGTGCTGCGACCAAGGCTACCGAACTCGGTGCAAAGGTTATTGCAATTTCAGGTCCGGATGGCGTTTGTGCTCTCCCTAACGGCATCAATAAGGAGATGATCGATTATATGCTCGTTATGCGTGCTTCCAACCGCAACAAAGTTCAGGATATGGCTGATAAGTTCCCCGGTCAGGCTATCTTTACTCCGGGTAAGAAAGCATGGAGCATGAAGTGCGACATCGCTCTTCCTTGCGCATTCCAGAATGAGCTCAACGGTGACGATGCAAAAGAACTCATTGCTAATGGTACATGGTGCTGCTGTGAGGTTTCCAACATGGGTTGTACCCCCGAAGCTATCGCTGCATTCCAGTCGGCAAAAGGTTTTCTCTTTGCTCCAGGTAAGGCTGTTAATGCAGGTGGCGTAGCAACTTCAGGTCTTGAGATGACTCAGAATGCTTCACACATCAGCTGGTCAGGTAAAGAAGTTGACGAGAAACTTCACTTCATCATGGAGAATATCCACGCACAGTGCGTGAAGTTCGGCCAAAGAAAAGATGGTACTGTTGACTATGTGAAGGGCGCAAACATCGCCGGCTTCATGAAGGTGGCACAGGCTATGCTTGAGCAGGGCGTAATCTGATAATTCCTCTGAAAAGAGAGTATTGTTACAAGGGTGGCCACTGTACCCTTCCCTAAAAATCGGACAGTTCTGAATTAGACAAAAGTATTAACTTTGTCAAAAGCAGAACATTATGAAAAGGAAGATTCACAGCGAATCCGAGATGGTCAAAGCCGTCCGGGAAGTAGAAAGTGGCATAGATGCCGCAACAGTAGCCAGAAATTACGGAATATCGCGAGCGACTCTCTACAACTGGAAATCCAAGTACAGCGGTATGGAAGTCAGCCAGGTCAAACGTCTTAAAGAGTTAGAGGCAGAAAATCGTAAGTTGAAGCAAATGTATGCAGATCTGGCTCTCGACAATCGTATTCTGAAGGAGGTCATCGAAAAAAAACTTTAGAGCCCGAGGTTAAGAAGGAACTGGCAAACGACATAGTGGAAGAATGCGAAGTCAGCATCTCTCGGGCGTGCAGGATAATGGAGATACATAGGTCTTACTTCTACTACGAAAGCGTAAAAGATGACACCGAGGTTGAAGAAGCCATCAGAAATGCGGCCAAATATGGAGAAGGATTCTGGAAGATCTTCGAGTTGCTGCGTTCATTTGGCAAGCCATGGAATCACAAAAAAGTATATCGCGTTTATAAAAAGATGCATTATGAAAAGAGAGTAAGGCTGAAGAAGCGTTTACCTGCGAGGGTCAAAAACCCATTGGAACAACCAAAAGAGCCCAATACGACTTGGTCCATTGATTTTATGAGCGACGTGCTTGAATGCGGCAGGAAGTTCAGGGTATTGAATGTAATAGATGACAGTGACAGAATTGCGGTAGCACAGGAGGTGTCAATGTCCTTTCCGGCGAAAAGGGTGATAAAAACTCTTGAGAAAGCCATTTGGCTGAACGGTAAGCCAAGAAACATACGTTGTGACAATGGCCCTGAGTTCATCGCAAAGGAGTTCCGGGAATGGTGCGCAGGAAATGACATAAAATTGTTGTTCATCCAACCCGGATGTCCTACCCAGAACAGTTACATAGAACGCTTCAATGGCACCTACAGGCGAGCGGTACTTGATGCTTACATATTCAGAACCATAGGAGATGTCCGTAATATAACGGACGAGTGGACGTACTACTACAACAATGAAAGACCGCACGAGACCTTGGGAAATATGCCACCTTCGACATATAGGGAAAAGAAAGAAAAGGAAATGATTGATGTTCAGATATGCAAATGTAACTCCGCCTACGAGCTCTGCAAGGCCGAGACAAGTGCCTTTCAGGCAGCCTTGCATACCTCTACGGCTAACGCTTCCGGTGGCCTATCTGAAATCAATCAACTACTATAACATCATGCGCAAAAAAATAAAAACACTATATTAGCAGTCTAATTGCAAGCTGTCCTAAAAAGGGGAAGCTTACATAAAGTATTGAATGTTTGAATTATTGTTTTTTTTTATTTACTTTGCAAGATGAATTGAATAATATGCACAAACTGGCTCTGAACCAGTTTGTGCAATAGAGAATATATTATAAACACCAATTAATTAACCAAAATTTTATCTACATGAAAAGAATCAGACTAATTCTGACGACTCTATTGCTTGTAGTATCTGCGACTGTTTTCGCACAGCAGACCATACAGGTGAAAGGTGTCGTTAAAGATGCAGCTACCGGGGAGGGTATTCCCTTTGCAGCTATCCAGCTCAAGGGTACCATGACCGGAGTTGCAACAGATGCTGAGGGAAATTACACCATCGCCGTTCCGGGTGACGGTGTTCTCGTATTTAGCTCAGTAGGTTACCAGACAGCGGAGATTCCCGTCAATGGCAGAAGCGTTATCGACGTAGCGCTCAATGTTGACGCCGAGTATCTGGAGGACGTGATCGTAGTCGCCTACGGTACATCCACCAAGGCATCTTTTACAGGATCCGCTTCGATGGTAAAGAGTGAGGAAATCCAGAAGAAGATTACCACCAACGTTACCAGCGCTCTTGCCGGTACATCTCCCGGTGTGCAGATCATCTCTTCCAGTGGTGACCCTACCTCTAACGCAGCAACAATCCGCATCCGTGGTGTCGGCTCAATGAGTGCGAGCAACAGCCCCCTCATCGTAGTTGATGGCGCTCCGTTTGCAGGAGCTATTTCTGACATTAACCCTAACGACGTTGAGTCAATGTCAGTTCTTAAAGACGCATCCGCAGCAGCCATTTACGGTAACCGCGGTGCAAACGGTGTAATCCTCATCACTACCAAGAAAGGTGTTGGGGATGCTCAAATCAGATTTGATGCCCGTTTCGGTTCAAACTCTCGTCTAATTCCCAAGTATGACCTGATCGATGATCCCGCACAGTACTATGAGACATACTACAAACTTATGTTTAACCAGCAATTCTATGCAGGTTATACCGAAGCAGAGAGTTATGCTCATGCTGACAAATACCTCTTCGACCAGAACAATGGAGGTCTCGGTTACCAGGTATTTACCATTCCTGAGGGTCAAAAGTTCGTTGGTGCCAACTTCAAGCTGAACCCCAACGCGACTCTCGGTTATTCAGACGGTGAGTATTACTACATCCCTGATAACTGGTATGATGAAGTGTTCCACCCTTCATTCCGTCAGGAGTATAACCTCTCCGTAAGCGGTTCGGGTGAGAGATTCAACTACTACGCCAGCGGCGGATTCCTCGAAGACGGTGGTGTTATCAGCAACTCCAAATACAAACGTTATACAGGTCGTATCAATGCTGACTATCAGGTGAAGGAGTGGTTCAAGCTCGTAAGCAGCATGATGTTCACACACTCAGATTCACAGACCAACCCTTATACCGGTACCTGGGGTTCTTCAGGTAACGTATTCTACATTGCAAACAATTTGGGCCCGATTTATCCACTTTACGTGCGTAATGCTGACGGATCTAAGAAAATGGAAAATGGTCGTCTCGTTTATGACTCCAACAACACCAACTTCATCCGTCCCTCATTTGTGGGTAACGCTGTTCGCGACAACGAGTATGACTCTTCGAGATACTTTGCTGACGTATTCGTTGGTAAAGCGGGTGCAATCATAACTCCTTTCAAGGGTTTCACCCTCACGGCTAACCTCAACCTTTTGAGCGACAATACCCGCCAAAATAACCTTTACAGTATATTCGGTAGTGGCGCATCAACAGATGGTATGGCTTATGTGGCTCACTCAAGGACATGGGATATTAACCAGCAGTATCTTGCAAATTACAAGACTGACTTTAACGGAACCAAGAGCAATCTCGACGTTCTATTGGGTTATGAGCAGCAAAATCGTAAGATGCAGACAATCTGGGGTCAGAACGACCATCTTTTTAACCCTTTGGTTGGAGAGTTGGGCAATGCGGACGGTACTTCCGGCAAGCAGGTGTCATCATACACCAACAACTACATGGCTCAGGGTTTCTTTGCACGTGCACAGTATGACTATGACGGCAGATACTTCGTGAGTTCTTCATTCCGTCGTGACGCATCTTCACGCTTTGCAAAAGAGAATCGCTGGGGTAACTTCGGCAGTATCGGTGCTGCATGGCTTATAAGCGAAGAGAGCTGGCTCAGGGGAGTTAACATGGTGGATATGCTTAAACTCAAAGTGAGCTACGGTGTTCAGGGTAACGACAACCTTGGCGGATATTATCCCTATTCAGACCAGTACACACACTCGTACAACGAAGACACAGGCGAGTACTCGCTGACACTTACTTCAAGAGGTAACCACGAACTTACCTGGGAGACATCAAAATCTTTCAACGTGGGTGTTGACTTCGAACTCTTCAACGGTTACTTCAATGGTACAATCGAATGGTATGCACGCAAGACTGAAGACCTTCTCTATTCCAAGGACCTTCCTCTGTCAATGGGTGCACCCTCCACTATTCCTATCAACGTAGGTAGTATCATGAATAAAGGTTTTGAGGTTTCTCTATATGGTAATATCATCAATACTGCAAATGTGAACTGGAGCTGGAATCTCAATATGAGCCACTACAAAAATACAATCCTCGAACTGGATGAAAGCGTTTCAGAGAAGGGCATCAGGGGATCCAACTACATTTATAAGATAGGTGGTTCACTATACGACGCTTATATGTACAAATATGCGGGTGTTGATCCTGAGAATGGTCAGGCCCTCTACTGGAAACACGATGATGAGACAGGCGAGGATTCCACAACCCCCGTATTTTCCGATGCAACAAGGTATGAGCTCGGTACAGTTATGCCTAAACTCTATGGTGGTTTCGGTACCTCTCTTACTGCTTATGGATTTGACTTCTCAGTGCAGGCTTCATTCCAGCTAGGAGGTAAATTCTATGATGGTGGTTATCAGTCTCTGATGTGGACTCAAAAGTCTGCAGGAAGTGCCTGGCATAAAGATGCTCTCAAGGCATGGACTCCCGAGAACCCCAACACTGACGTTCCACGTATGGATGGCGACACCCAAGTTGCTCAGAGTGCGGTTGACCGCTTCCTCATTACCTCAAACTATCTTAGCCTCAATAACGTGACCTTGGGTTACACATTCCCTAAGAGCATGCTTAATAAGATTAAGATTGCAGGTCTTCGTATTTACGTAGCAGGCGAGAACCTTGGAGTTCTTGCAGCACGTAAGGGTATCGACCCTCGCTTCAGCATGGGTCTCGGCTCCTACACAACAGGCTCCGGTATCGGTACGAGCTACTATTCAGCTATGCGCACCATCACTGGTGGTATCACTCTTACATTCTAATTTTTAAATCTAACAAGGAATTAAAATGAAAATAAATAAATTATTATTACTCATATCATTGGCAGTCGGACTTGCAGTTACCGCATGTGCCGACATGGACAATGTACTCCCTGAGAGTGGTACGTTGTTGGAGTCACAGCTTAAGGAGACAAACGCAATTGCTCCTGAGCGTGCTCAGGCAGCTTTCTCCGGTCTGTTCTCAGATATAGGCAAGCCTGCAAAGATGTATTCCACTCCGGATGACTGGGGTTTCCTTATGATCAATTTCTGTAATGATCTTGAAGGCCCTGACGCACTGATTGCCGATAACAACTACAACTGGTTCAGTGTCTGCGGTGAGCTATCATCACGTAATGCAAACTACCGTAACCCTTATATACGTTATCGTACTCCCTACAATATGATCTCAGATGCCAATACATTTATCAAGAGTGTTGGTGAAACTGAGTCTCAGGAACTCATCTATATGCTTGCTCAGGCAAGGGCACTCCGCGCCTATGCATATATGACTCTCGCCCCTGCATTTCAGTTTGGTTACCAGGTTGCAGGCGATCAACCCTGCGTTCCTATCCTTGCTTTTGATACCGAAGACTTTGCAAACAATCCTCGTGCAACTGTCAAAGAGGTGTATGCAGTAGTTATCGAGGACCTGGATTATGCCATCAATAACCTCGCCGGCTACTCCCGCAAGACTAAAATGTATGTTAACAAGGATGTAGCGCACGGTCTTCGCGCACGCGCATACCTTTACATGGGTGAGTGGCAGAAGGCTTATGATGATGCAGTAGCAGCTGCTGCCAATTATACTCCCGCAACCAGGGAAGAGGTCTCAAAGCCTTATTTCATGGATATTAATGAGCACAACTGGATCTGGGGTTATGATATGACCACGGATATGGCTATGAGATACCGTTACGCTACCACTTCATCATGGTTGCGTTCATTCTCAGCCTGGGGTTATGCCCCCGCCTGTCAGTGCTACACTTGTATCAATACTCTCCTTTATGATAAGATTCCTGACACCGACATCCGCAAACAGTGGTGGGTTGACGAGAATCTCGAGTCAACACTTCTCGACGGTCTTAAATGGCCGGGTTACGATGATGTTGCTCACGCTGATGATGGCGGAGATGCAAAACTCCCCTATCTTCCTTATACTAACGTGAAGTTCGGTTGTTTGACAGTTGGTACTACGGCAAACGACGAGGATACTCCGCTGATGCGTGTTGAGGAGATGATTCTTATTCAGGCAGAGTGCCAGGCACGTTTAGGCAATGAAGGCGGTGCTCGTGAGACTCTTGCAAACTTTGTAAAGACTTATCGCGATCCCCAATACAGCGTAGTTGGCCGCGGTCTCTCACTTCTTGACGAGATTTGGTTCCAGCGTCGTGTAGAGCTCTGGGGAGAAGGTTTCTATGTTCCCGATGCACGTCGTCTCAACAAGCCTCTGGTTCGTTTCCATGATGAGACCAACAATATGCCGGCAGCATTCCGCTTCAACCTTGCAGCCGATGATCCTTGGCTCCTGATGAGGTTCCCTCAGGCGGAGATGAATACCAACTTCGGTATTGTTGACAATACAGGCGGACAGCAGCCCACAACCGGTGAAGGCAGAGGCCTTCGCGACGGTGTTACAGATTAACTTTCAGACTTAATTCAGAACAAAAATTATGAGAAAGATATTAAACATATTTACATCGCTGATGCTTGTTTTCCTTGCAGTTGGCTGTTACGAGAAGTATGAACCTTATCAGCCGGCAGAGAAGGAAACAGGTCCTCAGGTATATTTTTACGACGGTACAAAGAGTCTCAATCTTGCTTCAAATAAGACCTCTTTTGACCTACAACTTGGCCGTATCGTTACTTCAGATGCTCTGACAGTAGGTCTGACAGTTCAAGGCGAAGGTGCTGAACTTCTCGCAATTCCTTCAAGCGTGACTTTCCCCGCCGGTTCGGCCACAACCAAACTCACTATCGGCTACAGTTTCGATACGATGGGTTACGACAATCCTCAGTCAGTGATTATTTCAATCACTGATCCCAGTCAGACTACCGAATATGGTAGTAAGGCCTGCGACCTTAATGCAGTTATTCCTTCGCCCTGGACATCCCTTGGTACAGCTACCATGATTGATAACTTCTATATGGGCGAAGAGATACCGTTCCAGATTTTCCAGAATGATATTAACTCCAAATTGTTTAGGCTAAAGTCTCCCTTTGGAAAAGGTGATATGCCTGAATTGAGAATACTTGATGTTGGAGAAACATACAGGGGTATAGAAATTACAGAGCCTGACCTTGTGGGATTTGATGACATGAAAGTGACCGTAAACTCCGATTACGACGCAATGGTATATATGTTACACCCCGGTAGACTTACCAACTATGCCACTGCCGAGAACTTTGCTCTAAACAAAGTGCTCTTTTATAAGGAAGACGGTGTGACTCCGGGTCTGATCCAGATTGCTCCGTTCTTTTATATGTTCGGTATCGGCGGTTGGAATGCCGTTTCTGCTGGTCAGGTATTTATTAATTTCCCCGGTTTCGAGCAGAAAGACTACTCTGTTGAGGCTACTTACGCCGGCGCATTCACCGATTCAGACGGCGTCTCCTATGTGGTCGCAGATGTTGTGCTCGGAGAAGATGTTGAAGAGGTAATATTAGCAGTTTCTCAGGGTTCTGATGGAGAATCATCCATCAACAACATTATACAAGGTAATCTCGAGGAAGATAAGTATGTATCAGTTAACGCCTCGGGCAGGTCATTTGTTACTATGCCTCAATCCGGTTCAGGGCTCTACTCCCTCGTTGCTGTTGCGTACGGTGGCGGAAAAGCACAGACTTTTGCTCATACAATATTCATGTATGTTGATCCCTCGCAGTCAGATGATTTGATAACTGGTACATATTTGGTGGATAGCACTGAGTTTGATGTCTATCCTACTGCAGAGGTATACAAATATCTTGTAACAAGTATCGGTATGGCTGATGGAGCAATGTGGTGGGCATATTACGATCCTTCCAACCACACCTTCACTCATACAGGTGTAGAGTACGAATATGAGGAGTATGGTAATCAATTCGGTGGTTTCTATGGTTATTACGGATCAAGTTCTTACCTCTATGCGTATGAAAATTATGTATCAGAGGAAAGTGATGGTACTGATCCTCTGGTATTCAAAGTTGACCCCGAGAGCAAGGAACTCTCATCCGTTGCTACTACTTATATGATCAACGTCTATGAGTATGCATCAGGTTTCCCCTTCGTAAAGAATCATTACAAGATACCTGCCGGAACACCGGTAGAATTCGTACCCGAAGAGCCAGACACCAAAGCCGGTGTACAATCAACATCTCCACAGGTAAAGATTCTTGAGACCATTAAAGGCAAAGTAGGTTGTGAAAGGGCTTCTAAAGCCAATTTCGTTACACTAAACTAATTTTTGCCGACATATATTTTAACTGGGGATGGTTAAGGCCATCCCCAGTTTTTTTTTAGCTGCCTCTTGGAGATATAAAAGATTTGTTTATATTTGCAATCTATACATAAGAAAAACTTTATTAACCAAATACCTATATATTCTATGAAGAGAATTAAGTTTCTGTTCACTCTTGCAGCAATATTGCTGGCAGGAGTCGTTTCTGCTCAGAATATCACTGTTAAAGGTACAGTGGCAGATAGAGAGACTGGTGAACCCATTCCTTTTGCCTCCATTCAGGTAAAAGGTACAACTGCCGGTGTTGCGGCTGATGTTGATGGTCGTTTCACTATAGACGTTGCCTCAAATGCTACTCTTATCTTTAGTTTCATCGGTTACAAGACCATTGAAGTACCGGTATCAGGCAGAAGCACTATTCATGTAGATCTGGAGGTTGACACGGAAACACTGGAAGAAGTGGTTTTCGTTGCCTTCGGTACAGTAGCCAAAAAAGACTTCACGGGATCGGCAGTGGCTCTTGAGAGTAAAAAACTTGAAAGCCGTCCTCTTACCAACGTGGCTAACGCATTGGAAGGTATAGCTGCCGGTGTGCAGTTTACTTCAGCAGGCGGTCAGCCCGGTTCGTCAGGAGGAATCCGTATCCGTGGTTTCGGATCTATCAACGCCAGCTCATCTCCCCTCTATGTGGTGGATGGTGTGCCGTTTGATGCTATTTCTAACCTCAATGCCGATGATATTGAGAACATCACTATCCTCAAGGATGCCGCATCTTCAGCTCTCTACGGAAGCCGTGCAGCCAACGGTGTGGTACTTGTTACTACTAAGAAGGGACGCAGCGAGAAAGTGCAGTTCAATGTAAAAGTCAATCAAGGTATCAGTATGAGGGCTATTCAAGAGTATGAAAGACTTGACCCATACCAGTACTATCCTATGGCGTGGGAAGCATTGCGCAATGCTTATCTTTCAGCTGACGGCTCAACTTATACCATGGAAACAGCATCCGCAGCGGCTTCGAAAAATATTTTCGGACAGCTGTTGAACAACCCTTTCAACGTAGCTAATGACGCAATAGTCAGCGTTGACGGTAAGCTCAACCCTGCTGCAAAACTTCTCTACACCGAGGACCTTGACTGGGCTGATGGTATTGCACGTATCGGTCACAAACAGGAGTACTCACTCTCCGCAGGTGGCGCAACAGCTAAAACCGACTACTATATGTCGCTTAGTTATATGGATGAGGAGGGTTTTTCTATAAAATCTTACATGGAAAGAGCCAATGCGCGTCTGAATATGAATGTGTAGCCCCGCAAGTGGATCAAGGCAGGTGTAAACCTCGCAGCTACTATGGCTAACTCCAACGTTACCAACGACGATAGCAGCACAGGTTATGTGAACCCCTTCTACTTCTCAAGATTTATCGGTCCTATCTATCCTATCTATGAGCACGACGCTTCCGGTGCATATAAACTTGATGATCAAGGTGAAAAAATTTATGAGTACACCAATCGTGGTGCAAGTGCAAGCCCCGGTCGTCACGTGATCGCTGAGACTCTTTGGAATGATAACCTATACAAGAGAAATCTGGTAAACGCGAGAGCCTATATTGACATCATCTTCTTTGAGGGATTTAAATTATCTATTAATGGAGGTTATGACTTTAGGAACTATCTCAATTCCACCTATGAGAACCCCCATGTGGGTGACGGTGCTCCCGCAGGTCGTGGCCGTATCACTAATTATCGCTATGACACCTACAACTTCAACCAGCTGTTGACCTATGTAAAATCATTCAACAACCATAATATTGACCTGCTCCTCGGACACGAGAGCTACAAGAATGATTACAAGTACACCTACGGTATGAAGCAGGGTATCATTGCAGAGGGTAACGTTGAGTTGATCAACTTCACTACAATCAACTCCCTCTATACCTACTCGCAGGCATACAGGACTGAAGGTTATATGGCGCGTGCCAACTATAACTACAACCACAAGTACTATGTATCCGCATCCTTCAGAAGGGACGCAACCTCGCGCTTCTATAAAGATGCACGTTGGGGTAACTTCTGGTCAGTAGGCGGATCATGGAGACTCGATCAGGAGTCATTTATTGCAAGTCAGCCCTGGATCTCCTCCCTGAAACTTAGAGCATCCTACGGTTCCATAGGTAATGACGGCACCAGTTCCTGGTACCAGTGGCAATCACTCTATGGTATCCTCAATAATGCAAATGCTTCAGGTTTCATACAGTCAACTCAGGCCGGTAACAAGGAACTGCAGTGGGAGAAAAACCGTAGCTTTGACGTTGCATTGGAGTTCGGATTCTTTGATAACCGTCTCAACGGACAGATAGAGTTTTTCCACAGGATTTCCGACAACCTCCTTTTCGAGGTTCCGCTCCCCACCTCTTCAGGTGTGCTTTCCCAGTGGCAGAACATCGGTTCAATGTACAACCAGGGTATTGAGATACAGCTTGCAGGCGATATTGTGCGCACCAAGGATTTCACCTGGAATATGATGATCAATGCATCCCATATCAAAAATGAAATTACGAAGCTTCCTCAGGAAGAGATCATTAGCGGTACCAAGAAATATATGGTAGGTCGCTCTATGTATGACTTCTGGCTTAGAAAGTGGGAAGGTGTGGATCCTCAGACAGGTGATGCACTCTATAGTAAGGATATCAAGGATGATGAGGGCAATGTTACCGGTAGCGAAATCGTCAATGACTACACAAAAGCAGATTATTACTATGTGGGGACCTCAATTCCCGATCTATACGGTTCAATTCAGAACTCACTCACCTGGAAAGGTTTCGAACTCTCCGTACTTATGACCTATCAGATAGGCGGTCAGATATATGACAGCGTTTACGGCTCCCTGATGAGTCACTCTGGTTATGGTTCGGCTATGCATATTGACATTCTCAACAGATGGCAGAAGCCGGGTGATATTACTGAAGTTCCCAGAATTGACACTACTAAAAACCCTAATCAGAATGCAGGTTCAAGCAGATGGCTTACCAGTGCTTCATACCTATCGTTCAAAAACATAACACTTGCATATTCATTCCCCAGGAAGTGGGCTGAAAAGCTTGATCTTTCAGGTATCAGAATTTACGCAAGCGGTGAGAACGTTTATGCATTCACTGCTCGTAAGGGTATGGACCCTCAGTATTCGTTTGCAGGTACACAGTCCAACGTTTATTCCCCCGCACGTACTATCACGTTCGGTTTGAATGTTCAGTTTTAATCAGCAAAAATCAAACATTAACAAACAAGAATAATACAGTATGAAAAATATATTAAAAATATTGGCCTCTCTTGCGGTTTTCGCAGGTATGGCTTCCTGTAGTCCTGATTTTCTTGAAACTACCCCAACATCATCATATGATGCAAGTTTTATCTTCACTACTACGGAAAATGCTTTTGCTGCTGTAAACGGTCTTCACAAATCAATGGTGAGACAGTATTACTCAAGACAGAACATCAGTGGCTACCCCTCATTTCAGATCGCAATGGATGCATTGGGAGAGGATCTCGTATTCCCTACTGCGGGTAATGGGTGGTGGACCAACACCGGTGAAGTGAAATGGAATGGCCAGAGAAACGCAAATGGTTGGCTTTCTGCATTCCCTTTCAGAATCTCTTATATGTGGATTTCCAATGCCAACCAGATCATCGATAATGTGGATAATGCTGTGGGGCCTGAGGCCGATAAGCAGATGATCAAAGGCCAGGCACTTGCATATAGAGGTATGGCTTATTTCTGGTTGGTTCAGCTCTATGGAGACAGGTACGAGCCCGGCAAGCAAAACAATCAACTTGCTACCCCCCTCGTTGTCAACACCCAAGAGGTTAAAAAACCTCTTGAGACAGTTGAGAATATCTATGCGCAGATTGTTACTGACCTTGAGCAATCAATTACACTGCTCGGTACAAGCTCATTTACATCAAAAACGCACTTTGTGGCTGCCACGGTTATGGGACTCAGGGCACGTGTTGCTTTGGCAATGCATGATTGGGCAAATGCTAAGAAATACGCGGAGATGGCTATCAACACCACCAGCGCAAAACTGATGAGTAAGAGTGATTATACGAAGGGCTTCAATGATGCTTCCAACGTAGAGTGGATGTGGGCCTTCCATATGATTCCTGACCAGAATATCTACTTCTATGCATATATGGCCTATATGTCCATCAACTTCAACTCCTCCAACATCAGGGGTTGTCCCAAGTGTATCAACAATACTCTTTATGATGCTATTCCCGAAACAGATATACGTAAGACTCTATGGGATCCGACCGGTACTGCTTTCCAGGTACCCAGTACCAGGTACACTAAAAAGCCTTATATGAATAGGAAGTTCCAAGTTGTTGATGATGCCAGTTCGGTTGCTGATCACAACTACATGAGACTTGGTGAGATGTATCTGATAGCAGCTGAGGCTTGCGCAAACCTCAATGAGAATGGTGCAGCTCAGACTCACCTTTACAATCTCAACAAGACACGTGATGACGCCTATGTAAAGAGCACCAAGACAGGTAAAGATCTTCTCGATGAAATTTACTTCTACAGAAGAATCGAGCTTTGGGGTGAAGGACATCGTTTCCTTGACCTGAAACGTCTCGGTTTGGATCTTGACAGACGCAACACCAACCACGATCCTGCAGTTTCGACAGCTATGTACGTTGAGGCTAGCGATCCACGCTGGAAATTTGCGATTCCTCAGGAGGAGATTGACTCCAACGATCTGATTCCTAAGAATATCAACGACTAATCTTTGATATTTGGGACAGTTTAGTCCGATGCAATAGGCCCCGAAAGAGAAACTTTCGGGGCTTTTGTTATACAAACAGGCGATTTTTTTCTTACCTTTGGCTGATGATTGGCATTTTCGATTCCGGAGTAGGCGGCTTGTCCGTCTGGCGTGAGATTTATCGCCTGATGCCTGGTGAGTCCTGTCTTTATCTTTCTGACGGGGCTTTTTGCCCATACGGACCTAAGGATCCGGCATTTATCAGGGAAAGGGCGGCTAAGATTTCCGCTTATCTTATTGGTAGAGGTGCAGAGATTATTGTGGTTGCCTGCAATACGGCCACTGCAGCCGCTATCAGTTTACTCAGGGAGAAGTTCGATATTCCTTTCGTTGGGATGGAACCCGCTATTAAGCCTGCTGCACTGCACTCTAAAAGTGGTGTAGTAGGGGTCCTTGCCACAGCAGGAACATTTAGAGGACCTCTTTATCTTGATACTCTGGCGCGTTTTGCAGGGGATGTCCGGGTAGTTGAGCAAGTGGGAGAGGGGCTTGTGGAGGCGATTGAGAAGGGTGTTTTTGATTCACCGGAAATTGATGATTTGCTACATTGCCATATAGATGATATGATAAATGCGGGTGCGGATCATATAGTTTTAGGGTGCACACATTACCCGTTTTTGGAGAAGGCAATACGTAGAATTGCAGGTCCGGAAATCGTGATTGTCAATCCTGCACCGGCAGTTGCGGCGCAGACAATGAGAGTGCTCTCTCAGAGGAGAAAGATATCTTGTGGGATAGAAGAATCGGTTTTCTGTTCGACTGGAGATATTACAGTACTCAAGATGCTGGTACGCCGTGAAATACCCAATGTGGATAATTCGATTTTTACTAAAGTTGTAATTTAAATAAATAAAATCACTCCAAATACTACACAACACAAGGCCACACAACACTATACTATATTACATTATACTACACATTACATTTTACACTATAGTACAATGCCGCTGCCACACTAGCCTAACCAAGCTACACTACACTGCACACTAATAACTCAAAACACACCCTATACCCCGTAACTTAAGACCCGATACTCAAAACTTATAATTCCAAACCAACAACTACATACTCCTAACTACCCACTTATAACTCTAAAATAACTACATTCTCCACACTCTAAACTAACAACTAAATTATGACTCCAATCTTTTTTCTAGTTCCGGCATGCTCGATTCTGGCACTGGTATTTGCTTATATCTTTTACCGCCGGATGAAGCGGGTGGATGAGGGGACTCCGACCATGAAGGAGATTGCCTCTCATGTCAGGAAAGGGGCTATGGCCTATATTAAGCAACAGTATAAGATAGTTATCATCGTATTTTTAATTCTCGCTCTATTTTTTGCCATTCTTGCATATGGTTTCGGAGTGCAAAACCCCTGGGTACCATTTGCATTTTTGACAGGAGGTTTTTTCTCCGGACTTGCCGGATTTATCGGTATGAAAACCGCTACTTTTGCCTCTTCGCGTACTGCTAATGCTTGCAGAACTTCGCTTAACTCGGGACTCAAGGTGGCATTTCGTTCTGGAGCGGTGATGGGCTTGACCGTAGTGGGTCTAGGTCTGTTGGATATCTCCCTCTGGTACCTTATCCTTGAGGCTTTTATTAAGGAAACTACCCCGGAGCAAAAAATAGTAGTAATTACCACTACGATGCTTACTTTCGGAATGGGAGCTTCCACCCAGGCACTCTTTGCGAGAGTAGGTGGTGGTATATATACCAAAGCTGCTGATGTGGGAGCTGATCTGGTAGGAAAATTGGAGGAGGATATTCCTGAGGATGACCCCCGCAACCCAGCAACTATCGCAGACAATGTGGGTGACAACGTGGGAGACGTTGCCGGTATGGGCGCAGATCTTTATGAGTCTTACTGTGGTGCAATTCTCGCCACTATGGCTCTGGGTGCTTCCGCCTTCTTTTCAAAGGGATATAGTGCCCAGATGAATGCGGTCTTTGCTCCGATGTTGATTGCAGCGGTGGGAATCGTGCTGTCAATCATAGGAATCTTTACAGTACGCACCAAAGAAAATGCAGGAATGAACCAGCTTCTCAAATCTCTCAGTCTTGGAGTTAATCTTAGTGCGGTATTCATAGCGATATTCACATTCGTAATATTGTGGCTACTTAAACT
>Ga0209723_1002948_pt1 | contig 21586 bp, 17 predicted proteins | sample BiotimSIPDNA_2_FD_185750 | JGI IMG/M metagenome (GOLD analysis project Ga0209723, IMG submission 185750) | Anaerobic biogas reactor microbial communites from Washington, USA - Biogas_R2 time_0 SIP DNA (SPAdes) (version 2) | ecosystem: Engineered > Bioreactor > Anaerobic > Unclassified | place...
CGATTCTCCACTGCCGGTCAAACTTTCCCCCACCAAGAAAAACCTCCTCCTGCCATCACCTTGGGTTGCGGGCGAAGCCCGCGCTGGGCTATCCGTGGTTCTCTGTCTTTCAGATGCCAGAGCTTTCTTCGCCAGCGTCTGGATCCACCCGTACTCCGGTTTCCATGAGCCCGCAGCAAGCGTTTCCAGCAACCCGCGAGCTTCGTTTCGTCGATTTGCTTCAATGAGAACTCGGGCGCGGTTCCAGAGGAGTTCCGCGTTGGCCGGATCGTCGGCACAGGCCAACTCGTAGGCCCGGTCGGCCAGTTCATACTGGCCCTGGCGATGGTACGTGGCCCCGAGAGCGGACCAGTTCAGCGACGTCTGCTCGTCCGTGGCGAGCGGCGACGTGACGTAGTCCCATGCCAGATCGATCGCCCCGCACCGGGCCAGGGCCGCACCGGCCAGACGGCAGACTTCTCCCGACTGCGGATCGACCGATCGCCAGCGGTCAGCCGAACTGACAATGCGAGAGATGAGACGGTCCGGAAGGGCAGCGTCAGACCCCGGGGTTTCTTCCGCGGCCTTGCAGAAGAGACCGAGAAGCTCGCCATAGTCCGTGCGAAACACACCCAGGTCGACTTCCTTCGGCCGGTGCTCGAACTGGAGAGCCAGGGCCCGATCGAGACACTCCGCGGCACGGGCGGGCCTGCCCTGCGCTTCGGCCATCCGGCCGGCCAGACGCCACAGCAGGGGGCTCTTCTCATAACGGTCGTTCGCAAGCAGCGCGTCGAGCATGGCCTCCGCCCGGGACCGTTGCTGCGTCCGCCAGAGATAGCTCACGGCCGCGAGCGTTTCCAATCCCTGCGTTTCCCGTGAAAGAGAAGCCGTCACCGCAGCAAAGAACCGCTCGGCCGACTCGGTTTCTCCCAGGTCGTGAAGACTCGCAGCAACTGCCAGGGATTGCGTGCCCGCGGTGTGCTCCAGCGCTGCCTCGGTGATTCGCTGGACGATTCCCTTCCACGCTTCGCGATCTTCCGTGCTGGCGAAGAAGATCTTCCTCGTCTGCGGATCGATTCGCGGTATCGTGCGGGCGTCGAGCATGTCGCCGACCAGCGCCCGGAACAGCTTTTGTCCGCGGGCCACCTGCTCCGACCTAGCGACGGCCTCTGCATGCAGGAAACGCAGCCGGAACGCTCGCGGTCCGCCGTCGCGGAGTGTCGTTTCAACCGCATCGCCCACGCGGGCAACCGCCTCACTTCCACCATACTGAGCCACTGCGGCCATCGCGCTGGCGGCAAACGCCATCGTTTGATCCTGCTTCACCAACTCCGCGGTCTCGCCTTCAAGTTTCGTCCGATCTTGCGGTGAAGGTTCCTTGGCTGCCGCCTGCTGCCATTCGGCCCACAAATCGTGCAACCGGGCCAGACGTCGCACGAAACCGTCCTCCGCGCTGCCCAGTGGGCCGACCTCGTCCTTGCCTGCGCCGATCGCGGCGGCGTAGTGGGCAATCAAGTCCTCGGCATTCGATTCGAGGGGCACGAACAACTGGCCCACGCCGTAGGGATCGCTGTGCTCCGGTTTCCAGTCAACGCCGGCCGCCAGGAGCAGCGTGTAGAAACCGGGCCGGCGGTCGCCCTTGGCCAGGAAGCACCAACCGATCGTGGAAAGGAGCGAATCCCGGCGGCAGGCTGTCTCGGCGGCGAGTACGGCCAGGGCGTCTTCTCGGTCCCAATCCTCGTGGGCACCGTCGTCCTCGAGCCCGCGGGCGGAAAACACGTGCTCCCGCGTTCGCCAGGGCATGGGCAGGACCACCAGCGACGGATCGGGTGTCAGATCCGGTGCCTCGCACGGCTCAGTCACAACCACCCGCTTCAGCCGTTCCTTTCCGTCGGAATCCAGAAGTCGAACCATGCCGTCCGCGTCATAGGTTTCGCGCAGCAGAATCTCACCCGATCCGGACCGCACGATCTGCCGTTCGGCCAGGCGACCGTCGGCCGCGAAGATCAGACGCAGTTCGGTTTGCTCCACTTGAAGATCCGGAGCTGCCTGAGAATGAGTCTGTTGTCCTCGCTCACGCGTCGGGTTGGTGTGAGTCTGAGGAACCACGGCTACCGTACGATCATCGACGGCAACGACGTCGGCGCCTCTGGCCAATTCCTCGGCCGACGGCAGCAGCCAGGGGATCAACTGTCGAGCCACATTCCCGTAGAACCGGCTGCCCACACGCTGCGCCCCAAGGCCGATTTCGGGATATTGATGCCACAGATGCTCTCCGTCGCACGACACCGATTCCTTCAGGCCCAGTGCCGTTTCTGAATCAACCCGGAACCGTCCCTGCCCGTCGAACACAACGTCGACCAGAAGCCCTTCGTTCCGCTCGGCGGCCAAACGTCGCCAGCCGGCGCGGCGGGATCGCTCGATCAAGCGCCGGGCACGAGGGTCGATGCGGCCAGACTCCGGTTTTCCGTCGATCGCGGCCTCAGCATCCAACACGGCCAGCACGTCGACCATCGTCGTTTGCATGCCGGGCGCGTAGGTCAGGAGATCGACAACCTCCGGAGGACCGTAGAGCGTGTGCCTAGTGCGGACCTGGAATCGCCCTGCATCCTTCTCGGGCAAGATGAGTATGACGCCGTCCGTAATCACATACGACAAGTTCAAGTCCGACAGTACCGACTGAAGTGCCTCACGCAGCGGGATGCCGGACAGATTGCGTGTCACCTTCGGATCGGGACTCATGCCCGCCTCGATCAGATAGCCGGTGGCGATTCGGATGTCGATATCATGGTGGTCTTTCCAAAAGTCAACAACGTGGCTCAAAGGTTCGTTGGTGAAGTCCGCTGTGGTTGGTTCGTCGAGAGCGGCTCGAATCCGCCCTTCGCCGGTGTTCGGATATGCAAGATCGAGCGAGCGGTAGCGATCGTGGCGGCGTTGGGCCAACTGCTCCCAGACTTCGGCGGGTGGATACACAATTGGCGGCTCGTCGGGAAACGGAAAGTGTGCCTTTTCCACTTGATAGAGCTTGTCAACGACTCCTATCTGCCGTTGAACACGCAACATGTCACCGATAGAAATCCAGTCGTCGACATGCAACAATCCGTTGGAGTCCATGTCACGGGACAACAGCATGTTCTGATAATCGGCGACATCGTAGTTTTCAATCTGGAAGGGCAGAACCAAGTCAGCGACAGGATATACCTTTGTGTTCAACAGCATCTCCGAGCCCGTTTGTGCGAAGAATACAGCATCTTCGACCTGGTAGAGATCCCAGGGAGTATCCCACGACTCGGGTTGAACCGTTGTCGTAATCAGGTCGATCAGGCTGTCGAAGTCGACCATCTCGATGCCCTGGCTTCCATATAGGGGCAGACCTTGATCGATCGTGAATGCATCCTCCGGACTGGTCCAGACCCGAATGCTGGAGTCCGCCGAGAACGTGACTGGGTAAGGCATACCAACCGTCACGTCATCATCCCAATCGAAGTCCAGGCCGATCCCACTCCGCGAATTGCCGTCGCTCCATCCGCGACCAGACTCATCCCAGGAGATTCCCAGCCGCTCCTCTTCTTCCTCCTGGATGATGATGCGTGGCGTGACCATCATCATGAGGCTCTGCGTCTCCCGCCCAATCGCGGAGTAACCGAAGAGCCGGTTCACATAGGGCAGGTCGCTCAACATTGGTCCACCGCCCGATGTGCCCGACATCGCCAGGCTTTCCAAGCCCATGGTATTGATATTGATTTTCCCCACGGGGCCGTCCCTATACCCACTCACCATCCGGCCAAATACTTGAAAGGGACGTTCCACTTCTGCCGAGTATCCCCAGCGGTGAAGACCCCGGTTTCGCGGGTACCCGGGCCGGCTCACCTGCCAAACGGTAGACGGTGTACCCCACCCGCCTCGAACGACGATCGTCTTGAGAACGTCCTCGACGCTGGGTCTGCCCTCGCGGATTTCCTCCCGGGGGGCGGGCTCGGACTGCAAGGGCTCGTGAACCACTTCAATCGTTTCCGGGCAGGGATACAACGCCCAATGGTCCTTGCGCCCGCGATCGACGTGGTACTGCTCGTACATCTCCTCATTTTCCAGTACCAGCAGCGAGGTGAAAGGCGACATGACGTACATGGCCATGCTCAGATTGACGATCTCGTCGTGATGGGCCAGCGCGTCTTCGGCAACCAGGCGATCAATCTCGAGCTTCGACCAGGTTCGCGGCAGATAGTCCGCCTCCTCCGCCACGTCTTGCACCTGCAGCCGCTGCGAAAAAGGCTTGCCGTCCACGATGCCCGTCACGTCAACGAACTTGGGCCGGGGAGCGCCGGCATCCAGGCGGGCAACGGAAAACAACTCTTCCCCTTCGCAGACCACATCGCTCATGTTCAGGAACTGACACGTCTCGCTGCCGTCAACCACGCGAACATTGGTCAATCGTGGGGCGTTCAGCCGGGACGAAAGCTCAATCGCCTTCCAGGCCACGGGGTCGTTCGGATTGATCTGGGCGAAGTACCCGCCCGATTGGTCGGCCAACCGCTTCATCAGGGCCCGGTTCCAGCGATTGCCGACCGCCACGCCCACATAGGTTGTTTCCTCGGGGAGCAACGCCGCCAGCGACTCGTGATCGTCTTCACCCAGCTTGGGATACCCCGATCCCAAGTGGACGAGACACGGACTCTCCACCCCTCCAGCCGTTTCTGCTGCAGCCCTGAAGGCCTTCTCGAGATCGAGGGCACCCACCAACTGCGCCTTTTCCAGGAACTCAACGGCCCGCTTCACGTTCTTCGGCCGGACGGGGAGCGGCTCGTCGGAAAACGGCCGAATCCGGCTGCTGGCGGCCAGGATCGTGAACGTATCGTCCGTGCCGGCGTTTTCGAGCAGCGTTCTGATCACGTCGACCTGCACGCGGGCCAGCACCGGATCGCGATCGGCCGAGGCCTCATACAAAAACACCCAATCCCTCCGCGAGGGGTGACCACCGCCTGGCTGGAAAGGATACCGCACCGCGAGGTATTGACGACCTTCATGCTCGGCCGAAACGAATCGCGGCCGGGCCTTGTCGCCGCTTTCGCCTGATTCACGATCCCAGAGCCGAACGACCACGTTTCGATCCGGCTTGACGTTCTCGGCCGCCGCGTCGAGCACCAGGTCCTTTCCTTTCGACGACGCCTCGAACTCGTAGGAATCCGCCTCCCAGCGGCAGCCCTTCGAGCCTTTGACGCGGACATGGCACGACCACTCTCCCACCTCGGCCATGTTGTGCCCGCCGGGGAATCGGTACTCGACCCGATCGCCCAGCCGCTCGAGCCGCTGCGTGTAGCTCAGGATGATCCGTTTCTCCTGGCGCCCTTCCAGCGGAAACACCCGCATGCGAAACGTGCTGCCGTCGATCCATTCGAGCAGGGCCGGATCCTTCTGTTTGCTGACGATCGACTCGAACGTCCGCCGGGCGTGCTCCCGCTCGGCCATCCCGCCTTCCATCAACTTGCCGTTGACATACATTGCCAGCCGCGAGAGCGACGCGTCGGGCGGCAGGGGAAAGAAGAACGTCCCCTCCATCCGCCGCGATTCATGGTTGAAGTAGGTCTGGTCGATCGTCGTTCGGGCGAAGCCGTCCTCGATATAGACGTCGACCTTGTACCTTCGCATGCTCAGGCTGGCTTCCTGCCCGTCCGGACGCTTTGCGACGAGCGCCCCGCCCGAGTAGTTGCTGGCCGGCACAATCGGCGACTGGTAGGCAGTCACCAGGTCGCGAGTCCAGTCGATCAGGTGAAAGGTCTGACCGATCGGCACGGCCGTGGCGTCTTCCTCGGCCGGCAACTGCTGGCCGGCCTCGAGCGGCTCGTCGAGGCCGCTCACGCGAACCTTGCCCTGGGTCACGGCGACCGACGTACCGTCGCTGCCGGCACGAACGTCGAACTTGGTGCCCAGCGAAATCAGCTCCCGATCGGGAGTCACCACCACGAACCGCGCGTTCTGATCGCCGGTTGCCGGGGAGGGGCTCACCGATGCCGCTTCGCCCTCGGGATGGGCCACTTCCAAGTAGATTTCTCCCTGATCCAGCGAGATCCGCTTCGGAGTTTCGAGCGTCAAGGCCGTGTTGCGATTGAGGTAGAGTGCCGACCCGTCGGGAAGCTCGACCCTGCGCCGCTCGCTCGGACCGGTTTGCAGGGAATCACCCACGGCGAGTCTCGGTACCTGCTCGCCGGGCAAGCGCGGATGGGCAGTGAGCGCCGATTCAACCGCCCAATCGCTTGTTGACGTCATCGGCCGGGAGCTGATCGCGTGAGACGATTGCGCCGGAGAACCATTGCCGGCCAACCGTCGCGGTGCTTCGCGATCGTCTTGCAGCGTCGTCGACAGAAGATGCCCCAGCGCGGCGCCCAGAGCGAGCAGGATGGCGGCGGCAATGGCCCAGCCGAGCGCCCGTGCTGCCGGACGAGCGCGCCGCCCCGCCGCTTGACTTCGTCGCTGTGCGGCCTCGGCGGCAATCGCCTGGGTCACGCGACGCACGAAGGCCGGGTCGGGCTCTTCGGGACGATAGGCCTCGGAAACGAGTCGTTCGATGTTCGTCTCGCCGACGTTGTTTCGCTCGTCATGGTCGCTCATGGTTTCGAGTCCATTGTTGGAATCCAGGCTTCAGCCTGCCGATGGCAGCTTCTTCCGCCCGGCGGTCGTTTGGTCGATTCACTCGATGTGGAGCATGCTTCGGAGCCACAAGTCCCACCCGGCAGGTGGGACCCACTAGGCTTCGTTCAACGCCGTGAAGGTTGCTCGAAAGGCCTTTCTGGCCCGCGTCAACTGGCTTTCGACGGCCTTTTCCGAGATCCGCAGGGCCGCCGCGATATCACGCACGCTCTTGCCGGCCACGTATTTCGCCTCCAGGGCTTCGCGATACTTGGCCGGCAACTGGGCCATGGTGGCATTGACCATCTCGCGGGTCTCTTCGCGATCGAGCACGGCGCGGCTGAGCGGCTCCGACTCGATCCGCGAATAGACACAGCGGAGATCGTCGTCGAGCTTGTCCCACAGCGCCTGCAAGTTTACGGCCGCCCCTTCCTGCCCCAAGGCCCGGCGGATCTCGTTTCGCGCCAGCCTCGTGAGCCAACCCAAGATGTTTCCCTTGGCTCGAACCGGCTCGTACTTCTCCAATTCGCGGATGGCCCGCACCAGCGTCTCCTGGACGACCTCCTCGGTCAGGTGGCGGTTGCCGCCCAGGCGATAGAAGCAGAAGCGGAAGAGCGGCCCGATCGCCGCCTGGGCTAACGCCTCCACGGCCGCTTGCTCCCCCATGAGGGCCTTGCGATGCCAGCGATGGTTGAAGGTGTCGGGCAAAACGGCGGCTCCCAGCGGAATGTTTCCTGCAAGTCAGCTTACCCGTTTATGTCGAGAAACAGGCTGATTCCTTCGCTCGCGCCGTGAGAATCCCGGAGACTTCTCACGGCAGCGCCCCGGCGATTGCCCACCAGTTTGCCTGCAATCGGCAACTCCGCACAACCCATACCACCGGTAATCTTTCACTGGCTTGAAGGCTTTCCGCCCGATTTGCCGAATAAGATAAAGAGGCATTCTCAGAAGTCCTGCCCAATCCCTGTGCGATGATCCAACCCATTCTCCTGCAAGCATTTGCCACCACGCCCGTGCACGTGGCCGCCTCCCGGCAGACGTCGGCGAGCGGTCCGTGCGCCGTTTGCGGCCAATCGGGTTGCGATTGCAGCACGAGGGTCTCGGGAGCCAGTGCTGCTCAACCGGTCGACGAGTTGGAACTCTCCGACGAGGCCTTGGCCATTGCCAACCAGAGCGAGGCCGGCGGCCCCCAGGCATCGAGCGGAACCGGGGAGGCCGAACCGACCGACTCGGCCTCCCGGAGCGACTCGGATGCAACGCAGGCCGGTGAGGAACGCGACCGGCAGGTTCGCGGGGAGCGATCTGCCGAGGGAGAACAAGCCGACGAGGCGGGTTCTACCGACGACTTGACCGAAGAGGAACAGCAGCAGGTTACGGAGCTCAAGGACCGCGATCGGGAGGTTCGCGCCCACGAGCAGGCCCATCTTTCGGCCGCGGGACCCTATGCCACGGGTGGCCCGAGCTACGAATACCAGGAAGGCCCCGACGGACGCCGTTACGCGATCGGCGGTGAAGTAGGAATCGACACCTCGCCCGTGTCAGGCGATCCCGAGGCCACGATCGAAAAGGCCCAGCAGGTGCGTACCGCTGCCCTGGCCCCAGCGTCACCGTCCAGCCAGGACCAACGCATCGCCGCCGCAGCCACGCAGATGGAGGCTCAGGCCCGGGTCGAACTCGCTACACAAAGCCAAGCGTCACAGTCCGTTGCGACCTCCTACGGCCAAACTGAAGGGGGCAGCCTCTTGGGCGCCCTTCTCGACCTGGTTGCCTAGAAGAAAAGGGGTCAGGACTCTTTGTTTGCCCTATCGGTGTGACGTTCCGTAGGGGAGAAACACAGATCTGCCGGAAACAAAGAGTCCTGACCCCTTTTCGGGCAGAGAATCCAATCGGGCGCTATGGGGCGTGTCGGAAAACTGTACGGATGCGGCATATAATTGTGGGTGGCCCCCGGAATCCGCGTCGATTTCGCAAGAGGGGTCTGTTCCCCGCAAGCCCAACGGGAATCAGAGTGTTGGAGCCCAGCGCCCACGGGAGCTTCTGCGATGAGAATAGGTGCATCGATCGTCTTCCTCGGGGTCGCGCTACTAGCGACCGCCGCTTCAGCTCATGAGCCCATCGCCAAGGCCAGGGTGACCTATACGCCGTGGCAGGCGGGCTGGGATGCCTACGCCCGATCGGAGCAGGCCCGGCTTCACGCCATCGATCGGCAGCGGCAGGTCAACGACTTGATGTCGTGGTACGGCACGATCCCCGGCTACTACCAGCCGGTTCCCGTCATCGCCCATGGACGAGGTCAACGCCGCTACGAGCGGAGCCTGAGCCAGAGCCCGTACCTGGTTCCCTTTCCCGGCAGCCCCGGTTACGCCTATCCGGGTGGCGGCAAGGTGGTGCCCGTGTTGCCCTATCTGAATCCGAGCCCTCCGCCCGTGGAACAGCCGGTCGGGCATCGAAAGACCTGGACCGGTGCCAACAGCTACATCTACGAGCCTCTCTACGCTTCGGACCAGTCGCCGCAAGAAGAATCAACTCTGACTTATTCCCCCGAACCGATGCCGTCGGAGAGCATCCCTACACCGCCTGCTCTGCCCGAAGCGATTCCCACGCCGCAGCCGCAGTAACAGCCGGATGCGCCGCTACTGCAAGTACATGAACGGGTTTGAATACAGCGGCAGGTGGCGGTAATACACCTCCAGCATGTAGATCGACAGGCAGGTCACATAGAGCCGCCCCCCTTCGCCGGCCCATTCGTCCTCGACGGGCTTATAGGGGTCCCAACTCCCTTTTTCGCGGCCGTCCTTCACCTGGGCCTTGGGGACTTCCTGGCACATCTTGCGATTCCACTGCTGCCAGGGTTCGCCCTCCATGTGGTGCATCACCTGGGTGGCGTAGTACCAGTAGTAGACGTCGCGCTCACCCGTGTAGGTCAACTCGTTCTCGGGCTTCAAGAGCCACTCGACCCCTTCGAGAAGTGGCGGGTGATTACGTTTCCAGCCCAGATACTGGCGACACAGAAGCCCCTCGGCGGTCATCGCCCGAGTTGGCTCGCGGCCGAGCTCGTAAGGATAGCGGCTGCCGCCATTCTGGCCCATTCGATCGAGGTACTCGCGGATATTGTCGAGCGTCTTCTTGGGCACTTCCAGGCCGGCCATCCGCGCACTTTGCAGCCCCATCAGAATCCAGCCCGTCACCGACATGTCGCTGGAGATTTGGTACGAATACTTCCAACCACCCACCGGCGACTGCGACCTGACGCAGTAGTCGATGGCCTTCTCGGCCGGCTCTTTATAGGAGGAGCGAAGGGCCGGATCCTTCGTCAGCGCATAGAGCTCGCAGATGGCGATCGTCGCCTGGCCATGGGTATAGAAGCGGTGGCTGAAATTACCTTCGCGAAAGAAACAGCCGTCGCCGTCCTGCTGTTTGAGCAGGTAGTACCAACCTCGCTTCACGACCTCCATGTACTCGCCGTAATCCGCCGTGTTCCCGGCCCCCTGGAAAGCCAACAGGGCCATGGCCGTCGCGGCCTCGCGATTCTCGTTCCGCGAGCCGTCTTCGTACGGACCGACCAGGCTCCAGGAGCCGTCCTTCTGCTGGTTCTTCGCCAGCCACTTGAGGCCGTCCGCCACAGCCGCCTCGGTGAGCGCGTTTCCGCCGTAGGCCGCCAGAAGCGCTTTCTTCATACCGGGCTGGCGGCCGTTGAGGGCGACCCCGATGTTCGGGGCGGTGACGTCGCTTGTCATTGGCTGCCCGGACGTCAGATCCAAGTCGACGGTCGGCGGCGCGGCGAAGGGGTCTTCGACCATGAGCAGGTCGTCTGGGGTGATAACCGGTTCTTCGACGTTCTCCGGATCGTTTCCGGCGATGGGGGAATCGAACTGAAGTTGTTCCCCGATCGAATCGGCAAAGGTTGCCTCGAGGTCGACCTGGTTGTTGAGCATTCTGGGCAGTAACAAGAGTGCCAGCACGATCATCACAAGCGTGTGAAACAAGGCGCTGATCAGCCAGGGCGGCGCATTCTTGAGGGCGATCTCGGTGATTTCTTCCAGGGTCTCATTCGCGGAACCATCGCCTGGCTCGTCAGGCGATTCCTGCGCGACCTTCGGTTGCGTGACGGCTCGGGCGGCTTGAGTCGGCCGGTTGACCGGTTGAATGGCGAAAACGGAACGGTCCTCGTCGGGCATCGTGTGGGCCGCGTGGGTTTGGCCGGTCTGAATAGCGGTGGGTGGACGCTCCTGCGGAAGACCGATCCCCCCCGCCGAATTCGTGGATTCAGGAGCCGCCACGGTGATCTCTCCTCTGTCCTGGCGATGCCGGGGGTCCCAGGCAGCCCGCTCAAAGAATCAACAATGGTCAAGAAAAGACGAGAACTCGCCACTCCACGCGAATTATACCACTCTTACCTCAATCTACCAGCGAAGTCCGATTTCCACAACAATAAAGTCCTTATACCATAACACTTTGCGACACAATGCCGGCCCCCTTCGGTGGCCCGAACGATGATCTCCATACTGCCGCTTGCATGAGACGATTGAATTTCTGTAAGGTAGGGCTCGACGTCGGCCGAAAACATGTTAAACTAAGGACTTCCGTCGGTCGGCCAGCGTTCGCTGGACGTCGGGCGGTCCCCATATCGCGGGGTGGAGCAGCCCGGTAGCTCGCGAGGCTCATAACCTCGAGGTCGCAGGTTCGAATCCTGTCCCCGCCATTTGGCGTAAGTCGTTACCAAACAACGACTTACCGCAAGAGAACGTAAGAGGCCGTAAGTCCCTGCAATTCTGGGTACTTACGGCCTCTGTCGTTTTCTGAACCTGAGAGCCGCCCTGTTTCTCTTGCTGGGTATTACGAACCATTTCGGCTGTGTACTGCATCGGAATTTCCAAGTCACTTTCAGCGTTTGCTACCGCCTTTGCGAAGTCGGATTCAGTCACTTGGAGGTAGTGTTTCAGGGCAATCCGCGGGCTATTGCCCAGCCACTCGGCCGCAACGTGCACCGGATGGGCCGCCGCAAGTTCCGTCTCTCGGCTTGCCCGCAGGTTGTGGAAGGGCCGGGGGTAGGGTTTCAGTCCGGCCCGTTTAACGATTCGCAGGAATTGGGTTCTGAGGTTACAGTTTCGCCATCCATCAGCCCCGAGGGCCGCCGTCCGGTATTTCGAGGGGATAACGTACTCTTCGCCCTCGGCTGCCATCTCCCAAACCTCATCGAGGAACGGGCGCAACTCGGGGAATATCGGAATCACGCGGGAAGCCCCGCCCGGGTTGTGTTCCGTCTTCGGGCTGGTCACGCGAAGCCGGGCGTTCCCCCAGTCGATGTCAGCCAGCTTCAGGGAAAGCACCTCGGAAGGGCACCGCAGCCCGCCGTACCGGGCAAGGGCTATGATGGCCCGCCAAACCCAGTCCGGGGCCGCGTCAATCAGCTTGCTCGTGTCGCCCCGACCGATGAACCGCTGTTTGCCGGTCACGTCACCTTCCCCGTGCTTCACGTCCGTGAACGGGTTCTCTTCAATCAGCCGCCGGCGCTTCATCGCTGCGAACATCTGCCGAGTCCGCTGCAACCGCTTAGCGATGGTCGACGGGGCCAGCTTCTTTTCCCCGATCAGGAACATGCGAAAAGCCTCGGCCTCAGCAACCGTAATCGTTCGCACAAGCCGGCTAGCGCCGAAGTATTCCTCCAAGTCTCGCTTGACGTGCCGAAGAATCACCCGGCTTGCCGGTTTGATGTCAATTCGGTTGTCGATGTAGTCACCCAGAAAGCCCCCCAGCATTGCCCGTTCTCGTTTCGGAATGATCCCCAGATTGGCAAGCTTGTCTGCAAGTTCATCCCCGATGGATGCAATCCATTCGGCTGTCGGCCCGTCCAGGGCATAGCCGGCCTTTGAACTGGAAACGATATGCTCAATGCGCACCTTGATGTTTTCAACCGTCCGGCGAGGTGTCTTTCCGAGATAGAGGATTCTCCGTCTTCCATCCACGTCAGTGAATTGAACGGACCGATTGCCCCGCTTGTCAGTCGAAATGCTTGCCATTCTCAAAGCCTCTCTTCAGGTCAAACGAACGCCCTCGCGCATGCGCACACACGAGGGGACGGCACTTTCTAACGCAAGTGGTAATTATCTCTCAACTTAATGCCAGTTGGCAGGTGTCTATTCGCGCCGGCTTGGGCGGGAAGGGAGGTACTTATCCCCCCGTCCCGGATAGCCGTCATTGCCTCAAAACCACTCTAACGAGGGATGTACCTTGCCAAATCCTCCCAGAGCCCCCAGATTGCCCCGTCCTTGCGTTCGAGCGGTTCAACGTCAAATCATACCACCCCATCCCTTGGAACGCATCCTAGGGCATCCTGGGGCCTCTCAGTGGGTAGGCCAGGGGGGGGAGGGCCTGCGAATGGCTCAGGGTCGCGAAGCCGGTAGACGACCTCGCCCCACTCGGCACCCGGCTCAGGCGGGAGAAGGGCCGCGAGATCGCCTTGCCGATCGAACACGGCCGTAACCGGCATCCCGGCAAGCGCGACACCGACCGTAGCCGGGTCCAGAGATCCGAAGACCCACTCCCAAAACGGGCCCTGCGCATCCATGGTGATTTCGACCGCCTCCCGCCGGCTGTCTTCCTGTCCCACCAGGTCGAGCCGCAGGTTCTCGTTCGGATCGAGGAATCGAGCCCCCACCACCATGGCCAACCAAAGCCGGTTAGCCGACGATTCGTCAAGACGATGGGTCACGGCATCACCTCCTCAGCTTCCGCCGCCGGAGTAAACTCGAAACGCTCGAAACTGCCCGGCGGGTCGACGTCGCTTTCCGGAACGACTGGCAAAGGCCGGTAGCCGCAGACGTCGCCGGCCGAGTCCCGCACAAGGACCACTTGCCGGCCAAGGTAGCCGTCTCCGTCCGACTCCAAGGTTGCCGCCTCAAACTCACAAAAGCGCCGGCTCTCGTCCGCCGATCGCCGATTGGGTACGTCCGAGAGGTCGAAGTGGTCGCCGATCCGCTTCCCGCCGTCCACGGCTAACTCGACGCATAGCGCCCAGCCGCCTACCGCGGTTTCCAACATTTCGACGGCAACGACTTTCGCAACGGCTTCGTTGCTCCGCAGGAATCTCTTGATGCTTCGCATAGGGGTTCTCCAAAAACAGGACAGGTCAGTTGGACGACGGAGCCGGTAGGCCCCAGGCTTCGAGATCGCACCGGGCAATCTGCCGCCGACGGCCGCCGGCTTCGAGGTAGACGCGCTCGCCGTCAACGAGTACGACGCCGGCCGGCCATGGGGTGCCATCGCCGTCCACCTCCCAGACGATCGCCACGGCTTCGGAACCGTCGGGCTGCCGACCGAGGGCAGGCGGGACACGGGTTAATGTGTTATTGGCAATTGATGTCTTATGTGTCATTGATAACCTTATGATTGTGTCACGTTATTGAGTTTTTATTGCTTCTCGCGCGGGGTTGTCTCGTCTGCCAGACCAGATGGGAGCGCCAGAGCGGATGGCCCCTTACGTAGTAAGGGCCATACCGTCTGGTCTGGCAGAGACAACTGCCCAGACCGTCCAGACTGGAAGTTATTCAGTCTGTCCAGTCTGTCCAGTCTGTAGCAGGAAACTCAGGTTCCCCTGGACGAGGGGGCCGGCTGGCGGGGTGATAATCGACTTCGCAGGAAACTCGGAAGTCTTGCTTCGGGTGTAGCCGAGCTTTTCGAGATGCCGGATGACGCCTTTCGCTTTCCCAACGCCGACGTGCAACTCCGCCTGTATTCGGTCGATCAGGGGTGTCACCTCCTCCGGCCCAGGCCCCGGAATCCACCCCCTCACCTTGGCCGACAATTCCTCGACACCAGGACCGGCTTGCTTGGCACGTCGCGCCGAGTCCGAAGTCTCAGCCTCGGGGGGCACGTCGTCGCGGACGGTGAACGAGCAGCCTTGGAATTCCAGGGTCTTCGCCTCGGGGCTGCGGTAGTTTCGCAAGACCGATTCGAGCACAAGCCAATTACCGGGGCTGTCGGCATGAGGGGCGAGTGTAAACATCCCGTCGAAGTCCCTGGCAATAACGCCGGAGCCGCTGGCACGGTCGATTGCTTGCTTGTCGCCAAGCCGGCCCTTGGTTCCGTGATGGATGATTACCACAGCCGGGCCGCGCTCGCAAATCGCATCAAGCCCCGCCAGTAATCGCGCCATATCCTGCGACTTGTTCTCGTCAGCGCCGGCCCGGTCGGCTAACTTAAACAGCGGGTCCCACAGTTCAACGTCGTAGTCTTCGTGCCGGATACTGTCGAGTTGCGACGCCTTCCCGCGAAGGTTCAGGATATCGAGCCTGTCCCCAATGTCAGCCGAGGCAACCCCGAGAGCCGAAGCGACCCGTCGAACCCGTCGCCAGTAGTGTGCTGGCTTCAACTCAAATTGAACCACGAGAACACGATGGGCCCTCTTGGGCTTCCAGCCCAGAAACTCCTTGCCCGCTGCAAGGCAGATCGCTAGCACTAGGGCGAAAAAACTCTTGCCTAGCTTGCTCTGCCCGACGATGAAAAACTTGTCACCGCGATCGAGTAATTTCGGAATGATGGAATCGACGGGCGGGGGCTCTTGCGTGAGCCAATCCGAGGCGCGCACGATCGACGGTTGCGGTTCGCCGGCTGCCGATCCGAGCGCCGCCGCACTCGCCGGCAAAAGGAGCGAATAGGTTTGCCTCCGATGGAACTCCGCCAGCAGGTTGCGAGCGGATTCCGCCCCGTTTGCCAGCGCGGCTTCCTCTGCGGCGAGTTCGGCTGCCTCTTCCGCTTGCCATTCAGCCGCCTTGTCGGCCGGGTGTTCGTGGGCTTGGCGGATCTTGTGAAGCAGTTCCTTTTGGCTCCAAGGCGGCTGGCAGCGCTCGTTGTAGCCTTGCAGAAGTTGCAGCACTGTGCCTTCAAGCAGCCGGAATCGGTGAGTTAGAACTTGCGTGAGGAACAGCGTTGTCGAATGCCCACCCTGCCCCGAGATCGCAGGCGGGTAACTGTCGACGTATGCGGTAGCTCGCCGTATCCGCCGTTCCAGATCGACGGGCCTCCCAGACAGGCCTACAATCTGGCCTACCTCCATCGGCTGCGCAGCGCTGCCGGCATCGTCTAAACGCTCCCACGGCCGCGGAGGCGCGGGAGAATTCGCTGGAGTTTCCTGCGTCACCGGCTCGACGGGTGGAAGTGGGCCAGAGTCTAGTGGCTGTTGCTTCGCTGGCTCTGCCCCGAGCCGTTTGGCAACCGCCTGGTAGAGCGCCTCAACCGCGGCAAGGAGCGTTACGGCGTCAACCTCTGCCGGTGAACCGCGGAAGGTATCGTACTTTTCGCCGGAAGGGTGAACGCTTGGGCCCACAACAACCTGGGTTCCGGTCGAAAGCAACTCGACAATCGAGCCGTGACCAGGCAGTTTCCATCGTCTCGTCTTCAGACCGTGGCAGATGTAGACCCTATGGCTGCTTAGCGCAGACGGTCGCCCAATGACCACGCCGGTAGCCGGCAGGAATTGCGGAGCTAATTCGAGCGCAATCGGATCGTCCAAATCGACGACCACGAGCCCGCCGGATGGGTCGCCAAGTTTAAGACCAACGTTGTCGTCCGGCTCGAAATCGCTTCGGCTGAATGACCGCTTCTGCCAGCCGTGATGCTTCGGCGGCTTGTCGCGTGGCCGTAGCGGCAAGGGTGCATATCCTAGCCGATCAAGTCTATCAGCCTCTTGTTGTGTCGGAGTCAACTACCCACCTCACTTTCCCCGGCTTGTTGGGCTTGCTCATCCATCCACTGACGCAGAAGATGGATAGGGTACAACACCCTCGTTCCGACTTTGATTGCCGGTAATCTTCCTTCCTTGGTCAAAGTCCAGATGGTCTTCTCAGACATTCCGAGAGCGACCGCCGTCTCTCGTGGCCGGAGCGCCAGCCGTGGGATTGGCGACTCATGTTGTTCGTCACGGTAGATTCCTTTCATTGGCCAACCCCCACAACTTCTGGGTTCACCGGAAAAGAGGCGACGGGCTGTAGGTCAACCTCCGCAGTAAGAACGCGGACGGCGACAGCCTTGCCGGCAGAAATGAGCCGCCGAGATTCCCGTTGCGCTGTCTCGGAAGTCCAGAAGATGCGACCGCCGCGCCTCCATTCGCGACCGCTGAGAATTTCCAAAATGAACGCCTGCATAGCGAGCCTCAGAGTTGGAGGAACGAAACACCAAATCCAAGACTCAAGTATGAGGCAGCGCAGAGAGCGCAGATGGCGCAGCAGCTTGCAGCAGGAGTTGCTGCGCTACTGTCAGCGGGGAGAAGTGTGGCGCGAACGCCTACGAAAATGGGCTTCTATACCATTGTCCGTGATTTCACTTTCTCCGCAGAATTCTTTCAGAAACGCCAAAAGCGCAGCGACTTCGTAGAGCTTTCGGCTTCTGTTTTCGGGATCTTTCCCGATTGACTCCGGTAGCTTGTGGGCCCGGCTGTTCTGCCATTGTCGGACCATCACCTTTTGTTCGTCTGGGTTATCCTTTTCCAGGCAAGCGGCTGCATCCTGAAGAGAAACGCCCTTGGGACGTGACTCCACGCTGTTATCGCCGTTACCCGCCCGCGTGTCGTTCTCACTGCCTTCCGGTGTCAAGTCACCCCGCAACGCCTCCACGTATTCGAGCGCCCCGGCTGTATCTCCACTGCGGTATCTTTCCAGAATCCAGTCCGCCTCGTTCGTCAGTTTCAGTTTCCGCAGCTTCTCGTCAACCTCGCGGAATACTTTGAACACGATGGGGTTAATCGGCTCAAGGGACTCGACAGCCCGCGCAGACGGAGACGGGATTCTCCCGTCCGGGTACACGTCGGCTACTGTTCTCCCGGTATCCGCCTCCGGAACCTCCGCCGGCTTGTCCGTGCACATCGCGTCAAGATGCGCGATCAAGTCCAACTCACTGCGGAGATCGTCGGCCAGATGGGAGAGAGCCGGCCGGAGAATAAGCCAATCCGAAGATGATAACCGTTCCATCAGATCGCCTTTCATGTTCAAGACCAAACTACCGGCGGATGGGGGCTGAAAGGCGTCAACCACCCATCGGCCGATAACGGCGGGAGCTACCCGCCTATCTGTAAGGTGCGTAGGAACTATCTTCCAGCGTGATCCACCTGCAAGAGCCGTCAAGGGAGAAAACAGGGAACGGCCGGCCAAAAGGGGAGGAGTCGCGCAGCACGCCCGAAAGAACCGTTTCAATCGCACCGCAAGCCCAGAAACTCAAGCGTACCGCTTCGGTGCGGAGAACGGCCGCTCGCCGATTCAGCCCGATTCCCGCGGAGGGAGTTGCCTTCGTCGCCACCTGAGTGGTTTCGGAGGCGGTTCGACTCGGCGCATTTCAATGAACCTGTTTAGGTCCGCCTCGCTGATTCGTTTGCGCGGCTTGCTGGTCTGCTTGTCCTTGCTGACATTGATCCACGGAAGCTCACCACGCGTCAGAAGAGATATGACCTGCCTTCGCGTAATACCCAGCACCTCAGCGGCTTCCTCTACCGTATACAAATGTGGTCCATCCATAACCCTTTTGCATCGCGCGAAGATGATATCAGCCTTGCCACACAATGCCAGTAGCCTCTCTGCTACTTGTTCCAGAGAAACGGCTTGGCTGCGTATCTCCTGGCCGTCCATACGTTCCGGTGGCGTCAGACTGGACAGGAGGAAATCCTTTTCGGCACGCCAGCGGGTTAATGCTGCTGCGGGATCGGCCAGAGATCCGAAGTAGTATGTCCGACCACGAACCTTCTTTTGCCACTGCCCGCACGGGGCGACTGTGAGCGGGAAGTCAGGATGTTCTTTCTTCCATGCCCGCCATTTCTCAATCTCGTTCTTCTGCATTTCGGCACCCCAAGTCTTGAATAGTTTGTTCCAAATATGAGCCGAGATCACTTGCTTGTCAACCTGACTTATTAGGGGTGTTTCTATCGGCAGTGTCAGCGCTGTCTTCTCTCGGTGGTTGGCCAGAAGGTGAGAGTAGGGAGATCGTTGCACTACTGTGCTGCCTCGGTGCCCATGGCCCCCTGCGCTCACCTTGGGCCCCCTCTGGGAAAACAGGACGGCAGGGGCCCCCTGAGATTCGGCCGAATCTTGAGAGCGGGAGGCGGGGGGCTACCTCGTCCAGGCTCGCGAAAACCGGGGCCGGGGGCCGGGCAAACTTTCGGAGAGTGGGGGCCCCCCTGCGCCTCGCGTGATCGTTTACCCCATGCCCTCCCCACTCGCTTGAACTTCAGACACTCCTACCTTGGCCAACCACTACCTTCCCTCTGTCTCGTGCAAGGGGGATTCGGCGCTTGTGGTATAATTACAGGGGATAGCATGAACGTATCATACGCGCTTCCACGAATCCAGAAATTACGTATCGAGCAACGCTTGCCAGTCAACGTAATCATGATAGGTTTCAATGAGAGCCCATCTCTTCTCACGAACTTCTTCGGAGTAACGCACCATGAGCAAGGTACACCACGACAGAGAAGCCTTTGAAGTCGCATCGAACCTCATTATTGCGCTGGACGAGGCAAGGGAGTTTTTCGGGGAAGAAGGACTTCCGCGCGAAGACGAACTACCGGAGGTGATCGACTGGTTCTATCACAACTACTATCCCTCCGACCCGGTGGAACGCGCGAGGTGGGATCATTCAAGCCAGGCGTTCGAGGAAGCATACGGCAAGGCGTTCCCCGAGCGCACCGAGAACGCCAAGACAACGATATTCCCCTTGACGGCTCGCTTCTCCCACCTGGCCGCCCAAGAGGGATGGGGAGAGATCGGCGATAGCCACGATACCAGATGGGCCGGCCCTTTCCTGCCAAGTGACAACTGAGGGCAACGGCCCTTCGGTTCTCTCAAACGGGGTGACTTGTTCATCCCGTTTCTTTTTGCGCCAAGCCCCTCTTATTGACCCGAGGGTGAGAACGCCGGCTTTGCCCACGGCACGCCCAGCCGGCGCAGTCGCGCGCTCCCAGGGTGTGACAAAAAGGGCCCGAGGATCGCACCACCCACGAGCCGGATACGGTTCTACCGATTGTGCCGGCTGTCATGCGAAATATCAGCATAAGTCGCCCTTGATTACATCCACCCTAGAGTGAATTATAGGGTATACTTCAAATAGCACAGGCAAAAGCACCCTTTGGAGCGGCACCCATGAAGACGGTAGTTTACATTCGAGTCTCGACGGTAGGCCAGAATGAGGCGGGGCAACGGACCGAGATAGAGCGCTGGTTGATAGGAAACGGGATCGACCCCGTATCGGTCGCATGGTTCATCGATCGGGAGACAGGCGATAACCTGGACCGCCCCGACTTCGGCCGACTCCAAGCCGCCGTCTTCGCCGGAGAGGTCAAGACGGTTGTCGTTTGGAAGCTTGACCGCCTGTCCCGATCGCTGCGCGACGGGATTGACACCCTTTGTGATTGGCTGTCTCGCGGGGTCCGGCTGGTCAGTGTCACCCAACAACTCGACTTTGCTGGACCGGCAGGCAAGATGATTGCCGCCGTCCTCTTCGCCGTTGCCGAGATGGAGCAACAGACCAGGCGAGAGCGGCAAGCCGCAGGAATCGCCGTGGCGAAGACCCAGGGCAAGTACAAGGGCCGGAAGCAGGGCACCACGAAGAAGGACCCAAGCCGCGCCGGCGCTCTTCGTCAGCAAGGGCTGAAGGACTCGGAGATCGCCCAGGCCCTCGGAGTCACCAGACGCACGGTTCAGCGGTATCTGAACGGGTGAGGGGGCTGGCCGGAATCACGGAATGCCACATTTGCCCCCCAGCCCCTTATAGGACAGAAAAGGGAAACAGCAATCGCTGTTACCTACTCATCTCGTAATACTTCCTGATCGCGTCTTCCTTTGATAACCAGAAGTCTTCCACCCACACTCGCAATTCCCTGCGGACGGAAATGTCGTATACGTCGTGAAAGCCGTACGATTCGATTTTCCCGACGATCTTATCGCCAGCGGCGGGGTCGTATCCGCCGTACCATTCCAGCAGCGAATAACCCGAGATCGTTTCAACGAGGAAGTAGTCGGTCCCACTCTTGTTGAGTACAACAACACCCTCTGCTGCAATCGCTGTTTTCGCACAGGCAAACAAGATGATTGCCGTAATCACGAGTCTCTTCATGACCTTTTCCCTTCTGTAATACGGGTGACGCCTCTCATTGTACGATAGGCAGCCGGCGCGGCGGCACCTGCCCTCCATGCGGACAATGCAGACGGTGGCCACTTCCCCGCTTGCCGCGGGCAAACCGGGGAAAGATGTGCCGGCACAATCGGGACATATTCAAACCGGGTAGCTCAAGGTTTCGCGGAAACGGTGGTTTCACAACCCGCCAGACGCTTCGACAGAACCAAGGAAGACCACGGCAGAGCTTCACCAGATCGAGGATAGCCCGCACGACAACGCAGCCGATCAGGGCGACCAGCAAGGATGTCAACACGATATCGATCGCCCACCGCATGATGAACCGCAAAGGAATGTAGTAGCCGGCCGCCGGCAAGGGGCGATGATTCTTCGGTTGCGCCAGAAACTCAGTCAAAGCTTCCGCACTGATAGCGAAGTTCAAGTTCTGTCCTTCGCTCACAGAACTACAAGCGACACCGATAACCCGACTCTCCTCGTCGAGCACAGGGCTACCGCTGCTTCCAGGCGACATTGGGGCGGTAATCTGGACTTCCTGAATCTCGCCTTGCTTCGGGGTAGCGCTGACCAATCCATCGGAAAAGGTTTTTCCATACCCAAGGGGGTAGCCAATGACGAAGATACGCTGCCCGGGCTTCGGCTTCTGGTAGGGATCGACCAGCAACGAGGGCTCTCTGAGGTGGCTCCAGTTTGACAGACACTCCAAGTGCTTGGGTTATGGGTGAGGCAACGTCTCCTGTCAGTTCAGAGTACCGGTGCCTCTTCTCTTCTGTTCCTTTAATGTGGAAGTATCACCAGCGTTCGATCCATGGGACCTCGCGTCCCAAGACACGGCAGAGGTCCAATGCGGCTTCGTACAGTGACAGCTTGT
>Ga0209723_1002950_pt1 | contig 21581 bp, 18 predicted proteins | sample BiotimSIPDNA_2_FD_185750 | JGI IMG/M metagenome (GOLD analysis project Ga0209723, IMG submission 185750) | Anaerobic biogas reactor microbial communites from Washington, USA - Biogas_R2 time_0 SIP DNA (SPAdes) (version 2) | ecosystem: Engineered > Bioreactor > Anaerobic > Unclassified | place...
TCCCACTGTTCCCTGCGAAATAAACTCAATGCGTGCGTCAGCGACCCGGGTCGAAGAAACCGTGTTCGTGATCGGATCAACATCCAATGGCCGCACGACGCCCTGGAACACCGCATGACGATGTTCACCCGAGAAAGAGACCACACGCATCCCTTCCAGCACCAGATTTCCATTGGGCAACACATCAATGACGGCTACCGGAATCTGCGCCTGAAGCACATTCATGGTGTCCGTGATCGAACTTGGGGAGGTGCTATACTGCCCCTTGAGAAGGTCCGAAAGCTTCACCTCCTTACCTTCCAGCTCCTTCCAGTTGATTGAGTCCACCAGAACCCCGGCCAAATCGATCACGGGTGAGCTCTTCTGCCCGGTGTTGATCGACTGGCTCGCATTGAAATCCACCATCTCCTCGATCGTCACGGTGAGCAGATCCCCGACAGCGTAGGCTGTCTTCGACGCAAACATACTTTTCGGGCTGTCGGCGCGATTCCACAGCGAGTCTCCATGGGCCTCGGGGATCATTATTCCCGCGCTTAACCAAAGAACCGCTCCTCCACAAAGGATCAAATGTGTTGCTCTCATGATTTTGCTCCTCATTAGAAATGTACCCTTGCCTGGTTTTCACCGATCACCTCGGCTTGAAAATCATTCCGCGTCTGCATGTTCCGTATCCGGATCACCTGCCCCATGACCCCTTCCTCCAAAGCTTTCCCCTTCATGGAAATCCGCATACGCCCTTCCTCGGCCACCACCTCCACGACGCTGTTTCGCAAAACGAGAGGACGGTCCTTGATATCCTTCCAAAGAATAACCTTTCCGGCTTCGGCCGTCCGCACGAGCTGATACATCGAAACCGCTTCCATGCTTTCAAGAGGGCTCGATCCAAGGGCGAGCACATCGACATCGCGCCATTCCACGAGATCACGGGCCAGTGAAGACTGTCGTTCGATCCGCCGTGTCGCCACAACCACCCGACGCCAGAGCTCAGCCCGAAGGTTCAGGTGCCACTCAGCAACCTTTTGCCCTTGCACCCTCAACTCGCATCCTAACAGAAAACGGCTACGGATCCCCTGAGCTGGCACTGCGGACAACACGACCTCCCAGTCCGGGTGCCCAATGCGTACATCACCGATCGGCTTATCGGAGAAAAGCCGGAGGTCGCCTTCCAGGTCGAAGCGTTTCACCAAAGACTCCCGAACGGCCGTAAGGATCTCATCGCCCTCCAGCACAAACTCGCCCCCTTGATCCGTGCGGGTTTTCGACCCGGCTACATCATTGGCGGTGGCATCGTCCGAAATTGCGCCACGGATCTTGAATCCCTGAAGATCGCCCAACTCAACCCCCTTGAGGATGCTATCACTCACCGGAGCAAGCGACGCGTCATCCGCCCCTGCAAGTGCGGCGGCTCCCGCGAAACCCACGACACAGGTGATGAGCACACGGAGGAACAATGACCGCCGGCCTCCCGACCACGCCCCGGGTTTTAAGTAACTGGTTATCCGGATATGCATGTTCATTCCCATCCCAATTCAGCGCTTGAGCTGCACGACCTGTTTGAGGATATCGTCGGAGGTCTGGATCGCCTTCGAATTCACTTCGTAGGCACGCTGAGCGACGATCATGTTAACCATCTCCTGGACCACATTGACGTTCGAAAGCTCCAGGTATCCCTGACGGAGCGACCCAAAACCATTCATAGCCGCACTACCAGACTCAGGGGTGCCACTGGCGTTGGTTTCCGCGAAAAGATTTCCACCCAGGCTTTCCAATCCGCCGGGGTTCACAAAGCGCACCAACTGGATCTTACCGACCGCACTTTGGACGCCGCCGTTGATCACACTCACCTCTCCGCCGGACGAAATGAAGATGTCGGTCGAGTTCGCCGGAATCGCGGGAAAATTCTGCACGCTCAGACCGGAACTCGTGGTCACCTGCCCATTTGCATCGAGCTTGAATGCTCCATCACGTGTATATGCACTGGTCCCATCGGGCCGAAGCACCTCGAAAAAGCCTTCTCCCTGCACCGCCACGTCAAGTTTTTGATCCGTTGCGGAGAGCTGCCCCTGCGAGAATACCTTGGAAGTGGACACCACCTGGGCGCCATTTCCCAGCTCCACGCTGGTAGGCAAAACATTCCCACCACCGACATCCCCACCCGCGGGTGTGCTGCTCTGATACAGCAAATCCTGAAACTCGGCCTTGCTGCGCTTGTAGCCCGTGGTGTTCACATTCGCGATGTTGTTCGAGATGGTGTTCAGGTTGTATTGCTGAGCATCCATCCCGGAAGCGGCTGCGTATAGGGAAAGGTTCATAGTTGCATTGGTTTAAGGTTTACTCCATCCGGCTTCAGTTCACGGCGCCCAAAACTTCGATCGAACGGCCCTCCAGTGTATCCAGGCTTTGGATCACCTTCTGGTTTGCCTCAAATGCGCGCGAAATACTGATCAGATTCACCATCTCGGTGAGCGGGGATACGTTGCTGATCTCGAGGTTTCCCTGAAGCAAGCCCGGATCCTCCACCTGCACGGGCATAACCGCCGACTCCGGATCAATCCGGAATCCTCCCGGCACCCGCAGCAAAGCTGAACGGTCCGGAACATCAACCACATCCATCACTCCAATGGTATTGTCCCCTTGAAGGACCATCCCATTGCGCAGCACCGTGATATCCCCTTCATCCGGCATCCGCTGGATAGGACCACCCTGGCCCATCACGACATGACCGGATTTGTTCACCAATTGCCCCTGCGGATCAAAATGAAATTCGCCATCGCGGGTATAATACTCGTATCCCTGCCCCTGAACCCGAAAAAAACCCTCCGAGGCCAGTGCCATGTGGGTTGACTCCTCAGTCTGCTGGACCTGCCCCTGCTGATAGTTCACCGACGTGGTGGCAATAGCCATCGTAGCTGGAGTGGACATCACCCTGCCGTCCTGCCGCACACCCATGATGCCTGCCGATATCGCTTCAAAACTGACTTCGTTCTTTTTGAAGCCCGGCACACTACCCGATGCGATATTCTGCGACACCACATCCTGCCAGCGCTGCAGAGAGGCCATCGATGTCGCCGAGTTATACATGCCTACATTCATGCCTGACGATGCAAGCATCACCAATACCAGTTCCGCAACCCGTTCATCATTAGATTCTTTCAAACATACAACGATTCAAATCGGCACAAATTGCCGGCTCTCGGTCATCCACAAGCCGTTGCACCTACCAAATCAAAGTATCGGGGATTCATGGGAGTTATTTGGTCCAGCCTCAGACTTGACCACGAGAAGTCTATACAATTTGGTTTGAACGGCCGGCCTTCATACCGAATCATCTAATCCATATGCGCTTTCCTGATTCATATATCGGACGTAACCTTGGAAAGGTGGTGCTCATGATCGGCATCACCGTTTGCTGTGGAGTCGCTTACGCCCAGGAAACCCGTATTCCCTTCCGCAACCCTACGGTTCCCCTTGATCACATCTGGAAAAGCCAGCTCAGCGGATTTGAAACAGAGGATTACCTGGAGGCCATACGTCCGATGATCGGGCAGTTTGAAAAAGCATCGGGCAGGATATTGTCTCCGGGGGATAAACGAAAAGTTGGGCTCAAAATCTACACGCATTCCGGACCGGGCATTGCGACACCTCAAGCACTCGTTCAAGCCTTCATCCGAATCCTTCAGGAAAAGGGATACCAATCTTCGGAAATCTTCATAATTGATCTCGACCTGAGGTTGTTGTGGGAGAGTGGTTACGTTGCTGACAGAAACGATCCCCAACCATCCTACTCCGGAGTACCCGTGAAGGTAATCCTGGATGGGAACCTATTCGACCCGCAATGGTTTTACGACAGTCCGATCCCATCCGAGCGCTTCGAATATACTTCCGTTACAGACAACCTTTTCTCCTGGGACACCATCGAAACCGACAATCGGAAAAGCTTCCTGCCGCTTCCTCTGCTTTTGGATGTTGACTTCTGGATCAACCTGCCGGTCATCACGGATCACCCCGCACTCGGCATCAACGGAGTCATGGCAAATGCCACGCTGTGGAACGTCAGCAATCAATACCGTTTCTTCCAGAACCCAATGGGAGCATCCGCAGCCATAGCTGAGATCGCTGCTATTCCCGAACTCAGACGGGGTCTGGTGTTTTCGGTGGTCAGTCTCGAACGCCTCCAGTTCATCGGAGGTCCGTTTTTCAATGCCAACTACGTAAGGTCATCGCCCGAGATATTCCTGAGTGCGAACCCGGTTGCCCTCGATTACCTATTTCTTGACCGGATCAACCGTGCACGGGCAACCAGCGGTTTCCGATCAATCGCTCCTCCACCTCCGGTGTTTGACTATGCGAGAAGCCTGGGTATTGGCGATTACGACCCTGAAGTTATTGAGATTGTTTCGGTCGACGGCCTGAACCAGAACGAATAGGATCTTTTTTGGCTTTGATCGGTTCGATCAGAGACGATCCGATCCAGGGCCATGATGGATCCCCTTTTCCCCTGGAGTCCCATCTGGAGGCAAGATCCCGAAGCAAGACGCTTCGGCCGCCGATCACGACCGCATCATCGGGGCAGAGCCCCGCGGGTAGGAACACAATTGTCGTGCTCCGATACAGACGCAGCTGCCATCGATCAGGCACGGGGGCCAGAGTCGGGCTGTATGGAATCCCAACCTGATCCAACCATGTCCGGTTCGACGGAAAGTCTTTGAAGTACACATCCAACGGCTTATCTGCCTGCGTGGCCAAAAACTCCAACTGTTCATTCAGGATGCCCGATGAACGGATGTGACCAGCCACATTCAACCCCCAGACAACTCCGGAGTTCAGGATCAGAACACAGAGCGTGACGATTCCAAACCCATGCACCCAAATCGATCGTGAAGACAACCACCACGTACGCGGAGCGGAACATCCGGAACGACTGCGGGCAGAGCTCACCACATAATCATAGGATACTGCACATAGAACGGGAAACAACCACATCCAGGGAATCCACCGGGAAAAAATGCCAGGAAGCAGGAGAAGCGGCACCCATAACCAAAGCATCCAGAAGCCCACACCCGGAAGCCCGCCCCATGACGTAGGACGCACCAGCAGCAATCCAGCAGCCATTAGAAGAGCGAGAGCAAACCAAGGTCCGAAACCGCCGAACCAGGGTCCGGCGAATCCGTGGTAAAAGACCGATCGCTCTTTGGCGGTGAAAGCAAGTGGAACCTTCGGATTCACATCGGTGGGCACGATTGTCCCCTCCGAAAAACTCGAAGCCAAAAACTGCCCGAAACCCTTTAGGCGGGTCAAGTTCGGCATTCCCTTTCGCTGAACCTCCGACACCCACTCCCAGTCGCCGATGCGTTGCAGCGAAGCCATGTTTTCAACGAAGACTTCCGCTTTGATTAACGACTGCTGACCAAACGGCGAAAACAAACACAACCCCATCGCCACCAAAATTCCAGTGAGGCAATACCAACCGATCCTGCCGTGGGCTAAGACCCAACGCAGGATGACAGGGAAAAATGACAAGAGAACCCCGGCCACAATCCATATCGATAAGGCTATGCCCGCCCGTTTGCTGTTCGAAAGAAGAACCAGCACCATCGCCAGCGCGAGCCACTCCAACAGACGCCCCCTGTCCCGAACGGACAAAGCCAGGAACACGGCGGATGTAACCAAGGAGGCGACTTGTCCATCCAGCCAGAACGAAGGCATCTGAACCAGGATCACCGGATTCAGCACGCAAGCGGCCGTATACAACCATTTCTTCCATCCAGACAATCCGGCTTTGGTCCAGAAATGCCAGACCGCAAGCCAGGCCATGATGGCATACAGGAAGTGAACAAACTTCCCGGACTCCGGATTTCCGGAAATCCCCGCTCCAAGCGCCCCGAGGACAAAACCATGACGAACTTCAAAGCCCCCGTTGGATAGTCCTTTATACTGAGCATACAACTCCCAATCGAAAAGGTCCTTCCTGTAATCCCTTTCGCGGAATGGATCTTCCAACGGATTCCATCCCCTATCCAATGCGACCACAAACTCCTTGTGGGCAAGCATCCCGTCCCAATTCACACCATAGACACGAGCCGCCAACCACACACTCGAACCGATAAGACCCACCAACAAAGCCCACCGGGCAAACAAACCCACCGGCCGTCGAGGAAATCCAGCCGCAGTCCAACTCACCAACCCCGACACACAGATGAAAGTGAAAACTGGCCAGATGTTAAGGCTCACCCCGAAACGAAAGGCAGACCAGACATGAATCAACGCCGCTATCGAGCCTGACAACAGACCCAGAAGCTGGACTATCGCCCCGGACTGCTTTGAAGAACCAGCCGACTCGACACCCGATCCACCGGAACCCGCCACCGGGGGTCTCTGTGAGTAGGGATCGGGATTCCGGTTCATTGTGATCGACTTTTTATCGCCTGGCCAAAATCATCGCACATCATCAAACCTCGAACGCGACTCGAAGCCTGAGTTCCTTTCCTTCAAATTCCCGACTGCGCATCAGAAACTGTGGATCATTTCCAAAAGACTCAAAACTCAAGGAGTCAGGTCCCACTCCTTCAACCTTTGTCGTCCCGGCTGCTTCGATGGCGTGGAAACCATTTCCACCCCCCGCCATCATTAGAACGGCTCCGGTCATGGCATCCCGGACTTCCACCAAGGTGAGTTTCATGCGTTTTTCCCGATCGCATGGATCCAGCCGCAGACTGTTGATCTCCGGATCATAAGGGAGAAGGAATTCAAGCGAACGCAACCCACATCCGGAATAGGCCTGACGTGCGCTGCGGCTCTCTGAAAAAGCCCCATCCTTTGCAAAATAGACGACGAAGCGATCCTCGCGCAGGTTCTCCTCCCGGATTTCCGCATCCTTCCAAAGCCGCACCAGGATTTGAGCCATCAAAGCAGCGTGAGCCTTCCAGCTTTCCCAATGCTTGCTCATCATGTATTGGATGAGGCTGGCGCGTAGCGGATTCGCCACCGAGTAAACCATTGACCCGAAGGATCGGCGATACTCAAACATCTCCAATGGAATGACATCGCCTTCAATGCCCTTGTCGTTCAGGCTGAGCAGAAGATCCCAATCCTCATAGGACACCAGCGTCTCGTCATATCCGCCGACCCGCTTGATCGCGTCTTTGCGGAAGAGGTTCACACATTTGCCACTCGTATTGAGAAACGGCATCAGACACGAAACAAAGCCAACCGGCGCGTAAACCGAGTCAAAGGCCCCGAAATTGCGGGCATGGCAAGTCACATAGCCAAGATCCGGGTGGTTCTCCAGCGCGGCAACCGCCAAGCGGATATAAGAAGGATGCATGCGGTCATCCGCATCAATCGGAATGATGTAATCCCCCTTCGCAACGGCAACACCGGCGTTCCGCGCGGAGCTGAGTCCGCCATTTGCCTTGTCGACCTTAACCACCCCTGACATCTGTTCAAACCTGTGTCGGGCCGATGGACTCGTGGATCCATCATTGACCACCACAATCTCTATCTCGGAGTAGTCCGATGCCTGAATGCTTGCAATAGTTTCAGCAACCGTATCCGCCTGGTTGAAATATGGCACCACCACTGACACCAATGGTTTGCGGTCGGAATGCCACACATCCGAAGAATCGAGGGGGTCTGTGTAGTTGCGCATCATACCGGCTCTGGCGCTTTCGGGATCAGCCAATTCCCGGGCACGTTCCACGGCCCGCCTTGAAACCAGATCCAACAAATCACCATCCAAGCTCACACGTATGATTGTGTCCGACAACGCCTCAGCATCCAGTGGATCAATGTGAAAACCACTACGGCCATCCTGGATCATTTCAGCCATCCCGCCGCGCTCAGAAGCCAAGACGACGCAGCCCATTGCCATCGACTCAAGACACGCGTTGGCCCAGTTTTCCCAACGTGAGGGCAATACCACCACGCCACTCAAGCGCATCAAATCCCCAATCTGTTCGTATGGCACACCACCCATGAAATGGATTGAGTCGCTCCAGCACTCTGGAATCCGTTTACGCAAGTGCTCCGTATAGGAACGGCCGAAAACAGTGGCATTGCGCTCCTGCCCATAGATTTCGAACTGGTATTCCGGATCCTGCTCCAGTATCCGCACCGCCGCATCGATGAACACATCGACACCTTTTCGCACCTGAACCGAACCGAGAAAGCGAATCCGTTTGGGATCTACTTCCTGCCAAGGTTTCTGCCCTTCCAGAAAGGTCAAATGCAAGGGATAGGGACAATTCCGGATGTCTTTCCTGCCGACTCGATCACAGAAATAGTCGGCCAAAGACTTCGATGGAGAGGTTACCCTGTCGGCATAGCGGACACAATAGTCCTCCATCTCGATATCGCACTGCACCTCTGCGTAAAACTGGGTTTCCTCGTTGATCGACTCCAACAACGACAGCGGTGTGTGGCATTTGACGATGAGTTTGGAACCGGAAAATGAGTGAAGCATGCGTTTGGCCCGGATGCAGTAAAAACCCTCCGCCCTATAATCCGGAAACTCCACCACATCCAACGCATGTGACTCGGACAGTCTGGTGAGGGTTTGATAGACCCTCCAAGCGTATCCCTGATTGGCCGAAAAGAATCCTCCGCCCATGCTCTCCTCCAGCGGAAGCGTCCCGACATAATGTACACCGTCCGGCAATCGCTCATGCCGCCCATCTGCCAAACAATCGCTGAGAAGAAAAACCTGATGCCCAGCCGAAACCATCGCCTTGCACGCATTGTCGATATAGGTACCGATCCCGCCGCCTGTAGCAGGCCCCCATTCTCTGCTCACGTAAACTATGTTCATCTTCTCCCTGATAATAATATTCCCTTTGAAAACGGATGCCCGCCAGGCTCACGACCGCTCATCGACACGCCTTTCAAGCACCAGAAGCCCTTCCGGTTCGAGTCTCACACAAGACTGAGTGGCAACGGCTGAAAAAAGATCGAGATTCAACGAAGATCCCGACGATGCGCAAACGATTTCACACTGACCACTGTATGCATGACTGAGGAATCGGATTTTTGAGCCAACGGTGACCCGGAGAGTGAGGGAGTGCGCAGATCCTTCACAGATCACCCCGAATCCCCGCGGAGACCCATCCGAAGCGATCAACCGCCACCCATCCGGCAGCCACAGAGCAGAATCCGGATAGAGGAGACATGATCCATCCGGAGCTTCCAAATCAATGATCCAAATCTCACGGCCCTTGGACTCAGGATGAATTGTGGATCGAACCACGATCTCGACAGCATACACTCCTTCTTTGTCACCTTCCACCCAAGGGCCCCACAACGGATCCAGTCTGGCCGACAAGGCAGCCGACAAGCGCCCGACTCCCTCAACCTCAAGGAACGAAAGAGGGATACCCGGGCACCGCTTACGCCATTCCGCTTTGTTGGCAATGGCCCACTTGGACCCTATGCTTACAGCTGCTACTACGCCACGCCCATCCATCAGATGCTCCAGGTAGGCCATGTGGAGATCCTTACCCAAAAACAACGGCAAAACATGAAGATCCGCCCCCCATGGAGCATCATCGTCCCATGGTTTCTGTTCCTTGATGGCGGCATCCGTGACAACAATCGTAACCGGATGACCGGCCGCCCGGATCGCTTCGATACGTTCCCGGAAAATTGAGCGATACAACTCCACCCCAAAGGACGGGAGCAGACACAACACCCCTGCTCCTGCATCCTCATCCTCCAGCCTCATTCCGGAAGGTTCGGAATCGAATGCCTCCACCCGGATCAGGGGCAAGTCCTGCTCCGGCTTATACGGCCGCCCTTCCCAATGATCAGGCGCGAGATCGTCGGCTATCAGCCGCTGTTGAGTTTCCAACTCCCGGATGCTTCCGTGTTGATGACTGAGGCTGCCTTGATCATGCACCCGATAATGGATCAGTGCCTCAGATGAGATATTTCGGATGCGTGCACCGGCCAACGCACATTTCACCCAGAAATGCCAATCCTCCCATACATAGGCAGATCCGATTCCAAAATCCTTGTAACCCCCAACATGCTCCCAGAGTGACTTTCTGAACACCGCGGCCGTGACAATGCGGTTCTCGGCTTTCAGGTCTTCCACGGTGACTTTTTCCGGCACCCCGTAGTAACGGGTTTCATCTCCGAAGGAATGCGCTGCAGCTGATACCACATCCCAGCCTTCATGGACCAAAAGAAACAATGCCTTCTCCATGTAGGTGGCATCGATCTTGTCATCCGCATCCAGGCAACAAATGAAACGTCCCCTCGCATGGGAGATTCCGAAATTCCTGTTGTCTCCCACAAAATGCCTGCCGTCCCTCAAAAAGACCCTGAATCTGGAGTTTTCGCATTCCTTGAGAAACCTCAATCTCTGGATCGTCGCATCATCAGTCGAACCACCATCCACAACGATGATCTCAAAATCGCGCCACGTTTGACGCAGCACCGATACAATCGCCTCGCCCACATACTTCCCATAATTGAAGCAGGGAATCACCACACTCAGGGTAACAGCCTTCGATTCCATACTCACCTACTCTGAGTAGAAGGCATGTCCGTATCAACCCAAATACCGTATGGCGTCACTTCGATTCAATTCCGCATCCAATATGGAATAACTATCCCGCTCGGGCGAAAACACATCCTCACCCATATTCTCGAGTGCAATCATGACCTGAAAAAACACCTGAGGGTCACGGTTCAGTTCAACTTTCAAACGGTCACGCAAAAACGGAACATCGGCAGGATCGCAACGCTTGCCCAACGCGAAATAAGCAGCTGATAGAATGATTGGATCCAAGCCGGCTTCGGCTGCCAGAGTCTCCCGGATTGTTGCCGCCAAAAAATCAAGCTCCTGCCCTTCAACATCCAGTTCGCCTGACGCGCGACTATCCGGACAGCGCAACGAAGCCGCATACGCACGCTCAAACCTGAGAGCCAGACTCATGAGTTCACGGACTCCGAAGATGGATTCATCCAAACTGCTTTCGCAAGGTTTCATGAACTCCCATGTCGATTGGTTACTGATGAATGGAACATCTGCCAACTCCAGAACGGTCATTGGCCGGCACCCGACATCATTGCGGCCATTCCCATCAATCGCTTCTTGGTCTCAAAATACTTCTCAAGCTTCTCCTCTTTATCAGGAAAAACCAGCTGGATACGGGCAGGACGCCCTTGAAGCGGTTGGCCGGGGTTGTAACTATTCACCACGAAAGCACGCCCTATCGGCCGGATCCATTCTGTGACGCCATTTTTCCAACGGATCACAACGGCATCCTGATCCAGAAACCACTCACCCTTTACTCCTCCGAAACGCTCTGTCCGGGCACCGCTCATCCGCCCCAGCCGGATACTCGAATCCTCCCTGCGGTCGGGTCCCACATACCAATCTCCCTTGAAAAAATCGCGCACCTTGTTCCGGCTTCGGAAAACCAGAAAACTGGCCCTGCCGACATAATCCTTTTCGAATTCCGAGTACCACGCCTCGGGGATATCTTTCGCGGAAACCGCGATCATGCGACATGTGAAACCTTTGGCATCTTCCAGGAGCGCGCCAGCCGGAATCGTGGCCTGCTCCACACGGCGCCCCACCCGCTTTAGAATCGTGAAAGAACCGTCGCTCCAATAGATATACATCTCCGGACCATCCTTGCGCCAGTATCCCAGCACTCTCTCCTGATCCGTCAGAGAAAATGAATGCGTGCACCCTGCCGTGCGGTTCGCATCCACTACCATGAAAAACTTCTCTCCACTCAACAACTCCCCCTCCCAGAATCCGGTGAAACTGTCTTTGTCTTCCTCCTCTTCCTCATCGGGTTTCACAGCACCAGGATCGACCGTGAGACTGCCGATCTTTCCGGTCGGAACCCGGGATACCGCCATGACTGAAGAAGCTTGGGCCAAATCATGAGCACCCGCGAAATCAAAACTGATCTCGCCGGCATCCTCACTGCGCAGAACCAAGCGCCCCGAAACACCATTGTCGAACTTCAGATCAAAACCATCATCCCCTCCTGTCCAAGTGCCCTTCTTGATGGTGGTCTCCATTCCTTTAGCCAGAAAATAAGAACCCGTGCCGTCCGATTTAACGATCAAATACATGTCGCCCAGTTCAGGATTCCGAAAGGTCCATGTCCCTTCTGGAGAGGCATGAAGTGGAACCACACTGATTAGCAGGAAAAACAAAATTCCGGAAACACTTAAAGAACGGCTGCTTCTATACATGGTGGGTTGAAAAGCGTTGGGTATAGGTCCAGATGAAGACAAGCGCTCAATCGCAGGTCAATCCGAACCGTTGGAAAAAAGCGAATAGTCTATCGTTGAATAGCTTATGCGCCCCATTTCCAGACTATTCAAGTCAGATTTCCCATTATCGCCAACCGGCTCGCCGGCGTTGTAGCGAAAACGGTATACACCACTCCCGACTTCCGCTTCTGCAAAAAGAGGAGCGGATCTTGCCAAAGCGGGATAGGTGCGATCCACCAGAGTGTCCGCATCGACATGAACAGGAAAGTTCACGTTCACCACTCCTGGCCGGAATTTCTTGTGTCTGTCCGCGTCAGAAAGCATGCTATCAATAAATCCGACAGTCCTCATCCCAACGGCCCGCAACTGCCGGTCCCATCGAGAGTTTACCCTGGATCGATCCGCAACGATACCCGCAAACTCCTCAAAAGGAACACATTGGCTCAAGGCAATCGCCCGCAATCCCCAGAAAGCGCCTTCCAGAGCTGCGGACACAGTGCCCGAACTGGTGATCAAATGCAGGCTGGCATTGTATCCGATATTGACACCGGAGACCACGATATCGGGCTTCCGCGAAAGCAAATGGGACAGCGCTATGTTCACACAATCGGTGGGAGTTCCGTCAATCACCCAGCAATCGCATGGGAAACTCGCATCCTTTCTCACCGCGACATCCCTGTGCCGACTGACCGCTTTTCCGATCCAGCTCTGCTCACGCAGCGGAACAGCCGCACACACGTCATAGTGTTCGCAAAGCGTATCAACGAGGATCCGCATGAACGCGGAATCATATCCATCGTCATTGGACACCAATACAAAAGGCCTATCACTCATGCTTCGGGGTTTTTCTCCACTTCGCTCACCAGCTGACGTAACTCATCCACTCCAAGCCATTCTTTGTTGGTATCGCTACTGTATTGAAACCCTTCAGTAACCGGCCGACCGGGTCGCTTCCCTCCCCCATCTCCCCAGAACGGGAATGCAGGATACAGAATATAGTGATCATCAAATTCCATCGCATGGGAGGACTCGTCCGATGGAATCATGACCTCGTGCATTTTTTCGCCCGGTCGGATTCCGATGACGCTCACGCCGCATTCCGGAGCCACAGCATGCGCCAAATCGATCATTTTCATACTGGGCAGCTTGGGGATGAAGATTTCCCCGCCCTTCATCGAATCCAATGAACGCAACACAAAATCCACGCCCCGCCGCAAGGTTATCCAAAAACGGGTCATTTCAGGATGCGTTACCGTCAACGCGCCCTGCTCCCTTTGTTTCAAAAACAACGGAACCACACTTCCCCGGCTTCCAATCACGTTACCATAGCGGACGATCGCAAAACGGGTTTTCTGCCGCGAAGAATAGGTATTTGCCGCAATGAATAGCTTATCCGCACACAGCTTGGTCGCCCCATAAAGGTTGATCGGATTAGCAGCCTTGTCACTGGAAAGCGCGATCACCTTGGTCACTCCGGTGTCGATCGCGGCATCCACCACATTTGCCGCGCCAAGGATGTTGGTCTTGATCACCTCAAAGGGGTTATACTCTGCAGTGTCCACTTGCTTGAGCGCCGCCGCATGCACCACGTAGTCCACCCCTTGAAAAGCACGCCGCAACCGCCCCGCATCCCGGACATCCCCAATGAAATAGCGGATGCACGGGTAATGTGTTCTGGGAAAGGATCTCGCCATTTCCAGTTGCTTGAGCTCGTCCCGGCTAAAGACAATCAACCGTGCGGGCTTATAGCGTTCAAGGATGGTGCGCGTAATTGCCTTACCGAAGGATCCGGTGCCTCCGGTGATCAAAACAGTTTTGTCGTTTATCATGAGAATTGAGGGGATCAGATGGGTATGCCTGCGCTTGGGATTCCATCCCATTGCCGGATCAAAGGCAAGTCTCATGTAAGCGTGCCAAGTGCTTGAGTTCCCCGAACGAAAGCTCTTCATGGCATTTCTGGTATCAATTATGCTTTCACTTTGTCCATGAAACTGCTCAGACGCATGTCGTTTTCACTCCGGACTCTCATCCTGACGGGAGGCCCGGCGCTCATCCTACTCTTTCTGGCCGGTTGTCAAAGTGCCCGGATGGAGCATCGTGAGGTCTTCCAGAAACACCTTCCTGCCACCTTTCCGTCGAATTACCATGTCGAAGACTCACGGGTTCTCGAATTGCGCCGCGTACTCATTCTCCCGGTCACCAACGGCCCCGGGATAAAAAACACCTCACTGGAAGCGATTGATCAGGCATTCCGTGCGAGACTTACCGACACCCGGCTCTTCGAAGTGGTCCAGATTGACCGCGACACACTCTCGCGCATAACAGGAAGCCCGACCTTCGGTTCTGTCCAACCGCTTCCTGAATCCCTCCTTCATTACGCGTCCGAAACGCTTCAAGCCGACGGGATACTGACCATCGACCTGACATCCTACCACCCGTATCGACCGATCCGCATGGGCACAAGGTGCATGCTCGTTGACCTCAAAACCAAAGAGGTTGTATGGGCCGTCGATGAAACCTTCGATTCAGCAAGAGCAGACGTGGCATCGGAGGCCATGCGGTATGAAGCCCGCACCCGCACCGCCGCTTTTCCTGTATCCACGGGTTCATCCATACTCAGAAGCCCGCGTAGATTTTCCGAATTTGCCGCAGAAATGTGCTTTCTTTCCCTTCCCGAAAACAGATTATCGCCCAAGTTTTAAAATCGGGTAAAAAAACCATTAAACCCAATCCGGTTTCTGCCGATAATAACTTCGTAACGATATTTCACCTTCCAACCAATTTACCATCATTCACCTTTTGTCATGAACATAGACGGATTAGAGACCACCCTTATTGAGAGCATGAAATCCACGTTTCTTGCTCCGAAGCAGGACACCCCCGTTAGAGCGCCCACCCAGGAGGAAGCGCGGGTTGAGACCGAAAAGCTTGCCCAATTGGCGCAGCGCGTTGAGGAAATGCCTGAGAACCGTCCTGAAGTTGTGGAACGCGGACGTGAACTCCTCAATGATCCGAATTACCCGTCAGCCGATGTTGAAGAACAGTTGGCAGCCATTCTTCTCGGATTCGAAGAAGAACGCTTCTAGCCCTTACATTCACCCTCTTTAAAGAAGACCGGTCAGATAGCCTGACCGGTCTTTTTTTGCATCCGCACCTCCTGCTGATGGCGGCCCGGCTGATCGGCACAATTTGCCGATTATCGCCTTTCAGTTCCATAAGTCACTACGATAAAGAATCTTATCTTTGTGGTATCATCCTTGCTTGATCTTTTCATCTCAAGCAATGCAACACCACGAAACCATCCAGAATCCAAACCCGGGAAAATCTTGCCGGCCTCGATATTTCAGGCTGTTACTGATTCCACTGATCTTCGCTGTCGTTCCCTTGGTTTCCGGAGCACAGGAAGCCCCGCCCGAACCGCAGGCGCCTGGGCTTAGCATCAGCCTGCAAGGCATGGACGGAGAAGGAGATCTGGGCGTCGCGGTTCAGATCGTCATACTGATGACGCTTCTGACATTGGCCCCATCCATTCTGATGCTGATGACCAGCTTCACCCGGATTGTGATCGTCCTGGGCTTCGTCCGGAACGCCATTGGAGTTCAGTCGGCGCCATCCAACCAGATCATCATCGGAATAGCGCTTTTCCTGACCCTTTTCATCATGGGTCCAGTGGTGGATCACATTCAGGACGAGGCCCTGCAACCCTATATCCGAAAGGAGATCACATCCACCGAAGCACTCGAAAAAGCATCCGGACACATCAAAACATTCATGCTCGCCCAAACCCGCCAGAGCGACATCGAGTTCTTCCTTGGACTCTCGCGGATGGGTCCGACTCAAGTCGATGCCTTGCCCCTGCAGATCTTGATCCCGTCTTTTGTTCTCAGCGAACTCCGCACCGCCTTCCAGATGGGGTTTCTCATCTACCTGCCGTTCGTAATGATCGATTTCCTCGTAGCCACCACCCTCATGTCGATGGGCATGATGATGATGCCTCCTGTCATCGTCTCCCTACCGTTCAAGATCCTATTGTTTGTGATCGTTGACGGATGGTACCTCGTCATTCGTTCGCTGACCCAGAGCTTCTCGCTATGAACCCTGAAACCACGCTGGAGATCCTCCACTATTTCATCAAGACGGCACTCATCCTGTCGGCGCCGTTTCTCGGCACAGCCATTGTCGTGGGTATCGGGGTGAGTATGATTCAATCGGTCACCAGCATTCAGGAACAGACCATCCCCTTCGTCGCCAAGCTTTTTTCCCTGGGGCTGGTGTTCATGGTGGCGGCACCGTGGCTCATACAGAGCGTTGTTGAGTTCACATCCAACCTTTTTGCGCTCTTTCCTAGTATGACTCAATGAATCTGGACCTTACATTCATCCTCACCCTTTTTCTCGTGAGCATCCGGATCGGGGCGATGACCTACATGATCCCCTTGTTCAGTATCCGCTTCATGCCCGGACAGATCAGCATCATTTTCATCCTGCTCGTCGCTTCCATGATCACAGGGCCGCTCATGCCGTCGCTTCCCACCGTAACTTCGGTATGGGGCATCTTTTTCCTAGCCATCGGCGAATGCCTGGTCGGCCTGCTATTGGGAATCGCCGTGCGCTCATTCTTCGCCATAACTGAACTCGCTGGCCACATGATCTCGACCGAAATCGGACTCATGATGGCGCAACAGTTCGACCCGGAAAGCGGCGGGCAGTCCAACCTTATGACCGTCCTTCTCTTCTATCTGGGGGGGTTGCTTTTCCTGATGACGGGTGCGCACCATCTGGTCTTCAGCGCTCTGATGAGAAGCTATGGAGCAATCGGTTTCGTCAAAGAAACGCTCGTCATAGGCAATGTTTCATCGGTCATATCGATCATTTCAGAAGTCTTTGTAGTGTCTGTTTCGATCGCCGCTCCGTTCATTGCCGTCAATTTCCTCGTTACCCTCTCCTTTGGGGTTCTGGGAAAAGTAGCACCAAGGATCAACGTGATGATCATCAGCTTCTCCTTCCGCATCCTCGGAGGATTGGTTGTCTTGCTCATCACCGCCAACCTCATCTTCAATTTCCTGCTCCAATATGCCGAGGAAACACCACGCACGATGCTGCAGATACTGAATTAGTCCAATTTGCTCATGGCTGACGTCGATAAAGATCAAAAAACTGAAGAAGCGACCTCCAAAAGGATCGATCAGGAGTTCAAGAAGGGGAATTTTGCCAGAGCCCCTGAGATCCAGATGACCTTCATGATGATCGCCGCCTTCTTCGTTGTTCTATTTCTGGGAGGGTCTGGCTCACGCAAAATGGCAGACGCCACAATCGAACTGCTCGGTCATCTCGGCGAAATCGAGGTCAGCATCGAAAACTGCAAGGACTGGCTCATCTGGAGCTATGGGAAAATACTTGCGATCGTCGTCCCCGTCATCGTTGCCTGCACGGGAGCATCCATCATCGCGGCCGGATTACAGAGCGGCTTCAAACTGACCCCTGAAGTCCTGGCGTGGAAGCCTGAAAAGCTCAACCCGGTGACCGGGCTGAAGAACCTTTTCTCCAAGAGCAAGATCACCGATTTCCTCGTGGAATTCCTGAAACTGGCGGCGGTCGTGATCATCGTCACCCAAGGGATCTGGGTCATTCTCGATGACCCCATTTTTCACACGGCGGTGACTCCGGCCTACACCCTGAAGTTCATCCACAAACTCTTTCTTACCCTATTTCTCCGGCTCATCTTCGCCCTTTCGGTCATTGCCATCATCCATTTCCTTTTTCAGAAGCGCAAAACATCCCAGGACCTCAAAATGACAAAGCAGGAGGTCAAGGATGAACGCAAGAGTCAGGAAGGAGATCCGACCGTCAAGGGAAGACAACGGCAATTCATGAGAAGTATGCTGAGGAGACAAATGATGTCTGCGATCCCCGAAGCCGATGTCGTGGTGACCAACCCTACGCACTATGCGGTGGCTCTCAAATATGAACGCGGTGTGGATCAGGCCCCGGTTATCGTAGCCAAAGGACAAAACCTGATCGCCCAAAAGATAAAAGCGATCGCCCGCGAGCATGGAGTCCCAATGGTCGAGAACCGTCCGGTCGCGCAGATGCTATTCAAGATGGGACGGGTGGGCAGTGCGATCCCATACGAAATGTATCAGGTTGTCGCCGAGATCCTCGCAGCCACCTACAAGTCCCACCGTTACTATTTCCACCAGCTGAAGATCCGCAGGGCACAGCGCCAATCGCAGCCCAAATCCTGAACCTTTCCCAACTGCCGATAGACCATGGCCGACGTATCCAAACCATTCTCGATATCCTCCTTTCTCCGTTCGAGTCCGGACTTGATCTTCGTTCTGGGTCTCTTCGGGTCCGTGTTCATTCTGGTATTACCCATTCCACCGGGGATTCTGGATTTCCTGTTCTCTGTTTCGATCGGGATCTCGCTGATGGTCATGCTGGTGATCATCTACGTGAAGTATCCGCCTGACTTTGCTGTGTTCCCAACCGTCTTGCTGGCACTCACGCTATTCCGGCTCGGTCTGAACGTGGCATCCACCCGATTGATCCTGCTGGATGGCTACGCAGGAAATGTGATCAATTCCTTCGGTGAATTTGTGGTCCGCGGGAACTTCGTAGTCGGAGCGGTTGTTTTCCTCATCCTGGTCATCGTCAATTTCATGGTCATCACCAAGGGCGCCGGCCGTATTGCAGAAGTGGCGGCGAGGTTCACCTTGGACGCCATGCCGGGGAAACAGATGTCCATCGATGCCGAGCTCAATGCAGGCCTGATCGACGAACACACCGCCAGCATGCGCCGCGAGAAGATCCAGAGAGAGGCCGACTTCTACGGCGCCATGGATGGAGCGAGCAAGTTTGTCCGCGGAGATGCGGTGGCAGGCATTTTGATCACACTCATCAACGTGGTCGGAGGATTTGCAATTGGCGTAGTCCAACGCGACATGACACTGGTGGAATCACTCCAGACTTACACCCTTCTGTCAGTCGGCGACGGGCTGGTATCCCAGATTCCATCCCTCATCGTGTCGTTTGCAGCGGGTGTTCTCGTGACCCGCACCAATGAGACCGCAGACCTCGGATCCAACATCGGCAAGACCATCCTCACACAGCCGCGGGCCATCGGAGTTGCCTCAGGTCTGATCCTCATGTTCGCGATCATTCCTGGCATGCCGGTTCTTCCATTCTTGACCCTTGCAGGAGTTGCGGGAACCGGGGCCTACCTGATCAAGAAACACGAAAAGGCAACTGAACTCGCACTGCCTGGAGCGGCGAAAGGAGCGCAGAAACACCTCGAAGACGGAAGCGCAAAGGATTCCGGGGCGTCGGGGCAACCTTCACCAGAGGGTGGTCAGAGTTTTGAAACCTTGATCAGCACGGACACATTCAGCGTCGAACTGGGCTACGGACTGCTCACCCTCACGAATCCATCGACCGGAGGAGACCTCCTCGACCGCATTACCGGCCTGCGCAAGAGCCTGGCCAAGGAATTGGGACTCATCGTGCCCCCAGTAGCGGTGAGGGATAACCTCGAACTCGAGTCCAACCACTACCGGTTCCTGTTGAGAGGGAAGCAAATCGCCGAGGGACAAATCATGCCGGACCGCTGGCTCGCGATGAATGTCTCAAACAGCACAGTCACGCTCAAGGGAACTCCCACCAAGGAACCGGTGTTCGGACTCGACGCGGTTTGGGTAACCGAGGCGGTAAAGAAGACGGCCGAAATCAACGGCTACACCGTTGTGGACGCATCTTCTGTGATGATCACCCACCTGTCGGAAATCCTCAAGGGAGTGGCCGATCTTCTGCTCGACCGGGAGGATGTGCAGCGCCTGATCGATCTGGTTAAGGCCAAGAACCCAACTCTGATAAACGAACTACTTCCGGATCTGGTGTCCGTGGGACTGATCCAAAGAGTGCTCAAAAACCTTCTCAAAGAGAGCATTCCCATCCGAAACCTCAATGTCATACTCGAAACGATTGCGGATTTCGCGGCGTTCACCAAGAACCCGGATGAACTTTCGGAACAGGTCAGACGCCGGCTTGGTGTGTATTTTGTCTCCCAATACGAAACCGAACAAGGAGTCGTGCACGCCCTCACACTGGAGCCCCGTCTGGATCAACTGCTCGCCACCCACGTCAAACGGACCCAGACCGATATTGGACTTATGCTCGATCCGGGATTGACCCAACACCTGCTAAGGCAGTTGGATATGCGGATACAGGCAATGAATGAACAGGGTCTTCAAAGTATACTCATCACCAGCAGCGAAGTCAGGTTGCCGTTCAAACGCTTTTTTGAACCCTCCTTCCCCAATCTCATTGTGTTGTCCTATCAGGAATTCTCATCCAAGACCCAGATCCAGACATTTGGCATTATCACCATGCCCAACGAAATGAACCCGCTTCAACAGGAAAACCCGGAAAGGACCTATGCCCAAGCAACCTGATAATAGTCGGGGCAACACTCCGGCAATCGAGCAGACTTCATCCGCTTCAAACACGGAAACCCGCACCTTCCGCCTGGTTGTTGACTCCGCAGCCGAAGCAGTATCGCTCATCCAGCAAAAGCTAGGAAAACGCGCCACCGTTCAATCGGTGAAGCAATTTCAACCCAAGGGAATGTCCAAACTCTGGTCTTCCAACAAACTGGAAATCATCGTCAGCGTGCCGCCCGAGGATGCCGCACCGAAGCCATTCGAACTCCCGGGAGTCAAAACGGATGCGCTTGATGAATCCGAATCCGGGCCAAAATCCGGGCAGCCTGTATCGAAACAAGTGTCTGCCGAAGATGCTCTTCCCGAAATTGATTCTCCGGATAAAAACATCTCACTGGCCACACCAAACCCGGCTTCCAAGATGGTCGCCGCTTACCAACAAAGCACCAGCCCATCGCGGAGCCCATCGCTCGAGCTCCCCCGAATTGAGGTGCTGCTGCGGAATTCCGGGTTTCCCAGTTCCTTGATTGATCGGTTTGCACAGCTTCCCCAGTGGGAAAGCCTCAATCAAAGACCCCTCGAACACGCCTTGGCCGAAGTTATCTCCCTGCTCAAGGATGAATATTTGAAGGTCCAGAACCGACCGCTCTCCGACTTTGTGGCGTTCGTTGGAACTCCCGGAGTCGGCAAGTCAACCGTGCTCCGCAAGCATGTGGCCAATCAGGTCTTCGTGCACGGCCGCAAAGTTCAGATCCTCAAGCTGGACGACGAGGAACCCAATCCGGATGATATGCTCACCGTGTTTTGCGACATCATCGGAGTGCCACTGGTCAGGGACCCATCCGACCTCCATTTGGCATCGGACACCCAGTTGTTCGTCGATCTGCCCGGACTCGACATGAATGAAGGA
>Ga0209723_1002951_pt1 | contig 21577 bp, 31 predicted proteins | sample BiotimSIPDNA_2_FD_185750 | JGI IMG/M metagenome (GOLD analysis project Ga0209723, IMG submission 185750) | Anaerobic biogas reactor microbial communites from Washington, USA - Biogas_R2 time_0 SIP DNA (SPAdes) (version 2) | ecosystem: Engineered > Bioreactor > Anaerobic > Unclassified | place...
ATGTACAGCTTTCAATGCTGACTTCGATGGTGACCAGATGGCTGTACATGTGCCTCTGTCTTTTGAGTCTCAGCTTGAATGCCGTTTCCTGATGCTCAGCGCAAATAACCTTCTGAGCCCTGCATCAGGACATCCGGTGATGACTCCGACACAGGACATAGTGCTTGGAATTTATTATTTGACAAAAATGTCTGTCAATCGCAAGGGAGAAGGCCGTGCATTCTGCAATCCGGAAGAAGTGCATCATGCTCTCGCAGACAAGCAGCTTGACCTTCATGCCAAGGTTAAAGTTCGTATTAAAGGTCAATTGATTGAAACTACACCTGGTCGTGTAATTCTCAATACGGCTCTGCCGGAGGATATGCCGTTCTATAATGACCTGCTTAACAAAAAGAGAATACAGGCTCTTGTGGAAGAAGTTTACAAACAAAAGGGTACGAAGGTAACCTGTAAATTTCTTGATGATATTAAAGCTCTGGGATATGAGTATGCCACAAGGGCAGGTATCACTTTTGGCGCCGAGGACCTGGTTGTTCCTCAGGAGAAAAAGGAAATCGTTGCCAAAACTATGGAAGAAGTAAACAGAATCCGCAAGCAGTATGACCGCGGTATTATCACTGAAGGTGAAAGATATAACAAGCTTATCGACCTCTGGACACATACAACCAGCATGGTTGCCGATATCATGCACGATCACCTCGCGCGTGACAAGGAAGGATTCAATCCTGTTTACATCATGATGGATTCTCAGGCTCGTGGAAGTAAAGATCAGATCAAGCAGCTTGCCGGTATGCGTGGATTGATGCAGAAACCGCAGAAAAAGATCACCGGTGCAGTCGGTGAGATTATCGAAAACCCGATTATCTCAAACTTCAAAGATGGTCTGACTGTGCTTGAATACTTCATCTCCACTCATGGTGCCCGTAAAGGTCTTGCAGATACGGCTCTGAAAACCGCAGACGCAGGATATCTTACACGTCGTTTGGTTGACGTAGTGCAGGATGTGGTTGTTTACGATGAAGACTGCGGTACATCCAAGGGAATCGAGATCGAGGAACTTCGTGAGGGTGATGAAGTCATGGAAGCACTCTCAACGCGCATTGCCGGTCGTGTTACCCAGGAAGATGTTTATGATCCGGTCACAGAAGAGCTTATCTGTCCTGTAAACACTCTTATCGATGAGAATTTGGCAAAGAGAATTGAAAGTGCAGGTGTCGAATCGCTTATGATCCGCTCTGTATTGACCTGCGATGCACCCTTCGGTGTCTGTAAGAAGTGTTATGGACGCAATCTGGCAACCGGAAAACCTGTGGAAATAGGAGAGGCTATCGGTATTATGGCTGCCCAGAGTATCGGTGAACCCGGTACTCAGCTCACACTCCGTACTTTCCATATCGGTGGTACCGCTTCACGTCTTATCGCCCAGTCAAAGGAAGTAACCAAAATTGACGGTTATGTCAAGATGGTGAACACTGAAACTGTTTCAAATCCGAATGGTCTGGTCGTCATGAATCGCTCTGGAGAAATGATTGTATATGACGAACAGGAACGTGAAAGATATCGCTATAATATTCCGTACGGCTCATTTATGAAAGTAGATGATGGGCAGAAGGTTACCAAAGGACAGACCCTTTTTGAGTGGGATCCCTATAATAACGTCATTCTCGCAACTAAGGGCGGAAAAATTCATTTCCACGATATCGTCGAAGGTGAAACCGTTCAAGAGCTTTATGACGAGCGTTCCGGGATAACGAATCTTGTTGTAGTTGAACATCGCGAACGTCGTTTGCACCCACATATTCAGATTATGGGTGAGGATGATAAACGAGTCGCAAACATCTCTGTTCCTACAGGTGGATATCTGCAGTTCAGGGAAGGTGCGGAAGTCAAAGAAGGTGATGTTATAATCAAGATCCCCCGAGAAAGCAGTAAGACACGTGATATTACAGGCGGTCTGCCCAGAGTCGCTGAACTCTTCGAAGCACGCAGGCCCAAGGATGCGGCTGTTGTTACGGAAATTGACGGATTTGTTGAATTCGGAGAGAACGAGCGTGGAAGCAGAAAAGTTACTGTCAGGGATGAGCAGGGTGAAGCAAGAGATTATCTTATTCCTCTTGGAAAACATCTGCGCGTTCACGAGGGTGACAGAGTCAAAGCTGGAGACCGTCTGAGCGAAGGCTCTATCGATCCGCATGATATTCTCAGAATTAAGGGAGAAAATGCAGTTCAGCAGTATCTGCTCGACGAAATACAGGCTGTTTATCGTTTGCAGGGTGTAACTATTAACGATAAGCATGTTGAAGTAATCGTTGCTCAGATGCTTCGGAAAGTAAGAATTGAAAAAGCAGGTGATACAGAATTCCTTGAAGGTGACGATGTGGAGAAAAAGAGACTCCGTGAAGCTAACGAACGGGTGATTGCAGAAGGCGGTGAGCCTGCTACATTCAAACCGCTGCTGCTGGGTATCACAAAAGCCTCTTTAACTACCGAGTCGTTCCTGAGCGCAGCATCGTTCCAGGAGACTACAAAGGTTCTCTCAAAGGCTGCTGTCGAAGGAAAGGTCGATAAGCTCAACGGGCTTAAAGAAAATCTGATCATGGGTAACCTTATCCCTGCAGGTACCGGATCCAGGATTTACCGCAGTTTAAGGGTAAAAAACCTGGAAACTGAGACATCTTCGGTTGAGGAACATGATACAAATGAAGATTTTGTAGATATTGGTGAACAATTTTAATAAATGTTTTCTAAATCTGTTTGATTTTTGATTTCTAATTATTATTTTATGAGACTGTCTTTTATTTGGAGGATGACAGGTGCCTACGATCAGTCAACTTATTCGTAAAGGGCGAACGAGCCCGCAAAACAGGAGCAAGTCTCCGGCTTTGCATCAGTGCCCACAGCGTCGCGGCGTTTGTACGCGAGTGTTTACAACTACTCCCAAAAAGCCTAATTCCGCACTGCGGAAGGTGGCTCGTGTACGTTTGACGAACCATATGGAAGTGAATGCCTACATTCCTGGAGAAGGTCACAATCTTCAGGAACATTCGATTGTGTTGATCCGGGGTGGTCGTGTAAAAGATGTCCCCGGGGTGCGTTACCATATCATTCGCGGTGCTCTCGATACGCAAGGTGTTGCGGATCGCAAGCGCAGTCGTTCAAAATACGGTGTAAAGCGTCCAAAGAAATAAGGGATCAATATGTCAAGAAGAAGGAAAGCAGTAAAGAAAGATCTCGTTCCTGATCCGAAATTCAACAGCACGCTGGTTACCCAGTTCGTGAACAACGTGGTAAGGTGCGGAAAGAAGCGTCTTGCTGAGGGTGTCTTCTACGATGCTATCGATCTGATTACAGAGCGTACTGGTCAGGATGGAATGGGAGTGTTCAAGAAAGCTATTGAAAATGTTAAGCCTGTTCTTGAAGTAAAGTCTCGCCGTATCGGTGGTGCTAACTATCAGGTTCCAATCGAGGTTCCGGCTGAGAGAAGAGCTTCTTTGGCGATTCGCTGGCTTATTAACTATTCAAAAGAGCGGTCCGAAAAGAATATGGCTGAAAAACTGGCCAATGAATTCATTCAGGCATCAAAGAATGAAGGCGGTGCGGTCAGAAAGAAGATTGATACTCACAAGATGGCGGAGGCGAACAAGGCGTTCGCGCATTTCCGCTGGTAGTGAGATGTTCTTTGATTTTCCTGTAGTGGTCTTTTAATACAGGATGGCGATGCTGATAGGGTTTAATATGGAAGAACCAGTTTCTCTTGATAAAATCAGAAATATCGGCATCATGGCCCATATCGATGCGGGCAAGACCACTACAACTGAGCGTATCCTGTTTTTTGCCGGGATACTGCATAGAATGGGTGAGGTTCATGACGGTAATGCAGTCATGGACTGGATGATACAGGAGCGTGAACGAGGTATTACTATCACTTCAGCAGCGACTACCTGTTCCTGGAGAGAACATCGGATAAATATTATCGATACTCCCGGGCATGTGGATTTTACAATTGAAGTAGAGCGTTCTTTGAGAGTTCTGGATGGCGCAGTTGCCGTGTTCGATTCGGTTGGAGGCGTAGAACCCCAGTCTGAGACTGTTTGGCGTCAAGCCGACAAGTACAACGTTCCCCGAATCGCCTTTGTTAATAAAATGGATAGAATTGGAGCCGATTTCTTCAATGTCATTGATGAAATGAAGAAGAAGCTTGCGGCCAGGCCTGTGGCGGTTCAGATCCCCCTTGGAAAAGAAGATCAGTTTGAGGGAGTAATAGATCTGATTCGTATGAAGGCTTACCGATACGATGAAGAGTCGCTCGGTGTAAAAGTTCTGGAAGAGGAAATACCTCAGAATGAGCTGGAGCAGGCAAGGTTACAGAGAGAACAGATGCTTGAGCACGTTGTTGACTTTAATGATGATCTTATGCATCAGGTTCTTGAGGAGAAACCGGTCAGTGCTGAGTTGATAGTCAATGCAATAAGGGTTGCGGTTCTTGAGAACAAGATCTGCCCAGTGCTTTGTGGGTCAGCCTTTAAAAACAAGGGAATTCAACAGGTGCTTAATGCTGTTGTCGAATTCCTTCCATCTCCGTTGGATCGTGGTTCTATAAAAGGTGCAGATCCATCTACGGGGGAGAAAAAGGAGCGATTACCTGATCTTAAGCAGCCTTTTTCTGCTATTGTCTTTAAAACAGCTTCAGACACACATGTTGGAAATTTATCTTATGCCAGGGTTTATTCAGGCAGAGCTGGTTTTAAAGACAGTTATATTAATCCTCGCACAAAAACAAAAGAGAAAGTTACCCGCATATTCCGAATGCACTCTAATAGAAGACATGCAGAGCAGATTATGCAGGTAGGAGATATAGTGGCTCTGGTAGGGTTGAAGGATACAACTACGGGTGATACCCTCTGTGATCCGGATTTTCCTATAGTTTATGAAAGAATGGTTTTTCCAGAACCGGTTCTTTGGAGATCCATAGAACCGAAAAGTACTGCTGATGAGGAAAAATTAAATGCAGCAATTCAGCGGTTGGTCGACGAAGATCCAACCTGCAAGGTAAAAACCGATTCTGAGACAGGACAGAGGCTCATATCCGGTATGGGTGAGCTTCATCTCGAAATTCTGGTTGACCGATTAATACGGGAATTCAATGTTGGTGTTCATGTAGGAAATCCTCAGGTTTCCTATAAAGAAACGATAACTTCCAGGGCTGTTGAAGACTTTGAATTTTCTCAGCTTATTGCCGGAAAAAGTCAGTATGCCAAGGTAGTAATAACAGTTGAATCTGTAGATGCATCAAAAGGCATACAGTTTATAAGTACTTTGGCTGAGACCGTTATTCCACCTGTTTTTGTATCAGCGATTCGACAAGGTATTGAGGAATCCACTGGTGGGGGAATGTATTCAGGGTTCCAGCAGGCGGGGATAAAAATAACTCTGAAAGATGCAGCTTTCAGTGAAGAAGATTCCACTGAAATGTCGTTTAAAATTGCGGGTACTATGGCCTTTAAGCAGGCCTGTGCAAAAGCATCGCCTGCAATTCTTGAGCCTGTGATGAAAATTGAGATTGTGGTTCCTTCCGAATTTATGGGGTCGGTCATAAACGACTTGAACGGAAGGCGGGGAAAAATTATCGGAATTTCTCATCGTAAGGACGCTCAAGTGGTTGATGGAGAGGCTCCATTATCCGAAATGTTTGGTTATGCAACTGCGCTTAGATCCCTGACACAGGGAAGAGCTATTTATACAATGCAATTTGACCGTTACGAGGTTGCCGGAAAAGCTGTTCAGGAAGAGATACTGAGGCGAATTGGCAGAATATAACGGAAAAAAGATGAAGATGAAGATGAAGAAAAGGAGCATAGATTCATGCCGGGCGAAAGAATAAGGATTCGTTTAAAATCGTTTGATCACAATATTCTGGACAAGTCGGCGTCTGATATCGTACGTACGGCCAAAGGTACTGGTGCTCGCATTTCCGGGCCAATACCTCTGCCTACCGAAAAGACGGTATACACGGTACTGCGTTCTCCGCATGTCAACAAAAAGTCAAGGGAGCAGTTTGAGACTCGTATTCACAAGAGACTCATTGATATTCTCGAGTCGACTCCGCAGACAGTCGATTCTCTGATGAAACTGGATTTGCCTGCGGGTGTTGATGTAGAGATCAAAGTATAAGAGGCCTGAAACAGTATCCTTAAAAAACGGGTGTAATATGCAGGGTTTGATTGGTAAAAAAGTTGGAATGACGAGGATGTTTAACGAGGCTGGAAAGGCGATGTCGGTCACTGTAATTCAGGCCGGCAATAATGTCGTACACCAGCTCAAGACCTCCGAAAAAGATGGTTATTCAGCAGTTCAACTGGGTTTTGACGAAGTTGCTGAGAGAAAGATGACTAAGCCTCTTCTGGGCCATTTGAAAAAAAATGGTGCGGTTTTATCCCGTGTTATAAAGGAATTCAAATTGGATTCTGCTGAAGAGGAATTAAAACCGGGACAGCGTGTGGGTATTGAAGTTCTGGAAAACATCAAGTTCGTTGATGTAACCGGGATAACAAAAGGGCGCGGTCATGCCGGTACTATCAAAAAGTACAATTTCCAGCGCGGACGTGAATCGCATGGTAATACAAACGTTCGTGAGCGTGGCTCTGTCGGTGCGAATTCATATCCGGCCAGAATATTTCCTGGTCTGAAAATGTCAGGGCAATACGGTAATGCGCAGAGGACTGTTAAAAAGCTGGAAGTTGTTGGTCTTGATAAAGATGCCGGTCTCGTGTTTGTAAAAGGTGCCATTCCGGGCCGTACAAGCGGTTATGTTTATATAAAGAAAAATGGATCAAGGTAGCACGTTATTTCCAGGATGAATACTATAATGAAGGCAAAATTATACCAGCAGGATGGAACAGTTAAAGGGCAGATAGATCTGCCGGAAGCTGTCTTCGGTGCAGAGGTCAATGAAAGTCTGCTGCATCAGGTGGTTACTCAATACCTCGCTAATCAGCGTCAGGGTACTGCAAAAACAAAGACCCGTGCGGAGGTAAGTGGAGGCGGAAGAAAACCATGGAGACAGAAGGGAACCGGTAGAGCTCGCGCCGGGTCAAACACTTCACCGGTCTGGGTTCGTGGAGGTAAGGCACATGGTCCCGAACCACGCGATTATTATTCTTTGATACCAAAGAAAATGCGCAGACTTGCACTTACATCTGCACTCTCATCAAGAGCTAAAGATGAAAAAGTGCTGGTTGTAGAAAGTATCAGCTGTCAGGAACCAAAGACAAAAACCATAGTTGATATGTTGAAAGCCCTTTCAGTTTCAGGAAAGAAGAATTTACTGATAATTGAAAAGGAAGGAAAGAATGTTTTCCTTTCAGGCCGGAATATTAAAGACCTTGAAATCAGGCCGGTTGCTGAGATCAATGCGTATGACATTCTCTCAAACGAGAATATCATATTCGGTGATGAACGGTTGATCGGTAAAGTACAAGAGGCGGTGGCACTGTGAGTAAGTATCATTCAATAATCAGATATCCATCAATTACTGAGAAGAACACTACTCAGAGAGAAACTCAGAACAAGTACGTTTTTGAAGTTTTACGTACAGCCACAAAGCCACAGATTAAAGTGGCTGTTGAAAAGCTTTTCGGAGTTTCGGTTGTCTCAGTCAACACGATGGTTGTAAATGGGAAAAAGAAGCGTATGGGGCGTTCCGCCGGTTACAAACCCGACTGGAAGAAAGCTATTATAAAGATCCAGGAAGGGCAGACGATTGCAAAGTTTGGTGAGGTTTGAACCCCTAAAGTTTAATAGAGGAAGTGGAGTTTATATATGGCAATAAAGACTTACAAACCGTTGACACCAACTTTAAGGTACAAATCTACCAATAAGTTTGATCAGATCACAACTGATACACCTTATAAGCCTTTGCTTGAATCCAAGACAAAGACTAACGGTAGGAACAATCGCGGTGTCATTACCGTCAGACACAGAGGTGGCGGTCACAAGCGTTTTTACAGGATCGTTGATTTTAAACGTAACAAATTCAACATCCCGGGAATAGTTGAAACAATCGAGTATGATCCTAACCGTTCTTCTTTCATCGCATTGATTAAATATCAGGATGGTGAACGCAGATATATTCTGGCAACTTCTAATATGAAAGCCGGAATGAAGGTCGTTTCAGCTGAGCAGACCGAGATTGCAGAAGGAAACTGCATGCAGCTTAAGAACATTCCGCTGGGAATGCAGGTTCATAATATTGAGCTTCTCGAAAGCAAAGGTGGTCAGATCGCCCGCAGCGCTGGTGCTTATGCTGAAATTGTTGCTAAAGAGAATCAGATGGTTCAACTGAAATTCCCCTCAAGTGAGGTTCGGAATGTAAGGGAAACATGTATGGCAACAATCGGTCAGGTAAGTAATCCTGAGCACATGAACATGGTAATAGGTTCAGCTGGACGTAAGCGTCATCTGGGATTTCGTCCTACTGTGCGTGGTGTTGCAATGAACCCGATTGATCATCCAATGGGTGGTGGAGAAGGAAAGACATCTGGAGGAGGACATCCTGTTTCTCCATGGGGCCAGAAAGCCAAGGGCTTAAAGACCCGCAATCCGCGTAAAATATCAGGCAAATATATTGTGCGACGCAGGTCGAAGTAAAGGAAGAGGATAAGTATGTCGCGTTCAATAAAAAAAGGTCCGTTTGTTGATGGCCATCTCTCGAAGAAGGTCGATGAGGCGAACAAGGCAGGTCAGAAAAAAGTGATTAAAACCTGGTCGCGTCGTTCGGTCATACTTCCCGAGTTTGTAGGTCATACATTCGCAGTACACAATGGGAACAAGTTCATCCCTGTTTATGTTTCAGAAAATATGGTGGGACATAAGTTGGGGGAGTTTTCACCGACCCGTCAGTTTCGTGGTCATAGTGGTGCTGCCAAAACCGACAAAACTGCAGCTGTTAAGAAATAGGGCTGAGGAGGAATCGTGGAATCGAAAGCTACAGTGCGTTATCTGCGTTCGACGGCAAGAAAAACCCGTCTGGTGGCGGATGCGGTTCGGGGAATGATGGTTGGAGATGCATTAGGTCTTCTGGATCTGAATATAAACAAGAAGGTTGCTACTGATATAGCCAAGTTGCTTAAGTCAGCTGTCGCCAACTTGCAGAGTAAGCATACGGATGCAGCAATTGACGTTGATGAACTCCGTATTAAAGAGATTCAGGTAGATGAAGGGCCTGTGATGAAGCGGTTTCGTCCGCGTGCACAGGGACGCGCTTCACAGATCTTGAAACGCATGTGTCATGTAACTGTTACGGTTGCTAATTAACAGGAGGAGTTGTGGGTCAGAAAACAAATCCGGTAGGGTTGAGATTAGGTATAACCCGTTCCTGGTTTTCAAACTGGTTCGCTAAAGAGCGCTTTCCAGACTATCTTTATGAAGATCTTCTTATTCGTAATTACCTTAAGAAGAGGCTTGAACATGGTGGCATTGCTGCGCTTGAAATTGAGCGTACTGCCAAAAGGGTTACTATCGGGATTCATACATCCAGACCCGGAATCGTAATCGGAAAAAAGGGTGAGGAAGTTGAAAGACTCAAGGGTGAGCTTCAGCATCTAACTCAAAAAGAAATACAGATCAACATCCGTGAAGTCAAAAAACCTGAAATGGATTCACAGCTTGTCGCAGATAATATTGCGCGTCAGGTTGAGAAGAGGGTTTCTTATAAAAAAGCAACTAAGAAATCAATCTCAACAGCCATGCGTATGGGCGCTGAGGGGATTAAGGTCCAGATTTCAGGACGTTTGAATGGTGCTGAGATAGCCAGAACTGAAACCTACAAAGAGGGTAGAATACCGCTGCATACTTTAAGAGCGGATATTGATTATGCGACAGCGACTGCGCACACTACCTACGGGTGTGTGGGTGTCAAGGTCTGGATCTGTAAAGGCGAAGTAATCAACCGTACTGAGAAGCAGCCTGCCAAAACCGGCGAAGGCGTGCATGCGTAGGAGGTTTTAGAGAGATGCTGTCACCGAAGAAAGTAAAGTGGAGAAAGACACAGCGCGGGCGGATGAGGGGACTCGCTACCCGTTGCAATAAGATCGATTTCGGAGAATTCGGTCTCCAGGCTCTGCAGCCGGGATGGATAGATAACAGGCAGATTGAAGCGGCTCGTATTGCTATGACCCGTTTCATCAAAAGGGGTGGAAAAATATGGATTCGTATTTTTCCAGACAAGCCTTATACTAAACATCCTGCTGAATCCCGTATGGGTAAGGGTAAAGGGGCTCCTGAAGGCTGGGTAGCTGTCGTGAAGCCGGGAACAGTCATGTTTGAAATGGCTGGTGTAAAGGAAGAGACCGCAAAAGAAGCACTGCGTCTTGCTGCTCAGAAGCTTCCTATACCTGCCAGAATCGTTGAAATAGAGAAATAAGGTGTAAATGATAATGAAAACAAAAGAAATTCGTGATTTATCACCTGAGGAATTAACCAAGAAAATTGACGGCTGGGAAGAAGAGCTTTTCAATCTTCGCTTTCAGGCAAAAATGGGGCAGCTTGCAAACCCTTTGCAGTTGCGCCATGTAAGACGTGATATTGCCAGAGCAAAGACTATTATGAATGAAAAGGCTGAACCCAGGGGCGTTTCTGAGAAGAAATAAAACAGGAAACGTATAGTTCTGTTCCAAAGAATAGGGAATGAGAATGGCTGAAAGAAATAATCGTAAAGAACGTATAGGTGTTGTCGTTAGTGACAAGATGGACAAGAGCGTAGTGGTGAAGATTGAACGTAACTTCATGCACCCGGTCTATGGAAGAATTGTAAGAACCAGTACCAGATATGTTGCTCATGACGAAAAGAATGAAAGTAAAATTGGTGATACTGTAAAGATCATCGAAACCCGGCCGTTATCAAAAACCAAAAGATGGCGTGTTGGGGAGATTCTGGAAAAAGCAAAATAGTCTCTTGTGAGATAAAATAAGCAAGTAGAGGAAGATATGATACAGGAAGAAACATGGTTGAACGTTGCCGACAATTCCGGCGCAAAGAAAGTTGAGTGTATCAGAGTTTTAGGTGGGACCAGCAGGCGTTACGCCACTGTCGGAGACGTTATCGTTGTTTCTGTTAAAGATGCTCTCCCTAACGGTGCTGTCAAAAAAGGTACTGTGGCCAAAGCTGTAATTGTCAGAACCAAAAAAGAGTACGGACGTAAGGATGGTACCTGTATCCGTTTCAGTGATAATGCTGCAGTGATAATTAATGACACTGGAGAACCGAAGGGAACCCGTATTTTTGGGCCGGTTGCTCGTGAACTTCGTGAGAAAAAGTTCATGAGAATAGTTTCTCTGGCACCGGAAGTTCTTTAAGGATTGAGGAGATTTATATTATGGCATTAAGGCTGCGGAAGAATGACATCGTTCAGGTGATCTCCGGTGAATATAAGGGAAAGACCGGAAAGATCCTGAGAGTTATTCCCGAAAAGAACAGGGCTATTGTTGAAGGTATCAATATGATCAAAAGGCACACCAAGCCCAACCCCAAGAATCAGCAGGGTGGAATAATGGAGAAAGAGGCATCTATTGCTCTTTCAAACATTATGCTTGTGTGTCCGAAAACCGGCAAACCTACCCGTATCGGTGTAAGCATCCTTGAGGGTGGCAAAAGGGTAAGGTTTTCCAAAAAGGCTAAGGAGTTGATAGAGTGAGTACAGGAACAAAACAGGCTCCAAGGTTAAAGCAGGCATATTTAAAAACTGCGGTCCCTGAGCTCATGAAGAAATTCGGTTACAAAAACGTGAATCAGGTCCCTAAGCTTGAGAAGATTGTCTTGAATATGGGTGTAGGTGATGCGGTTACCGATGCAAAGTTGGTTGACGAAGCGGTAATGTGTCTTCGTGAGATCACTGGCCAGAAACCTGTAGTCACACGCGCCCGCAAAGCGATCTCAAATTTTAAACTCAGGGAAAACATGCCTATTGGATGCAAAGTTACTCTCCGTCAGGATCGTATGTGGGAGTTCTTTGACCGTCTGGTTTCAATTACCATACCCCGAATCCGGGATTTCCGCGGACTGTCAAGGAAATCTTTTGACGGAAGAGGTAATTACACTATGGGAGTAAAGGAACAGATCGTCTTTCTGGAAATAGATCGTGACAAAGTTTCCAAAATTTCCGGGATGGATATCTGTATTTGTACATCCGCTGGTAATAATGATGAAGGCTTGGCACTCCTTGAACAGTTGGGAATGCCTTTCCGGAAATAACGCAGGAGAAATCGACGTGGCAAAGAAAGCATTAATAGAAAAAAGCAGAAAAAAACCGAAGTTTTCAACCCGTAAGTATACCAGGTGCAGACGTTGCGGCAGGCCCCGTGCTTTTATTCGTGACTTTGGTCTCTGCAGAATCTGTTTTCGGGAAATGGCTTTGAAGGGTGAAATTCCAGGTGTGGTGAAAGCCAGCTGGTAAACGTGAAGAAAGGGATTAGGGATGTTGACTGATCAAATCGCTGACATGTTCAATCGTATACGGAATGCCATACAGGCAAAAAAACGCACTGTGAATCTGCCTGCCTCAAATCTCAAGAAAGAGATTACACGCATTCTGTTCGAGAATCATTTCATAAACAAGTATGCTTTCGTCACAGAAGAAGGCAAGCAGGGGACTATTAAGATTCTGCTCAAGTATGATGATGAGCAGCGCAGTTCAATTCAGGGGATTAAAAGAATCAGCACACCCGGACGCAAACAGTATAAAGGTGCACAGCAGGTTCCCAAAATCCTTAACGGGATGGGAGTCGCTATCGTTTCTACATCAAAAGGTGTGATGACCGACAAAGACTGCCGCAAGATGAATGTCGGCGGTGAGGTGATCGGAATAGTCTGGTAACCTTCTGATGGCTGGAAGAATCTGATAATAATAAAGGAGTAAAACTTGTCGCGCATAGGAAAAGTACCAGTCAAGATACCAGGTGGGGTACAGGTGTCTATTGTCGGGCAAAAGATCGAGGTCAAGGGAAGTAAGGGGACTCTTTCCCGTGAATTTCCCAGGGACCTGAAAATAGAATCTAAAGACAATCAGGTCACAGTTTCACCTGCTATCGAGAGTGAAAATGTCAAGGCTCTGTGGGGGCTCTATAAAGTACTCATTGACAATATGGTAATTGGAGTTTCTGAAGGCTATAAGATAATGCTTGAAATTGTCGGTGTGGGATACAAGGCGGAGCTTAAAGGCAAGGATTTGAATGTTTTCGCCGGTTTTTCCGGACCCAAATTTTTTAAGGCACCCAAGGGAATCACCTTTACAGTCGAAGGCGGCACAAAGGTTACCGTTGAGGGGATAGACAAGGAAATTGTCGGTAAAGTCGCAGCGGAAATCAGACGCATTAGACCTCCGGAGCCCTATAAAGGCAAAGGGATAAAGTATCTGGGTGAGAATATCAGAAGAAAAGCTGGAAAGACTGCGGGTAAATAAGATCATTTATTGGAGCAAATTGAGATGAATAATTCTGAAAGAAGACTTATTGAACGTAAACGCAGAGCCGAGCGAGTTCGTAAATCAATCGCCGGGACTCCGGAGCGGCCCCGTCTTTGTGTGCGTCGAAGCTTAAATCACATTTACGCACAGATCATTGATGATCAGAGCCGCAGAACAATAGTCGAGGTTGGCAGCAGAGGTAAGGAATTTGCCCAGAAATTAGCGGGCAAAAAAGTTACAAAAACAGAAATTTCCAAGATGATTGGTGAAATGCTGGCTGAGCAGGCTAAAGAAAAGGGTGTTACTGCTGTAGTATTTGACAGGAAGGGATATCTTTTTCATGGCCGGGTGAAAGCCCTGGCTGAAGCTGCCCGCGGTAAAGGGCTGGCTTTCTGAGTAGCGAAAGGGGATTGTGGGTTGAATAAAGAAGAGATGTTTTCAAGCGGCGGTGAATCCCAACTGACAGACCGTTTAGTGGCAGTGAGCAGGGTTGCCAAGGTGGTCAAAGGGGGACGGCGATTTGGTTTCAATGCTATTGTGACTGTTGGCGATGGCAACGGCACAATCGGAATTGGAATGGGTAAAGCAAACGATGTTACAGAGGCGATACGAAAAGCCGTAGAGAATGCCAAGAAAAATCTGGTACATGTAAGCATCGTTGACGGAACTATACCTCATGAAGTGATAGGTCATTTTGGAGCAGGAAGAATCGTTCTCAAACCGGCAGCGCCTGGAACTGGTGTCATTGCCGGCGGACCAGCCAGAGCTGTTCTTGAACTGGCCGGGATAAAGAACATTCTGACTAAATGTCTGGGTACGACTAATGCCCATAATGTTGTCAAAGCAACTCTTAAAGGTTTACTCATGTTGAAGACACGTGAACAGATTCGTAGTCTTCGTCAGGTTCCTGTAACCACTGGTGCATGATTGAAAGGTGACAGTGATGGCTAAGAAGTTGAAAGTTACACAGGTTCGAAGCACAATCGGTATGCTGGAAGATCAGAAGCGTACTGTTCGTGCGCTGGGGTTAAAAAAAATCCGCAAAAGTATCGTTCATGACGATACTCCGAGCGTTCGCGGGATGATTAAAAAAGTAATCCATTTGGTGCAAGTTGAAGAAGTGGATGGAGAATGACATGCTGAAATTAAATGAGCTTAAGCCGGCTGAGGGAGCCAGGAAAGTCGCAAAAAGAATAGGACGGGGTACTGGAAGCGGATCTGGATCAACAGCCGGAAAAGGAAACAATGGTGACCGGGCACGCAGCGGGTCTAAAGAAAAACTTTATTTTGAAGGCGGCCAGAATCCAATCACGAGGAGAATTCCTAAACGTGGCTTTATAAGTCCTTTCAAAGTTGAGTATCAGATAGTGAATGTTGGAAGTCTGGAAACTGTAGAGAATACCGGCAAAGAGATTACAGTTGAGTATCTCCATGAGCTGGGGCTTATCCATGAAGTGGACAAGCCGGTGAAGATCCTTGGTAATGGGGAATTAACGAAGGCAGTTGCGGTGAAGGCGCATTCTTTTTCCAAAACTGCAAGAGAAAAAATAGAAAAAGCTAAAGGGAAAGCTGAGGTCGTAAGTCGTGCTTGAGACTTTCAAGAACATATTCAAAATTCCGGAGTTAAAGAAGCGTATCCTTTTTACGCTCTTTATCGTATTTGTTTACCGGGTCGGCGGGCATGTACCTACTCCTGGAATTGATCCAAGAGTATTGTCCGACTTTTTGGCGCAGTCTCAAAACTCGCTGTTCGGACTTTATGACATGTTCGTTGGTGGTGCGTTCAAGAGGGTGACAGTTTTTGCGCTCGGTATTATGCCTTATATCAGTGCTTCAATTATCATTCAGCTCTTAGGGACGGTTTTCCCTTACTTCCACAAACTCCAGAAAGAGGGCGGGGAAGGACGCAAGAAGCTGACACAGTATACCCGTTACGGAACTGTGCTTCTTTCAATCGTTCAGGCCGTCGGTATCAGTATTTTCCTTCAGAGTATTACTTCTCCAGAAACAGGAATACGAGCCGTAAATCCATCACTAGCTGGAATAAAATTCACACTGCTGACGACTGTCAGTTTAACAACCGGCACCATGCTTATCATGTGGCTGGGCGAGCAGATAACTAACCGTGGTCTGGGAAACGGTATTTCCCTGATAATTTTCATCGGTATTATTGCTCAGTTGCCGGATGCCGTTTTGTCTGAAATTCAGCAGATTATTGCCGGTACTCGTCATCCGTTAATGGAAATATTGATTCTTGCGGTAATCATAGGTATGACGGCTTTTATAGTTATGATGACTCAGGCAACAAGGCGTATTCCAATCCAGACACCTAAGAAAGTTGTCGGCAACAAGATGTATGCCGGACAGAATACTGTTCTGCCATTGAGATTAAACATGGCTGGAGTAATTCCGATTATTTTTGCATCATCTATAATGACTTTTCCTGGAATGATTCGCAGCTTTTTTCCTGAATCAGTTATTATGGAAGATTTATTCAGATGGTTTGCACCTGGAGGGGTTCTTTATTCTCTGAGTTTTGCGTTGCTGATCATTTTCTTTACTTACTTCTACACAGCCATTATATTTAATCCACTTGATATCGCTGATAATCTCAAGAGATCCGGAGGTTTCATTCCCGGAATCAGACCTGGAAAAAAGACTGCTGAATTTCTGGATAACGTTTTAACACGTATAACACTTCCCGGGTCAGTTTTTCTGGCGTTCATTGCGGTTGCTCCGTTCCTTTTGATGGGAGCAATGAAGGTTAATTTCTACTTTGGCGGGACAAGTGTTCTAATCGTTGTCGGAGTTGCACTGGATACTCTTCAGCAGCTCGAATCGCATCTGCAGATGCGTAATTATGAAGGATTTATGAAGAAAGGGAAATTACGCGGCAGGAGGTTTTAGGTGCTGCCGTTAGTGAATAAATAGATATGGCGAAGAATGATTCGATACAGGTAGAGGGGACAATCACTGAAACACTGCCCAATGCTTCATTTAAGGTGATGTTGGAAAATAAGCATGAAATACTCGCCCATATTTCGGGCAAGATGCGAATGAATTATATTCGAATCCTTCCAGGTGATAAAGTTCTGGTCGAATTATCACCTTACGATTTGACACGTGGAAGAATTACTTACAGATATAAGTAAAGGGGTGTAATCTTGAAAGTGCGTGCATCAGTAAAGAAAATCTGTAACGGATGCAAAATTATCAAAAGGAAAGGCGTTGTGCGGGTAATATGCGGAAAGAATCCCAAGCACAAACAGCGTCAGGGTTGATAAGCGGAAATTGGGTGAACGAATTTTCTAATTTGCAATCTGAATTTATTTTTTGTAATTATAAGGGGGTCATAACGTGGCTCGTGTAGCAGGAGTCGATATTCCAAACGGTAAAAGCATCGAAATTGCTTTGACCTATGTTTACGGAATCGGAAGGTCTGCATCCAAGGCTATTCTGGAGAAAGCCGGAATAGATCTTAACAGAAAGGCAAAAGATCTTTCTGAAGATGAACTGGACCGTATCCGCCGGATCATTGACAGTGAACACCAAACAGAGGGTAACCTCAGAAGTGCTGTCCGTATGAATATAAAACGCCTGATGGATATCGGGTGTTACCGCGGTCTTCGTCATCGTCGCGGCCTTCCGGCAAATGGCCAGCGTACACGAACAAATGCCAGGACAAGAAAAGGTCCACGCAAGACAATTGCCAATAAGAAAAAAGCCACAGTTAAGGGCTGATGAACTTTTGCAGATGAGAGAGGTTTAGTGAGATGAATAAAGAAAGCAGCAGTGCCGGAAGTAGTGCCGGCAGTAGTGTAGCCAAAAAAGTTAAAAAAAGAGCTTCTGCTGAGGGCGTTGCACATATCAGGGCAACATTCAATAACACTATAATAAATGTCACAGATGCTCGTGGCAATGTGGTGGCATGGAATACACCTGGAAAGTCCGGATTCAAAGGCTCACGCAAAAGCACACCATTTGCTGCAGGTATTGCAGCCGAGGTGGTAGGCAAAATGGCTTATGATGCAGGTGTAAGGAAGGTAGAAGTTCATCTGCGTGGTGCCGGTAATGGCCGCGAGGGTGCAATTCGTGCTCTGGCAGCTGCCGGGATCAGGATTGTTGCAATAAAGGATTTTACGGCTGTGCCTCACAACGGCTGCAGACCGCCGAAGCGCAGAAGAGTTTAATATTTTATTTATCGTATAGATCGAGGAGAAAGAACATGGCAGTTTATCATGGCCCCCGCTGCAGACAGTGTCGCAGGGAAGGCGTGAAGCTGATGCTTAAAGGGGAGCGGTGCAAATCGGAAAATTGTGCTGTAGAGCGCAGACCATTTCCACCGGGTATGCGTGTATCAAAAAGAAGACGTTCAGCAACTGAATACAACATGCAGTTACGCGAAAAACAGAAAATCCGTCGTATTTACGGAGTTCTGGAAAAACAGTTTTCGCTTTATTTCGCGACTGCTGCCAAAGCATCCGGTGTTACCGGTGAGACATTGCTTCAGATTCTTGAGATGCGCCTGGACAATATTATCTATCGCCTTGGGCTGGCACCTTCACGTTCAAGTGCAAGACTTCTTGTCCTGCATAATCATTTCCGGGTAAACGGGAATAAAGTAAATATTCCCTCTATTCAGTTAAAAGCCGGAGATACGATTCAGGTCAGAGATAAGAGCAAGAATTTAGAAGTCATTCATAGTTCATTAAAAGCTTTGCGGGACATTCCGGAGTGGTTAACAATAGATAAGGTAAAGCTGGAAGGAACTGTAGTTCGCATTCCAGAACGTACAGCCATACCGGTTAACGTTCAAGAACAGCTCGTAGTCGAACTGTACTCCAGATAAAAGGGAGATTTGAAACGAAATGAAATGGAAAAGCTTGATGATGCCCAAAGGCATCCAGATCGAGAATCCAGAAAACATCCCGAATTTTGCGCGGGTGACAGTTGAGCCCCTTGAACGTGGGTGGGGGCATACAGTAGGGAATTCCCTACGCAGAGTTCTTCTTTCCTCTTTACAGGGTGCAGCTGTGACATCGGTCAGAATAGATGGCGCTATGCATGAATATTCTACTCTGGAGGGAGTGGTTGAAGATATTACAGATATTATTCTCAATATCAAGCAGCTCAGGATCAAACTACTTGCTGATCATGACACAACGCTGCGGCTTGAGGTAAGTGGTGAGGGTGAAGTCAAGGCCAGTGATATAGAAAAAAATCCTGATGTTCAGATTCTCAATCCTGATCTTCACATTGCTACTATTAATTCTGATGCCAAGCTTAAAATAGAGATGCGGGTTTCTGACGGAAGAGGTTATGTTCCTGCAGAGATGAACAGACGTGAAGAAGACCCGGTCGGCTCCATTCCGATTGATGCTCTGTTTTCTCCTGTTGTAAAAGTCAATTATGTTGTTGAAAATACACGCGTTGGTCAGCGTACCGACCTTGATAAAATCATTTTCGAGATCTGGACAGACGGCAGCATTACAGTTGAAGATGCTATCGGATATTCAGCAAAACTCCTTTATGATCATCTTGAACTTTTCATCAATATCGAAGGTGAATTCGAACCTGTTCAGGAAACGATTCACGATGAGAAGACCGAAAAGCTCCGTCAGTTGCTCAAAATGAGAGTTGATGAACTTGAACTGTCGGTTAGATCAAACAACTGCCTTAGAGCGGCCAATATCCATACTCTTGCCGATCTGGTACGCAATCAGGAAGCTGATATGCTCAAGTACAAGAACTTTGGAAGAAAGTCGCTTGTGGAGATGAACCAGGTTTTGTCAAATCTGGGGCTTACATTTGGAATGGATGTAGACAAAATAATGGGTCACGGTCACGAGAGTGCCTGAAACCCATAATCAACTGTAAGGGTAAAATTTAGAGAAGGTATTTAACAATGCGTCATCTGGTATCTGGACGGAAATTAAACAGATCTGCAAGCCACCGTCGGGCTATGCTCTCAAATCTCGCTGTATCTATCCTTGATAAGGAGAGGGTAACAACTACTCTGGCCAAGGCTAAAGAGGTACGCAGTGTTGTCGAGCGCCTCATTACTTATGGTAAACAGGGCAGTCTTCATGCTGTTCGCATGGCAGCAAGGAGAATAAATGACAAGACGGTGTTGAAGAAATTATTTGATGATATTGCACCTTCGTTCAAAGAACGTGAGGGTGGATATACCCGCATCATCAAAATCGAAGACCGTAAAGGCGATAATGCCCCTATGTCTATCATTGAGCTGGTAGGGCGCGGTGGAGCCGCTGCTGCGGTTCGGAAAAGCAAGAAAAAGCCCAAAGCCAAGTCTGCTTCTGAAGCTGCAGGAAGTGCTGAGCCTTCAGTATCCTCAGAGGCATCTGCAGACGCGGAAAAATCCTCAAAAGAATCTGAAAAGTAAAATGAGGGCGGCCTGTAAAGGCCGCCTTCTGGTTTTTTGTGCGTACTTTCCCTGAAAGGATATTTGTATGGCAGTAAGTTACAAAGAACTCGGTTTTGTTAATACCCGTGAAATGTTTAAAAAGGCTTTCGAGGGCGGCTATGCTGTTCCTGCTTATAATTTCAATAATATGGAACAGATTCAGTCTATTATTACCGCCTGCGGTAAATCAAATTCACCTGTAATTATGCAGGTGTCAAGTGGTGCCAGAAAATATGCCAACTCGACTCTTCTGCGCTACATGGCACAGGGAGCCGTACAGATGGCCCGCGATGCAGGACATAACATTCCTGTAGCGCTGCATCTTGATCATGGTGACACTTATGAACTCTGTGTTTCCTGTATCGAAAGCGGATTCTCATCAGTTATGATTGACGGTTCGCATCATTCATATGAGGAGAATATCGAAGTTACCCGGAAAGTGGTTGAATACGCGCATAAATACGATGTTACTGTTGAAGGTGAGCTGGGTGTACTTTCAGGCATCGAAGACGATGTGCAAGCTGCAAAGTCGATCTATACACAGCCTGATCAGGTGGAAGATTTCGTAAAGAAAACAGGTGTTGACTCTCTGGCAATCTCTATCGGTACATCACACGGAGCATACAAATTCAAACCCGAACAGTGCACAAAAGATGCAAACGGTGTTCTGGTTCCGCCACCCCTTCGTTTTGACATCCTCGAAGAAATCGAGAAGAGAATCCCGGGTTTCCCGATTGTTCTCCATGGTGCAAGCTCTGTGCTTCCTGTGTATGTTAATATCATCAACTCTAACGGTGGCAAACTGAAGGCTGCTGTTGGTATTCCTTCTGAGCAGCTTCGCAAGGCTGCCAAATCTGCTGTCTGCAAGATCAATATCGATTCTGACGGCAGGCTGGTAATGACTGCGATGGTCAGGAAGACTTTCAACGAGAAACCTGAAGAGTTCGATCCCAGAAAATACCTGGGACCGGCCCGTGAAGAACTCATCAAGATGATGATTGACAAGAACGAGAACGTTCTTGGCAGTGCCGGAAAAGCATAATACTGTCTGATCTGGTTTGTAAACTCAGGGAATCCGTAATGCGGGTTCCCTTTTTTTATGTACCGTTAATAGTTTAAGAGTGGCTACCAGAGTTCTGATTACCGAAATCACTTAAGGGTTAAGTCGGAAATTCACCTTAGAGATGAAATAAGTACTTTTGTATTTCAATCATTAAGTCATCTCCGGGGGCACAAGATGCAGAATGTCAAAAATATGACTAGTCGCATATAAAAATCTCAGAGTTACTAAGAAGTACACCGCCAAACGCTTTTATAGCGTCAAATAGCCACCTTTTTGCATTCCTGGATCAGATTGTCGATAAACCTGTCCTCTTCAGGATTTACAGCCATTCTGACCGGTTTCTGCATGAACCATTCCACTGATTCACGAATAGCTGCAGCGAAGGACTTTCTGCAACAAAAACCAGGGACAAATTTCTTTATTTTCGTGTTGTCGAAAACGCCGTTTTCTTTTTTATCGCCGAAAAGTGCACCGCGGGCTTCGGGGTAGACCCGTGCCAGGGCTTCAGACGGAATGTATTCCACAATCGGTTCTTTTCCAAGAGTATCGCCCAGCGTGCGGTAAACCTGGTTCCAGGAGAGTGCCTCATCGCTGGTTATATGAAATGCTTCTCCTATTGCCTTATTGTTTCCT
>Ga0209723_1002952_pt1 | contig 21569 bp, 20 predicted proteins | sample BiotimSIPDNA_2_FD_185750 | JGI IMG/M metagenome (GOLD analysis project Ga0209723, IMG submission 185750) | Anaerobic biogas reactor microbial communites from Washington, USA - Biogas_R2 time_0 SIP DNA (SPAdes) (version 2) | ecosystem: Engineered > Bioreactor > Anaerobic > Unclassified | place...
TGGTCCGGCAGCGGAGCCTTCACAAAACCAATGGGGTATTCCTGCAATTTACTGATCCATTTGTTTTTATAAGGAGTAAAAACGGTATAAGGCGTGTTGTCGTTTTTCAGAACATCGTTTTTGGCAAAAATCACCTGGTCCTTGAAAAGGTGAAACGGGATCCCGCGGGCTGCCAGCAGGCTTTCAATTTCCCGGTCACGCTCCAATGCATAAGGTTCGTAGTCTTCGTTGGCATATACCTCCGCAATATTGAATTGCTCCGGAAGCGTTTTCCAGACTTCGAGCGGAATGCCTTTCTGGCAAAGCAGGCCGCCGGAGCTTTCCTTAATGGCACGGGAGAGGCTCAGGAGCGTCCGGTGGATGAAGGTGATCCGGGGATCGTCGGCCTCCAACTCGGCAATGATGTTTTCATCAAAAATGAAAATGGGCAAAACGGGGAAAGGTCCGCGCAAAGCTTCCTGAAGGCCGCGGTTATCTTCCAGCCGCAGGTCCCTTCTAAACCAGAAGACCGAGATTTTTTGCATATTCAAATATACGCATCAATCCCGGATATACATCTTAGAAACCCCAAAAATGGCCCCCTTCCGGGACTTCAATAACATCACTGATATCCACGCAATAAAGATCAAAACCGCCTTTGCCCCCGGGCCGGTCGGAAGAGAATACCATAAGCGAGAAATACAAAAAAGAAAACATAACGGGGCGGTATTCATCGTTGGCGGAATTTACCTTGCTCCCGAAATTTACGGGGTCGGTCCAGGCGTTGTTTTCATATTTTGAATAGTACAAATCGAATCCGCCGTAGCCTCCTTCCCTGTCGGATGCAAAAACCAGGTAATCACCATAGAGAGAAGGGCATTTGTCGTTGCCCGCAGAGGACAAAACAGATTCTTTTGTGATCTCAACAGGGCTTGTGCCTGAAAGGAAGTCATGAAACAGCGGTCCCTGACCCAGATCAAAGCTGTATATATCAAAAGAATCGTTCTCCCGGTTGCTGCAAAAGAGGAATTTGCCGAGTTCATCCGATATTACGGGGTACATATCATCGAACTCCGAATTTGCCTGATCTACCTTAAATGGACCGTAAAGCCGTTGTTGGCCGTTGTAAGTCCCCCAGTCCAGCCGGGGCGTATAAACAAATTGTATGTCAAAATCACTGAATTCGTTCTCCTCGGATCCGTTGTGGGCATAAAATAAATAATTCATCCCGCCCCCTTCAAAATACGTGAAAGGACCCAGTTCGTCAAATCCGGTAGTGATCAAAGGGATCAACTTCCTGTCCATCATGGATTCACCGGCATTCTGAGGAATGGTGATGTTCAAAACATCATCCCTTTCGTGATAGGAAATATCAAAACAACGGGCGATGATATCAAACTCACTCCCGTAACTGTTCCTGTCCGTAGAGAAATAAATACCTACACGGCTGCCCTGGTAAGGCAGATCTGAATTGTAATCGTTGTAAACGGAATTGAGACCTTCAAGATTGGCCGGGGTATCCGTTATAATGATCTCGTAATCAAAATGGTAATGGGGCTCTACCCAGGGACAGCCCTGCAAGCTGAAGACCAGGATGAGTGATGATGCTATTATCGTAATTTTTTTGAAAAATGCTATTGCTGACATAGGTAGTTAGGGTTGGTCATTAACTAAATGAGCCTTTGGGCAATTTACTGCATCAATATTTCAATTTATTCCGTTCCTTCCCATTCAGCATAAAAACGTGCAAGAAACTGCTCCATGAACCGATGCCTTTCCCCGGCCAGTTTTTTACCGGTCGGAGTATTCATCCTGTCTTTAAGCAACAGAAGTTTCTCGTAAAAATGATTGATTGTCGGGGTGGTGTTCTTTTTATACGCTTCTTTGGTCATTCCCTGTACCGGCGGGATTCCCGGATCGTAGATGGCCCTTCCCTTGTGCCCTCCGTAATTGAAAGCACGTGCTACACCTATGGCGCCCAGGGCGTCCAGCCGGTCGGCATCCTGTACCACATCCAGTTCAGCCGATCTGAATGCCTGCCTGTGGGCAGCTCCTTTGAACGAAATATGGGCAATGATCTTTTCCACGTGTGAGATGACCCTTTCCTCAACCCCGAGTGATCCCAGGAATTCCCGGGCTTTACGGGGACCTAGGGTTTCATCACCGTTGTGAAACTTTGAATCGGCAATGTCGTGAAGCAATGCGCCGAGTTCAACCACAAAAAGTTCTGCTTCTTCAGTTCGGGCGATCTGCCGGGCCAGCTTCCATACCCGGTACACATGCCACCAGTCGTGCCCCCCCTCGGCAAGGGACAAGGCTTCTTTTACATAGGTTACGGTTTTCTCGATCACTGCCTTCCTGTCCATTGTCAAACCCACTTTTCCATGATCTGAATCAACTGTTTCTTGTCTATGGGTTTGGTAATATGATCCACAAACCCGCTTTCCAGGTACTTTTCACGATCACTGGACAAAGCGTTCGCTGTCTGGGCCACAATGCGGGTTCCCGGCTTCAATGCCAAAATCTTTTGCATGGCTTCCTCCCCGTCCATCAACGGCATTTTAATGTCCATCAGTACCAGGTTAATCTCTTCGTGTTCACGGAATATTTCAAGGGCTTCCAGGCCGTTCTGAGCCCAGAATATTTGTATAGGCAGATCTTTTAAAATGATCTCCAAATACATCCTGTTGATCTTTTCATCCTCGGCTATCAGGATTTTCTTGCCGCGCAAACGTTCCGTGTCCGTTACTTTTTCTTTCGGAGATTTGGCTTGCTCCGGTTTTGCCGGTTCATATGGGATTATAAAGGTAAATACACTGCCCTTTCCCACTTGGGATTTCACGGATACGGAACCATCCAGCAGATCCAGGAGCCCTTTTGTAATGGCCAGGCCCAAACCTGTTCCGTCATATTTCCGATGAGCCTGTTCCGTACGTTTGAAACGTTCAAAAACCACCTTCAGATCTTCTTCGGTCATGCCTATCCCGGTATCTGAAACGAAAAATCTCAAACGATTATTTTCAATTTCATAACCAAAATCAATACTGCCTTCTTCCGTAAATTTCAATGCGTTCCCAATCAGGTTTATCAATATTTGCTTCAACCTGTCAGGATCTGTAAGGATGAACAGTTCTTTGACTTTTTCCGGGACGTTCAGTTTGATTTTCAAATTTCCTTTTCCGCGTGTATGCTTCAACTGTTCAAACAGGGTTTCCGTTTCTTTCAGGATTTTGTGTAACTCACAGGGGGCTTTGTTGATCTTTAACTCGCCGGCCTCAATTCTGGATATATCAATAATATCGTTTACCAAATTCAATAATTGCTTTGAGCTGCTTTCTATGATATCTATGTACAGCTTTTTGGTTTCTGAGTCCAGTTCTTCACTGCGCAGAAGCGATGCAAAACCCACCATACCGCTCACAGGAGTACGAATCTCATGACTTACGTTGGCCAGAAACTGATTCTTGTATTGATTGGCCAACTCGGCTTGCAACCTGGCCTCTTTGATTTGCGCTTCTATGCGTTTTCTTTCCGAAATTTCGGTTACGATTCCGGCCACCAGGATTCTTTCGCCTTCCCGGAAAACGATCTTTCCCGCATCGTGAAACCATTGATAATTTCCCCTTGCATTTTTTATCCGGTATTCGCATTCATACATAGCTTCCTTGCCTGATAAGTGGTTACGCATGGCATTCATAGCCGTTTCACAATCATCCGGATGCACCCGATTCATGAAATCCTGAAAATGTTTAAAATCTTCTCCTTTTAATCCCAACATACGTGTTTTGTTGTGATTGAATACGATTTCTCCCGATGGCAGTTCCATTTCCCACCAGGCCATGTTCCCTGCTTCCAGCGCTATTGTGAGTCGCTCCTCGGTGTTGAGGAATATTGATTTCTGCTCATCGTGGTTTTTCATGTCACATGTTTTGTTTTGTTAAAAAAGCCTGTATCATCTGATCTGAAATGCAGGTCAACCTGCGGGAACGGAATAGTAATGTTGTTTTCAATAAATTTCCTGTTAATGATCCGCCGGATATCCGATTTGACATTCTCTATTCTAAAGACATTGTCGCTGAAGAACAACAATTCAAAATCCAGGGAAGAATTTCCGAAATCAATAAAACGAGCCAGTATGGATTCCCTGTGGGTAATCTCGGGATGCTCCATGGCACTTTCCTTTAAAAGCCTGATTACCAGGTCAACATCACTTCCGTAGGCACGCCCACCTTGATCCGGAACCGGGTTTTCTTTTCCTGGTGACTCCAGTTGATCACCTTGTTGGAGGTCATCAGTGAATTTGGCAAAATGATTACGATATCGTCCCGGTTTATGGCTTTGGAAGTTCTCAGGCCAATCTTCAGAATTCTTACTACCTGACCGTCAACCTCCAGTATATCTTCCACTTTGATAGACCCTTCAAAAAGCAAAATAATACCTGCTATGAAATTGATAAAGGTATTTTGCAGACCCAGGCCGATCCCCACCAGAAGAGCAGCAGAACCTGCCAGCAGGGCATTGAGTTTTAAACCCAAAGTTTCCAGGATAAGTAAAATGGAAATGATCCATATCACGTACTTAATGATCTGAAAAAGGGCATAAATATTCCCCCTGTCGAATTTGTCGGTAGCTCGTTTTCGGATCATTAACAATTTGATGAGCCATACCACAAGTATGGTGATCAACAAGGTTATGACAACCGTAATCACCTTTCCTGCCGTAAAAGCAAATTCCCCTATACGAAATATGACGAATTCAGAAAATTTATCAAGCGGTTCCATACTGTGAATATTTTTCGAAATAAAGTTACGTAAAAATCACAAGCCGTAGACCCCCGCTTAACGGATCCCGTTTTTTTATTATCTTTGCAGGATCAAACATATCGTGTCGGTTCTGCCCTGCTTTTCCTCCCTCACTTTCTGTTAAGCACTACAAAATAAGTTACCGCTATAGCATTGAGCTGCCGTATCCCGGCAATGTATCCGATGGCAATTAATAGGTATTAAATAATATAAATGGCAAATTCAGCATCATTCAACAAAAGACAAGTAGAAAAAAACAAAAGAGCCAAGAGAAAAGAAAAACTGAAAAAGAAAGAAGAGCGAAAAAATGCTCCGAAAAGCACCTTTGAAGACATGATCGCTTACGTGGATGAAAACGGAGTAATAGTAGATACTCCTCCCGAAAACGAAAAACCGGTTCAACCAGCAAACCAATAATTCAGTTTGATCATAAACACGTTGCCCGGGAAGACGTCTCCCATCAGCCTGTAGCCTTCACCAAAAGAGAACGGCCCTGCTGCATCGTAACCGGTCCTGTCCTGGGACCAGACAAAGTATAAAGTAGAACCCGGAAGGTATTCCCACCGCAACACCAAATTGCTGCGGAACTGATGGTAATTGAACGACGGGTTATCAATTCTCAAGTTATATACCCCGTCCCCGTTACTATCCAGCAGATAATCCTTTCCGCTGCGTTGAAAGGGTATTTTCCTGAAACGGTTTTCATACAAGGCATCCATGGGATGCGTGACCTCTTTCAATTCCGAATAGTCACCAATAGAAACAAAAGGACTACCGTAATACTGAATGGTCAGTTCCGGTGTTATGGCCCAGTCAACACGAAGGGTTAGCGAAAGGTTTCTGTTGTCTACCGTACCCAAAAGCCAGCCAGGAGAGTTGGATAGTTCCTCAAACTTCCCGATATATTGCAATTCATCCAGACTTCTTTCATATTCGAGATCCAGTGATAAGCGCACATTGGAAAAGGGCCGGTAACTCATTTGCGGGGAGATCACAAAAAATCGTGAATTCCCGGTAAGCCGATGGCTGTAAGCCGCATACACTCCGAAAAACAACTTTTTGGAACTGTTTGAAAAAACCCCTCCCTGGTATTGCAACATATCCGGTTCTCTCATAGCCGGCCCACCACGCAACAGTTGTTCGTCCACTATCCTGAACCGGTATTCCGCTTCCGTAAAAATTGACCAGTGATTGAGCAATTCAAAATCCGCATCCAGTTCTATATCAGAATAAAGACCTGTTCCCTGAACATTCCAGGCATTGTCCTGCGACAGGGTTATGTCGTAATTTTTAAAGATCCATTGCTTGTCTTTTTCCACGTAAGAGATTCGGGTACTGTTTTTAATGGTATTGGCCAGCCTCATGAATCCCAGATCGTTAAATTCCAGTCCGGGAGTGCGCAGAACGACTTCCTGGTTGTAACGCCAATGCCCCTTGCTTCCCTTGCCGATCCTGAAATACACCCCCGCTCCGTTCAGCCTTGTGCTTGTGGTATCGTAAGGCAGCCCGCTTCCCGGTCTTTGGTAATACCTTGCCGAGGAGGATTGCAACCGGCGTATTGCCTCCTGATCACCTCCAATATGGCTCCCGATGGCCTTGAATTCCAAAAAATACTTGCGGTCCGCCCAATATTTTGTAAAATCCAGACCTACACTTAAGGCATCACGCCCCAGAAAATTCAGGTGCTCATCCCTGATGGCACGGTGGGTGTGTGTAACAATACCGCCCAGAATGGTATTGCCCCGGTCAAAATCTTTCTGAAAACGGCCGACCAGGTAATTCGCCAGAGGCTCCACTGTCTGTGCCGAGTCCACTCCGTTTTCGTATATGTGGGCATTGGCCTTCAATGTGACCGCCTCCAGAATTCCCACCGAAAGCCCGCCGGCGGTCCTTCCCGAGATTTTCGCTGCCCCGCCGATGGTGGTAAACTCGGGCATCCGCATCATCTCGGCATGTGGATGAAAAGAGGGCGCATGCCCGATCCTGCGCGAATAGAACAAATCGTCTCCGTCAAAATCGAAAGCAAAAATATTGTTTCCTTCAATAAAGAAAGGCCGTTTTTCCTCAAAATACGTTTCGAAGGCAGACAGATTCATGACGGAGGGATCAGCCTCTACTTGTCCGAAATCGGGATTAATGGTCGCATCCAGTGTGAAATTGTTAGTAAGCCCGATCTTGGCATCCAACCCTCCGCGGGCACCAAAACGGATTCCCTCGGCATACGGATTTTCCGGGATCTTTTTGTTTGTTGTTATGCTGCCGGAAAGGTAAGGAGATAATTCCAGGCGCCGGTTCCTTGGCAAATCCTTCAGCCCGTGCAATTCACCAAAAGTATATACTCCGCCCGTTCCGTCGTTTGCCAGCAGTTTCCAATGATCCTCTTCCTGAAAACGATCTATGTACCTCCATGAGGCAAAACCCCATACCTGATCATTCTTTAAACTGTAGCGCATTTGGCTCAGGGGAATGTCAAATTCAGCTGTCCAGGAATCCTCCCGGTAAGCCACTTTCACATACCATACCGCATCCCAGTTCAAATCCATATCGTCATTGGATATCCACATATCCATCTTCTGTCCGGCAGCCGTTACTACGAATTCAAAGGCTGTCCTTCTGTCGTGGTAGCTGTCCAGCTGGATTCCCACCATATCTCCAAGGTAATTGTCCCTGCGCCCCAATCGTTTGGTGATCTTGTCCATATCGTCATAGGCCCGTATGGCTACAAAAAGACTTTTATTGTTGTACAGCACTTTGAGCTCGGTTTTGAAGGTTGGTTCACTATTGTAGTCCGGAATAAACTGCTTGTAGTTACTTTGCCATTCACCCGCTTCCCAACAGGCATCATCCAGCTTTCCGTCAATTACCGGCGGATTTTCTATGCGTTGTGCGGTGTAAATCCTATTCTGTGTTGAGTCAGGGGCAGGGTTATTATCATTGGCATATAAGGGGGATAATACGAATGCTGTTAAACACAGAATAAGGACTTCCTTTATGTGTAAACAGCTACTCATAAAACGCAATTTTGGATCGCCCGGATCCCGGAATCCCGTATAAGAGTAAATGACAAGATGATGGTCCTTTCATATCAGAAAGAGAATTGATGTATGAATGTATCAATGGCTTCTTCAAGATCTTCGGGATCTTCCAGGAAAGGAAAGTGAATCACATCACTGCCCCGGAGTATCATGTTTGGAAATCCAATACCCTTGTAATGTTCAGGACCTATGGGCCAGTCATTTGTCCCGTAATAAAACAATACCGGAACCTTTACTTCTTTTGTAAGGTCCCGATAATCATTCCAGTAATCCTGGATAAACATCGCCTGGTTTCCAAAATCACTGTTCCAGTCTGGAAATTCGTTATATGTATCGTTGATCCGCCGTTCATCTTCCGGAGTAACAAATGTCATTTTCCACCTGACGCCCTGTTCGTCCAAAGCACGGGACACTTCCATCAACCGGCTCATTAACGAATCAGGGCTTGATGATTGTAAAGGCTGGTATCCGGTCCCTGTAAATTCGGCGGCTTTTTTAAGCCAGCTTTTTCCAAAACTGTCTTCCATGCTTACGGTACAATTGATCATGATCATGCCTTTGATTTTCTGCGGATACTTTTCCCAATAACCCATTTGCAAAATGCCTCCGAACGAATGCCCTAAAGTTAGCCATTGGCTGATCCCCAGAGCCTGACGGATCTCTTCAAAATCCCGGACCATACGGTCCATGGAAAAATTCCCGTCCCCCGGACTGGAAGATCGGCCCACTCCCCTCTGGTCCAGGTAAATCATCTGAAAGTGCTTTTCCAGGTAGTCCCCAAAAAACTTTTCCATCCAGTAACTGCCAGATCCGGGTCCGCCGTGCAAATACAAACAAGGGGTACCGCTCCCTTTGACATTGACATACAAACTGACACTATCCGAGGTCATTATGTTCATTTCCTGCGCCTTTAGGGCTATTCCGGCCACTAATAATATTCCTGTCAATACAACTCTATTCATAACTCAACAATTAAACTGACCCAAAACTAAGAAAAAACAGGGGAATCCGGCATAGAAACCATTCCCCTGCGAAAAATTTCCCATAACAAATATTAAGACCAATCAGCCTTTATTGTAAACTCTGTTATAGTCATGGGAGTGTCTTCAGTACACTGTCCTTAGAGCACAACCTTCAAAGTACAACCTTCAGAGTATGGCCTTCAGAGCTAATATTCAGAGCACGGTGTTCAGAGTCCGGTGTTCAGAGTTCGACATTCAGAGTTCGACATTCAGAGTTCGGTATTCAGAGTTCGATATTCAGAGTTCGATATTCAAAAAACAGTCCTCAGAACACGGTATTCAGAGCACTGTCTTTAGAGTACTGGCTTCAGATTCTGGCTTTCGGAATAAAAAAGAGGATCAGATCCTGGGTTTTATGACAATACGGATAATGAGCGAGGCAAAATAGATCAGTCCGCCGTAAATGACAGTGATCAGCGCAACTTTCATCCCTCCTGCCATTATGTTCAACGAAATATCTCCCGCTCTTTCAATAGCATCGCACGCCTGATGCATGCCAATCAGTGTGCCCAGGATTCCGGTGATCAGGGCCATCAGTCCAATTTCCTTTACCCAGGCAGGGGCTTTCCAAGTGGCAATTAACAAAAAGACCAGTTCAATGGTCAACAGTCCCATAAAAAGAGGACCTCCTTCAATGAATAAATGTAACATAATGATTTGTTTTATTTGTTGATGTAAAATTAATTCCAACCGAAGGAAACACCAAAGTGGAAACCATTGCTGAAGGTGTTAAATCCGTCTGTTAAGGCGCAAGACAGGTAATCAACATAAAAATATTGACCGAATTAACTACTTTTGGGTATGAAAAGGTATTTCAGCATAGTGTACTGGCTGGGGGTGGTTTTGATGATGAGCCTGGTCTTTGCCAGTGTGGTGGACGGGTATGCTCAAGCCCTTTTGCTGGCCATCATGTTTCTGCCGGGAGCTTTGCTGGCAAAATTCTTCATGAAAGATTTGTCCTTTGAGAACAAAATGAAGGGCATATTGCATAGTTGTTGCCTGGCCCTGGCCACGTTGCTAACAGAGTATCTGGGCATCATTTTTACCAGCTGGTACCTTTTCAAACTTACCCCCGGCACCCTTCCAGACCTGATCTTCAATCCAATCCTGATATGGATTCTGCTGGCCGCATTCATTGCATTGGAACGCGTTATTGAACATTACCTAATAAAAACCGTACCGCCCGAAGAATATATAATGTTTATCTCTGACCGAAAAAAGATTTCAATACGAGTGGACTCTATTCTTCTAGTTGAATCCAGAGATTCAGAAGTACTGCTACATACATCCGACAGTTCAACGTATCGCACCAAAATGAAGATCTCGCAATGGGAGTCTGTTCTTGACGATCGCTTCATACGCGTGCACCGTTCCTACCTGGTAAACAAGAATCACATCAGCCACGCTACAGCCAACGAAGTAACCGTGGGGAACCGCACCATTGAAGTATCCCGTAAATACAGGGACTCTTTCCGGCAGGCTGCTCAAATACGTCCCTAATCAACAGGATTCACCAGCATCCATCCTCATATAAGGCTGTTTTTGAGGACCGAACCTCGGATTTTTTGCCAACCGTCCTCTTATAGATAGTATGTAGTTGCCATTACTTCCAGGTTGCTGCCACCACTAAGAACCGGGAGCGTTTTTGTTTGTCGAGGCTCCCTGTTCTTTTTTGTGGCAGCCATCGACATTAGTGGTATCCATCCTCATATAAGGCTGTTTTTGAGGACCGACCTTGGATTTTCAGCAATCCATCCTCATATAAGGCTGTTTTTGAGGACGGATCGGCGTTTTTTTGCTATCCATCCTCATATAAGCCCGTTTTTGAGGACCGACCGGTGTTTTTTCGCAATCCATCCTCATATAAGCCCGTTTTTGAGGACCGACCGGCGTTTTTTCGCAATCCATCCTCATATAAGGCTGTTTTTGAGGACCGACCGGCGTTTTTTCGCAATCCATCCTCATATAAGGCTGTTTTTGAGGACGGACCGACGTTTTTTCGCCCGACAGGCATCCTGCGCATTTCAGCTATTCCCTTGCAACCAGTTTGATGTGCAGGAGTGTTGGTTTTTCCCCAAAGTAGGGTCCGCCCCAGTCGGTCTCATCTCCGTTCAGAATGCGTATCATTTGAAATGCTCCGTTTTCGTAATAGCCTTCGGTTACTTTGAGATATTGCCATGCTTTTCCTGCATTTTCCCGGATGGGATTGAAAGTCAGGCGGCAACCGGTTGCTACGGCCATGAACTCGTTCTCATCCAATTTGATGAACATGGCTTTTCCTGTACGGTTTTGAGGGTCCGGATCCTGATGCAGATCCAGCCGATGTCCCTGACCGAACCTGATTACAGCTTCCCAGTTACCAAGGTCAACCCGCTTTACGGGATCTCCTTCCTCAGGTTCAACCACGGATTGTATTTTTCCTTCAAAACTCCATTTAGCCAATTGCCGGGACATGGGAAACAGCAATTTATATTCCTCGGCAAAGGGGTTGGTATTGCCATCCGGTTCTGGCAACCACCGGCTGTCCACGCCAAAAGGAGCGTACCCGATCCCCTTTTCAATTACTTTGTAGAGGTATTTCACGTCACCTCCTGTTTCGGGAACCATCAACGCATTGTCCGGACGCGTATACAGATCTATCACTTTGAGAACCGTTTCGTCTCCGCGCAAATAAATGTCCGGCGCTACAAAATCTATGGATGGTGCTGCCGCTTTCCAAATAGGAATGACGTTATCTGTGGGGCCACCACTTTCATAGTGGCTTGCGGGAGGGTTTGTCAACGGATCACGCAAAGCTGCGTTCACATACATGGGCAGCGGATTGACTGCTTTTCCGGCCGAGGCCACATATTCTATGTAACGGGCAACCGACCAGGCATGGAAATACTCATCGGCATTCATTCCAAACACCTCTTCCCAGGTTCCTTTGGCACCGGCAGGGACGTTCAACTGCTCCAACACCTCGGCTTTAAGTAATGCATCGGGCACCGGTTGTTCAAACAACTGTTGAGCGGCAGGGGAAAAATCTCGCACACTACCCCAGGTGCCGGGCTCGTTCTGCACCTGCACCAAAATGACGGTATGCTGCGGATCGGCTTTTTTCAGATAGGCCATAAAATGGGCAAAAGCCTTTGCATCGGCCTCCATGGCATCAGTGGCGTGCGGGGAGGGCGAATCTACCGGCTGCCCGTCTTTTCCGACAATATTGGGATACTTCCGGGAATCCTTTTTCATCCATTCGGGCATGTAATGGTTGCTGCCGTTTTTCCATGTAGCAAACCACAGCAAAACCAAGCGAACATCTCTTTCCCTGGCCTGGTCCAAAAGCATCTTTATCATGGAAAAATCATAATTTCCGGGTTCCGGCTCGAATTGTTCCCAGTAAATGGGAATCTCCAGGGTATTGGCATGCATGTTTTCGATCGTGTTCCATACGCCCGGCAGCATTTTGGGCCAGGTTGATGAATTGGCAGATTGACCGCCTAACATCAAAAAAGGTTCGCCGTCAACCAACAGAGCATAACGGCCATTGTTTTCAATCAGTTTGGGCATTTCTGCCTGATTTGAAGAAGTGCAGGATGCGACTATGCTTATCAAAGCAAAGACGAATAGTGCGTTGCACACTTTGTTCTTTTTACTCATTATCAATAACTTATTAATTTCGACCCCTGGGGGGTTGATTTTTGTAACTTTCTGTCTGTCAGCCTAATGAACAATGTGTGCGTTGCACCTTTTGTTCTTTTAGCTCATTATCAATAACTTCCCAATTTCAACCCCTAAGGGCATAAAGTACTTAACACGCTGAATATCAATCTACCGAACAACGTGTACGTTGTACACATCTTTCCGGCGGTCCCTGAGGTTTCGCACGCTGCCAAATTGATTCAATTCCCGAAGCAGGTCAATGTCCACATCGGCAATCAGGATCATTTCCGTGTTGGGGGTTGCCTCGGCTTTGATTCCATTGGTGGGAAAGGCGAAATCGCACGGAGTGAATACCACCGATTGTGCATACTGAATATCCATGTTATGGACTTTGGGCAGATTCCCTACACAACCGGCTATGGCCACGTAACATTCATTTTCTATGGCGCGGGCGTGGGCACAGTTTCGGACCCTGGCATACCCGTTTTGTGTGTCTGTCAGGAAAGGAACAAATAGTATATCTATGCCCTCGTTGGCTAATATCCGGCTTACTTCGGGAAATTCCACGTCGTAGCAGATCAGGATCCCGACCTTGCCACAATCCGTCTTGAAGGACTGGATTTTATTGCCTCCCTGCATTCCCCAGACTTTCGCTTCGTCCGGTGTTATATGAAGTTTTTCGTACCTTTCTACCCCGCCGTCTCTTTTACACAGGAATCCTACATTGTACAAATTGTTATTGACTATTTCAGGCATACTGCCAGTTATAATGTTGATGTTGTAAGAGATAGCCAATTTGGAAAAACGCCGAACAAAGGCTTCTGTATATCCGGCCAGTTTCCGGATAGCCTCGGCTTCAGAAAGATGATTGTATTCAGACATCAACGGAGCATTGAAAAACTCGGGGAAGAGAGCAAAATCCGATTTGTACCCGGATACCGCGTCTATGAAATACTCGGCTTGTTGCATTACTTCTTCCAGGTTCTTGTACAGTCTCATTTGCCACTGTATAAGGCCCAGACGCACAACGGATTTCTTGATGGCAGCCTTATTTCTCTTTTTTTCATAATAGACATTATCCCACTCCAACAGTACGGCATACTCCTGCGATTCCTTGTCTCCCCGCAAGTATCCTTTCAATATGCGGACCGGGTGAAAATCGTTGGACATCTGAAAATCCAGTACGGGATCATGGATCTCTTTCTTTTTCACCTTGTCAATATATTGGCGCGGAGTCATCTGTGACCCATACTGATGGTAATTGGGGATCCGGCCTCCGAAAACGATCCCTTTGAGGTTCAATTTTTCACAAAGTTCTTTTCTGTAGTCATAAAGACGCCGTCCCAGACGTAATCCCCTGAATTTCGGTCTTATAAAGATATCAATGCCATAGAGTTTGTTCCCTTTTGCAGTATGTGTGTTGAACGTATAACCACCGGTAATTTCCTCATAAGTATGCTTTTCATCAAACCTCGTATCGTCAATGATTATCGATAAGGCACACCCGGCCAGTTCGTTGTTCACTTTTATGCCCACCTGTCCTTCGGGAAAGAGCCGGACCAACGTTTTAATGTGATGCTCCTTCCAATACGTCTCGGGCATATTGGAATATGCCTCTATCATCGCATTGCGGATATCATCGTAATCTTCATTTTTTAAGAAGACTACTTCAATATTGTCAATAGAAGTGATGTCTTTCTTGTAGGTTGCCATATATCAATATTTATTTTGATCTGTTTTATAATAATTCACCCTTTCCAAACGTTTCCAGGCTCCCCTGGTAAAGTCGGGAACGCGAACCGGCCTGCCGTTGTTGGCAACCGATGTTCTGCTAAGTTCAATAATGGAGCTCCATTCGGCGGCATCGTATACATCCATATCCGGCGGAAGCCCGTTGCGCAGGCAATACACCAGCCGGTAATCCATAATAAAATCCATGCCTCCGTGCCCTCCGACCTCTTTGGCCTTTTGCCCCACTTCACGAACAATTGGATGTTCATAAAGCGCAAGGACCGAGTCTAACGCTTTGTCCGGCAGAAAGCGGTGTGCGTCGGGTTCCAGTGCGATCCCCGGACTTGGATATTTCTGCGCAAACCCTTTGGTGCCGCTGATCGTATGGAGGCGGCTATAGGGCCGCGGGCTGGTCACATCGTGCTGCAACATGATGGTCTTTCCTTTTATGGTTCTGATGACCGAGGTGTTCATGTCTCCGTTCAGGTACGTGGTTTTTGCATATTCGGATTCTTCTCCGAAGGTTTCCTTTGCATAGGCGGTCATCCCGAATTGAGCCGAGGAGACAGACACCAGGTAGTCCATCCGGTCTCCGCGGTGGATATTCAGGATGTGGGCTACCGGACCCAATCCGTGGGTGGGATAAAGATTTCCGTTTTCCTGCCGGTTGTGCTCCAGGCGCCACATGTTCCAGTACCCGGAGGTGTCGTTGAAATTCAAATACCTCAGATCATGAATGTAGGCCCCTTCGGCATGTACGATCTCACCGAAAACACCTTGTTGTGCCATATTCAGCGTCGCCATTTCAAAGAAATCATAATTGCAGTTCTCCAGCTGGATACAATGGCGGCGGGTCTTCTCGGCAGTATTGACCAACTGCCAGCACTCGTCTATAGTCAGCGCTGCAGGCACTTCCAGTGCCACATGCTTTCCCTGCTCCATGGCATAGACCCCAATTGGCGTATGTAAATCCCAATGTGTGCAGACATAGATCAGATCCACATCTTCCCGTTCACAAACCCGCTTCCAGTCTTCCGGACCGGTATAGGTTTCTGCACGGGCGAATCCCCTTTCCACAAGTATTTCGTTAGCACGCTCCACATTCTCGGGCACCACATCGCATAACGCCACCACCTTCACCCCATCCAGGAACGTATACCTGTGAACAGCACCTGACCCCCTCATTCCCAAGCCAATGAAAGCAATCCTAACCGTATCCAGGGGCTCACACCTAAGCTCCAGCACGTCCGTAATCCCGGGCTCACGGGCCGGAACAGGGAAAGTGATGATTTGTTGGTTGTCGTTGCACGACAGCATAGAAGCTGCCAATAAAAGTGCCGCTGCAATGGAGGAAAAGCATTTCATAACTACAAAATTTATCTTCAAATATCGGGAAAATATACATAAAAAAATCGTACCCCGGGGGTACGATTTTTATAAGTCTCTGATACAGAGCTAAACGAACAATATGTGCAACGCACCCTTATTTCTTGATAGAAACACTTACCGGTGTGGTATGTTGCAGATTGTCGCTGACCGGGCACCTGTCTTCAATGGCTTTGGCCCATTTTTCCAGGGTTGCATCATCGGCATCGGTATCGGGTTTCAGAACCACGGAAATTTCTTTGAAACCTGCGCGTTCTTCAAAACTTTGTCCGAACAAACGTGCGGGATTCAGGGGCCCGCTGACGTCTATCTTAACTCCTCTCAATGTCATGTTCAATTCTTTGGCAACAACATGAGCCATAACGTTCAGACATCCGGCAAATGCACCCAGAACATATTCTACGGGATTAGGGCCTTCATCGGTTCCACCCAGTTCGGCGGGTTCATCAATTACTATTTCAAAATTGCGTGCCTTCACGATGGTCTTTGTTGCATTTTCACTTTGGGCGCTAACCCTTACTTTCATATCTGCCATAATCGTATTTTAAATGGTTAATATACATAATAATACATAATTTATGCCGCAAAGTAGAAAGCAGCCATGCAGTTTTTCATGAGAAAATATGTAATATTACATGTTTTTAATTCAATCCATAAGCATGAAAACCACCAATAACTATCCCTGGGCAACCCATCTGAAAGAAGAAGAACTGGATGCATTGATGGGTTCATCTGTGGAGCTTGAATACGATAAGTTTGATGTGATCATTAAACAGGGGTCCATGGCTTCACAGATCATGGTGCTGGAAGAAGGCATGGTTAAACTGAACTTTCAGGAGAGTGGAAAAGATACCACCTTTGGTTTTGGCGGAAAGGGAGATTTTATTGGCCTGATGTGTTCATTTGTAAAAAAGCGGCTGGATTTTTCTGCTGTGGCAATCACTCCCTGCCGGATCCGGATCTTTGACAGGGATGTGTTCGAAAAACTGATTGAACATAACGGCAAGTTCGCCATTTATATTGTGACCATTATGTCCCAAATGATAAAGGAGACCTGTCACAATCTCATTACTTTGAAGCACAGGAATGCAGGCGGATCACTGGCTACTTTATTGCTGAACCTTGTGAGGGTTTTTGGGGAGCATCAGATAGCCATCCCCTTTACACGGGAAGAAATGGCGCATACCCTGGGCTATTCCAAGGAAAGCATCATTAATACCCTGTCAGACTTTCAAAAAGACAATATTATATCCATTTCCGGCAAAAATCTTGAGATCCTGGACAAAAAAGCCCTGGAGAACATTGCCGAGAAGGGCTAATAATGCGTTGCGTCTAATGTGCGACGGACCCCGATTTCATTAACCGCTATCACCCCTTCCGGTATTAGATCAAAAATGAAGCTCATCCCGGAAATCCGTTCAAAATCAAACCCGGGATGATCCTTGGCATACTGTTTCAAAGGAAAACTGTAAGTCTGAAGGATGATTTCCCATTCGGCTTGCGGTTGCATAAAACCCAGTTTTGTCATTTTTCGTTTGAGCGGGTGTTGCAGCGGGGCGAAATCACTGATTGGGAATTCCAGTACAGAGCCGTTACGGTCGGTCAGACGAACGGTGAAATCAATAAAGGGTTTGTCAGTCTCATCAATTTCCTCATCTTCGGTATCATCAGCATCTTCTGCATCTTCCGATTCCTTATCCTCAACCGCATCCTCTTCCTCATCTGCTTCCTCTTCCGCTCCGGGTGGGTTTGCTTTTTCGTCCAACTCGGCAAGGGAAAATGTGATGACGGTGTTGAGATCGGTGTTCAGGGCTCCTTCGGGCCAGGTGATGTGATATGCGGGAACCAGGGTGTCGCTTTGGGTGGTATTCCAGCCCAGGAAAAGGGCACGGGTGTCGCTGTCGCCCCAGCTTAAGTGAAGGGCCTGCTCGCGCCAGATGCTCAGGTCCTCGGCGCAGACGCGGCTTTCAGGCAGAGAAGCCGTTGTCAGATCCAGGTCTTCGGAGAAAGTGCTAACCGAAAATGTTTCGGGTTGCCGGTATTGATTCAGGTATACGGTTTCCGGTAGCCAGTTCCGGGCATAACGGTAATCCATGAACATGGGGCGGTATTGGTGTTGTCCGCGCAGTGTGGCATCCAGAAAGGCCCCGATATACGTTTTGGAAATGGTTTGCTGGTCTTCCTGCGTCATGAGTTGTCCCAGGTTGTAGAAATTGATCCGTGGTGAAGGAAAATCGGTGCGGCCCCAGCTGCTGTTGAACTGGCCGTGATTGGCTCCCCATATGTACAATCCGGCAGCAAACCCTTCAAATCCCTCAGTAAACATAAGGCGATTGAATTGGCGCATCCCCTGGTAGGAAGAAACATCGGCATCGTGCGAACCCTGCAGTACCAGGTAATTGACATCGGTCAGCGGGGTACGCATCCGGCCCGGCTGGTATTGCCCGTCACAAGGAGCAATGGCGATGACCGAGCGTATATTGAAATTGAAATCAAACACTTCATTGGCATTGTCGGGATAATAAGGTAATCGGTTAAACAACGCGGCATGTGCAACCGCCTCTCCGCCCCGTGAATGTCCGATCAAAGCAATCCGGCTGGTATCCACTTTACAGTAAAAAGGATTGTCTTCCAGGCCGTTCCAATTCCTCCACACTTCCAGGTGTTTGAGAAGCAGCCATCCGCGGACGTTGTTTTCCCCTTGCAATCCTTTGGGAATGTCAAAATAGGCACCGTTCAGAAAATTTTCATCCACCGAGGCCATTATATACCCCTTGGAGGCCAGCAAGCGACCCAGGTATTCGTAACCCGGATCCGAAAAATCCTGTGCCGAGTGGTTTCCGTGAACGATCAGCACCAGCGGGAAAGGTCCTTGTCCCTGCGGATACCACACCTGCGCATTCAAAGGCAATGAATCCTTATCAAACCCGAAATACCAGGTGCGCATTTTTCCGCTGAATCCCTTCCAGGAATCCAGGAAAGTGGATCCATCCACCGGTTGTGTAATCAGGTCCGCCTTCTCTCCGAAGACCTCCCTGTGCCTGTCTTCTCCGCTGCCGTAAGTCAGGTATGCCACCTGATACGTTCCCGGTTCGCCCGGATGCGCCATTTGCAGAACAGGAGGCATGTTTTGGGCCGAGTTGGCCGCCGAAAGCGGCATGTCAACCGATTTTCCGGGGTACAGCATCCAGGTCAGACCGCCTGCAATACCCGTCACTCCCAGGATCAGGCATGCTACGGCCAGTGCTTTTTGGAATTTTTTGAGCCCTGTCCATGGCTTTCCGAATTGGACAAGAGCCCCGCCCAAAAGCATACAACTGATTGCAATGGTGAAATATACCAGCAACGTTCCCGGCAATTTGGTATTATAGAACATCATAACTACAGGGACACCGCTTACAAACGCAGCCGCCAGCCATACATTCAACTTAGCCAGTCCTCTGATCAAGGCAACGGCCAAAAAAGCTCCTGCAATGGAAATCATCAGGAGCGATAAAATCAGAATAAGGGTTGTAAGCCAACCCAATATTTTAATATCTGCAAGTGCGGGAATGGCCAAAGCTAAAGCAAAACCGACAAAAACAGCAATGGCGGCAGCCTTGAGGGTTTTAGATTTTATCATCATGTGTTGTCAGGTTATTTTTGAATGAATTATTACCAAATATATATAAAACGGATAACCTGACCGTTTTGTTGCATGCTTACCGGTATTTTTCCAGCGCACGTTTCAAAATTTGCTGAATCTTTTCAGCCAGCCATGCAGGTTCCATTACCTTGACTGAATCACCATGCATGAGGATTTCCTGGGTCAGTTCGTAATTGGGTATGACACGAAGTGCGATGCGGCATTCTTTTTCGTTGTCAATCAGCACCTTCTGCGATTTGTGCAAGGGAAGCGTTTTGATATACTTTCCCTGAGTATGTGTGAAAGACAATACCACATCCTGCACGGTATTTTGTGAAAACATCAGGCCAATGGTCTGGTCAAAAAGACACGCGGGATCCAGGTTCTGATCGGGCGTGAAGGTTTCCGCTTTGATATCCAGATCCCTGACACGATCTATTCCGAATATCCTGAGCGTTTTGGTCCCGTCCACTATGCCTATGACATACCACCGGTTCAGGTATTCCCTCAACAGATAAGGTTTTAGTGTGTAAGCAGTCACTTTTTCCGTTTGGAAATTGTAATGATTGAAGCTTATTTTCCTGTTTTCAATTACGGCTTTCAAAAGCGGCTTCAGATTTTCAATGCCCTTAAGGCCGCCGCCTGTATCGAATGATATATGCTTTAAAGCATCCTTGCTCTCCATCAGGCTTTCGGTCAGCAGCTCCGCCGTATTGACAATCTCCAGGAAATGAAAGAAAGATTCCACATTCAGACTGTTTTCATAGTCAATGCAATACCCCCTCCGGATCCTGTCGTATTTGATCTCAATACCAAACTCAACCCGGATCTGCTCAATATCGCGCTGAATGGTACGGTCACCTACCTGAAATCCCTGTGAAAAGAGAAAATCCCTGATCTCCCGAAAAGTGGGATAATGCCCGCATTTGATCTTTTCAATAATAAGGCTATAACGCCTTACTTCTCCGTGTTTTGACATTATGTTGCGATTTTATGCTAATATAATCAACTTTTTCCTGAAGTTAGTATAGCAGGTGCATCAGAGCGCTTAGTTTACTGCTTATTACAGGGTCCGGTGATGAAGGCATATACATCACGCTCCAGTGTTTTGTTTTGCCCAGGGTCAGTGCTACCCAAAGAGCGGAGTTCTGCTCGGAAGGAGTGTTGATAAAGTAATAATGTTCACCTTCCCTGGAAACAGGCCGGTACCTTTCCACCAGGTATGCAGCCAACGATTTCGTACAGGATGAACAGACCAATACCCCGGCTCCTGACAATTTTTCATCTTCAAATACATACATCACATAAGGTGCCGCCGTGGAAAAGTTGGCGTAAATTATACCGTCCTTTGTGGATCGTTCGGGTATTCCCAGGCGATGTACAAGATCGGTTTTTGACATTCCGAATTCCAATACAGGCGTAGGATAAAGATCAGATAACGGTTCTGTAGGCAAGGTGTCTGCCGGAACAATGGCAAACTTCAAATGCGGTTTGGGTTCATCTTGGGAATCACCTGAACCAGGTGTTTCCCCGGGAATGCAGGATACCAGACAGACTATTGCGACAAAAAATAAGACAGTTTTTTTCATGGCTCAAAAATGGAGAGCCACTACGTCAAAACGCGTCGTATTAAAAAATTTTACGATAGTTTTTTGATCATAGTCACGGATTCTTCCGATGTTCCTATGGTAATGAATCCGGATTTCTGATACATCTTACACGCGTAGTTCAGAACGTCCACACTTAAGGAAACCTGCCGATAACCGTTACGTGCCAATCTGTCCAGCATGGCTTTAAGTAAAAGCGTCCCCACGCCCTGCTTTCGGTAAGATTGCAAAACAGACATGGCAATTTCCGGGGTGTCGGAGTCTACAAAACCGAATCCTTTCTCATTTTCCGGGAACTGTCTTGACCACACTGCTCCAATTACAAGGTTTTCCTTGCAGGCCACCAGGCAATGATCCGTTTCCTTCCCGAAATCTTTAATATAGACGTGGATCTCCGGCAGTTTCAAGATTTCCCTGCCGGGTCTTTCCGTTCCTTCCGGAATAAATATGGCCTGATAAAGAAATTCCTCCAGCAGAGGGATCTCATGCTTTTCCATCTCACGGATGATCATGAAGGCAAGATAATGAAAAAAAAATTGTGCATTGCACACTTGATGCATTTGGCTGCTATTCAATCAAATAACAAAAAGCCACCCCCGGGGGTGGCTTTTGTTAAGATGCTCATATACAGAGCATGGTATCAAGTGTGCAACGCACACCTATAGTACCTCATAAGATTCCCATGTGTACAAGCTGATCTCATCATTAAGGCAGGAAATAGTTCCCTTTCAAGTCCT
>Ga0209723_1002959_pt1 | contig 21526 bp, 11 predicted proteins | sample BiotimSIPDNA_2_FD_185750 | JGI IMG/M metagenome (GOLD analysis project Ga0209723, IMG submission 185750) | Anaerobic biogas reactor microbial communites from Washington, USA - Biogas_R2 time_0 SIP DNA (SPAdes) (version 2) | ecosystem: Engineered > Bioreactor > Anaerobic > Unclassified | place...
GTAGCGATGCGGGAGACGTCGCCGTCACATCGTCGAACCCGCGGGCGTAGAAGTAGAACGAGCGCCTCGCTTCGGTGAACAGGCTGTAGTCGGCGTAGCCGTAGAACCGGTTCTGCGTGGCGTCGGAGGCGGTCCATGCGGCCGTGTCTTCGCCTTCGGTGGCATAGGTGTAGACCTGCTGGAACCCGATGGCGATGGTTGTGGTTTCTGTGGCTGTGCCGGCCGACCGGGTGAAGGTGGCAAGTCCCGGCTCAACAGTCAACTCGTCGTCATCGGGAGTATCGTAGAGGTACGCACTATCCGTGCTACCTCCCGACACATCGACGGTCAGCGTTTCAAAGCCCTCGACGCGGTGGGAGAAGCTTCTCACCGAGTCAGTCAGCCGGGCATAGTCGGCGTAGCTGTAGAGCCGGTTCGAGCCGCCCGAACCGGTCATGGTGACCTGGTCGCTACCCAACCCGGCGTCGACGGTGATCGTCTCAACGCCCGTGACGTAGAGTCCGTAAGTCTGCCCGACAACGCTGGCGGAGCCCGGCTGCAGGGTGACGGTCTCGTCCTGATTGGTGCCGTAGATTGTGATCGTGTCGTTGCCGCCGAGTCCGTCGATGCAGATCGCGTCGTAGACCGCCGCATCCCAGGTGCTCACCGAACCGCCGATGTCGATCGTGTGAAACGCCCCCCCAGGCGTGCCGGCCCAGATGCGGACGGTGTCGCCTACCGCGGTGTCGCCATAGAAGTGAAGATCGTTGTCGATGACCAAGTAATAGTCTTCCACTTCGCCGTCGTTGGCCAGTCCGGTCGGCGCGAGCGTGCCGCCGGTGTTGTAGCTAGTCAGCCGGAACCGGGCGTAGGTGCCCCCGGGAACGGCCGTGATCGGTACGTCGAGCGGCAGGATATTCGGCCCCGGAATCTGCCATCGATCAACGGCCACCTGCTCGCCCAAGTCGTTCCAATCCCCGTCGGCGTTATAGTCGATCCAGGCATTCAGGTAGGCTCCGGTCACGGCATTGGAAACCGTGATGCTGACGGGCGTCCCCTTGATACCCGGTGCGATCAGCGGCGGTACCGCCATGCCGTCCTCGTCGTCCATGCCGCCCGTGTCGTCGCCGACGGCATACTGCACCGGCTGGCCGTTGGATTCCGTGTCGCGGAGGGTGCCCAGGGTGGGGCCGGTGGCCAGATGACGTGCACCATCGCTGGCCAACAAGGTTGGGTAGAGTGGGTCGGGGGCGTCGCCGAAGTCGACACCCTCGACTTGGATCGTAAAGGTCTGGGGTAACGAGGTGTCTATGCCGCCGTTGGCTGTGCCGCCGTTATCGTGCAACTGGACCGTGACCACCGCCGAACCGGTGGCACTCGGCGCCGGCGTATAGGCGAGCGTTCCATCAGGACCGATTGTCGGCAAGACAGCGAAGAGCGGATCGTTGTCGGTGGCCACGAGGAAGTTCACGGTTTGGGCCGCCTCGTTTGCCGGGCCGGGCGAAATGGCAGTGGCCCAACCGACGACCGTCTGGGACCCGGCATCCGGCTGCACGAATTGGTCGGCTCCCTTGATGAACGAGGGGGCGTCATTGACGGAGTTGACGAAGACAGCAGCCGCCCTGCTATCGAAGCTGAATGCGGTGGTGCCGCCGTTGACGGTGGTGTCGGCGGTACCCCCATTGGTCCCGCTTGTCTGATCCCAGGCACGGATAAGGATCACCGTGCCGCCGTTGTAGTCGGGATCGGGAACGAAGCGGATCCGCGTCTGGCTGTCGGCGGCCAGAAGCCGGGCCGAGGCATCGGAGACGGTGCCAAGAGCATTCCAATTCGCGCCGCCGCTGATCGAGTACTGCCAGGAGCCATGCTCCGTATTCGCGCCGACGACGGCAATCCCCTCCAGGGCTCCCGCGTCAACGTCGGTGATCAGGTCCAAGGGCAGCACACTTGCGATGATCGAACCTATCTGGGTTCCTTGGTTCGAGAAATCGTCCTCCAGGATGCTCGCCAACAGTGGCATGTTCCCCGCGGTCGATAGAATCGGCGAGTCATTAACAGGATAGACCACAATCGAGGCCGTTTCGAGGGCTGTACTAAAGGCGCTGAGGCCGCCGTTGATAGTCGTATCGGCAGTGCCCCCCTCGGTGCCGCTGGTCTGGTCCCAGGCCCGGAAGGTGATTCCTGCCGGGATCGTGCCGTTGTAGTCGGCGTTCGGCACAAAGCGGATCCGCGTGTCGCCGTCGGCGGCCAGGAGCAGGGCCGACGACTCGGAAAGCGTGGCCGGGTTGAAGGCGGTGAAGGAGCCGCCGGTGCTCCACATCCACCAGCCGTTGGTGTTGTCGACGGCCGTCACGGCGATCCCCTCCAGGGCGCCGGGATCCGGATCGGTGATGCGGTCGCCGCCGGCACTGGCGATGATTTCGCTGACGAGTGAACCCAATTGTGGATTATCCTCGTCCATGTCGGCCATGTGCATGTTACCCGTGTTATCCAGAACTGGGGCGTGGTTTGCTTCGAGGCCGTTCCACACGAGATCGTAGAGGTTCGACGCGCCGGCGCCGTACACCCTGATATAGTACGTGCCCGGAACAGAAGTTGTGTAATCGATGTGTTCGTTGTCGTCGATGCCAGTCGAAGAGACGAGATAGTCGCCGCCGGCGTCGTGGAGCGCCAGGTTCACATTTCCCTCGCCGTGTTCGAACAGGCAATCGACCAGGATTCGCTTGTCGTCGGGCGCCAATTGGATCTGGTACCAGTCGTCGTCGGCCTGAATGCCTGGCCCGGCCATCGATGACAAGAAGGTCAGTTCGTTGAGACCGACCGCCGATGACCAAACGTCATTCTCCTCGTAGGGATCGTCCACTGCCGGTGGCAGGTCGTTCCACCACAGATCGTAGTGATAGCCGGCCGAATCACTGGAGAATATGCGCAGATAGTAGTCTCCCGGGGCGGCTACGGTACACGCGATGCTGCGGCCCCAGGCGTCGGCCGTTCCACTGGTGATCAGGCTGCCGGGCCCGGAGTAGAGATAGATCTGTATGTCGCCTTCGCCGGTGTTGAAAAGCAGGTCCACGGCCAGCCGCTCGTAGCCGGGGCTGACTTCGATTGTGTACCAGTCCTCGTCGTTCTGAACTCCCTCGCCGTCGAGTTGGACCAACCCGACGCGCTCGCCGTCAGCAAGATCGAAGGCCGTTTCCAGCGTGTTGTTCCCCCCGGCCCCCTCGTAGTTGTCTTCGGACGCGGGCGGAGCGTCGTCCCAGCGGAGATTGTAGAGGGAGCCGGGGTTGCCGTCGTCGACGCGGACGAAATACGACCGGGGAGTGGACAGACTGGCTACGGTGCAGTCGATGTGGCCCCCGTCGCCGACAGTGTAGTCGTCGGCGAGTAAGCTGCCCGCGTCGTTGTACAGTGCGAGCCATAGGGTGCCCGTTTCTGCATAGGCATACGCGCAGTCCACGAGGATCCGTTCGTAGCCGGGCCAGACCTCGATCTCGTACCAGTCGGAGTCCTGGCAAACGCCCCACCCGTCGATCGCCGTCAACCAAGTCCGCTCATCGCTGCGGAGATTGTATGCCGTGGCCAGCGAATCGTTTTCCTCGTAGTTGTCTTCGCTCAGCGTCGGCAGGTCGTCCCACCACAGGTCATAGGCGTTTCCTGCGTCGCCGCCGGATGCCCCGCCATCGACGACAAGGAAGTAACGGAAAGTGGCGATCCAATTGACGACGTGATCGATATGCTCGTTGTCCGTGGTCGTCGTGGACGACGCCAGCGCAGCGACGTTACCGATGGCACTGACGCTCACAAGTCCGATGTCGATGTTTCCCTCGGCATGGCTGAACGTGCAATCCGCGACCACGCGGTTGTATCCGGGGGTGAGATCGATTTCGTACCAGTCGGCGTCGCGCTGGATGCCGAGGCCGTTGATGGTGGAAAGGAGCGTCTGCTCCTGCAGTCTGAGATCGAACGCCGTTTCCCAAGTATCGTTTTCTTCGTAACGGTCCTCCGTCAGGAAACTGTCCCAATCCCAGCCCTGCCAGTAGTCGCCGGGGCCGTTGTTGTTCTCATCGGTCTCGGCGATCTCGTCGAACGCGTCGGTCTGCATGCCGATGTAGAACGGCCCGCCGCTGCTGTAGCCCGGCGGTGGTGAGTCGGGGAGCGTTAACGACACGTTGAAGTCGGGCCCCAGCCCACCAGCCGGCACGTCGTCCTGGTGATCGTACGCCCCCAGATATACGTCGTCACCGTCCCCCCAGACCTGGTTATTGGAGAGGACGAAACGCTGATAGAAGGGCGGCGTTACGGCTGCCGTACCGAGATTGCGGACTTGACCTTGAACGTTGAATGTATCACCCCAACGGATCTCAGCGGGGGCGTAGCAGTCGTACCCGGCCAGATCGAAGGGGCGGGTGAAACGGTCCCAGTCCCAGCCCTGCCAGCGGTCGCCGGGGCCGTTGTTGACCTCATCTGACTCGAAAACCTGGGTCGTCGCGTCAGTCTTCATTCCGATGTAGAACGGGCCGCCCCCGCCGTAGCAGAGCCAGTCGGGCGAGGCGGGCAGGGTCAGCGAGACGTTGAAGTCCGGCCCGTAACCGTACGCCGGCACGTCGTCTGAATGCACGCAGGAACCCAAGTAGACGTCGTCGTCGTCTCCCCAGGCCTGATTGCTGGAAAGGTAGAAGTATTGAGTGAACGATTCGGTCACCGCGGTCGAGCCATAATTGGCAACCTGTCCTTGAAGGGTGAAAGTCTCGCCCCAGTCGAGCGAGTCCGGGGCGTAACAGTCGTAGCCGGCCAGATCGGGGAGCTCGGACCGGTCGGCGCCGAGCCGAATGGTTGGGTCGCCGTAGAGGTTGAACGCGTTGCAGTTCTGCCAGTATTCCCACCGGCCTCCTGTGCCGAAGTTCTCGCGGCACCATTGCAGTGCCGAGGCGGTCGTTTCGGTCTCGGGGTTGTCGACCAGCCGATCGGTAATGTAGTAGGCGTAAGAAGTATTGTCGCCGGTACTCATACCCCACGACGGCTCCCATGCTCCCCACCAATAGTAGGTGTTCCGCGACGCGCTATAGGTTGCGACGGCGCCGTTGGCCAAAAGCGAGTGACCCAGGTTGTTTGCGATTTCTGGAGTGCCGTTCTGGCAGGAGACTTGAACGACGATCGACGGATGCGTGTCGTCGAGGGAGGGCACGTTCGACGTGTCAAACATCGTGGGCGAGGTAATCTCGCCGGTTTCCGGTATTCCATTCCCGTTGGGATCGCTTGCCCAGACCCTGCGCTCCGCGTGAACCGGGCTTCCGTGAGCACACCAGGCCACGATGCCGTAGGGGTTGTTCGACCAGCGGCTGACCAAGTTGGATTGCGTCAGGGCCTGATCGCACGCGGTGGCGACCGGGTCGAGCCCCGCCTTTTCGTACATCCGCCACGTGCCGTAGCCGGCCGGTACGGCGATGTCGTTGCGGATGTATTCGGCCAACTCGTGGCCATCGGTGCGAGGGTGGCCGTCCCCGTTCTGGTTGGCATAATTGCTGATCGCCATTGGCAAGAGCATATTCCGCCGCCAGGCAATGCTGTCCTCCATCTGGTAGTCAATCGACTTCGCGAGGATGCTATCCAGAGTGGCATAGTCCGCGTTGTAGACAGGAATACGGCCCACCAGCACCTCGTGCAGCGGCTGGCTGGTAACATCGTACCCCCATTCGCCGAAGCGGCCGTCGCCGTTGGCGTCCCAGTTGGCCGTCAGATCGGCGTAATAGTAATCTGTCGGTGTATTTCCCCACTGGGTGACGCCCTGGTCATCGACCCAGCGACCGGGCCGAATCAGCTTCATGGGCACATCGCCCGACAACGGAGAAGGATCGCCGATCAAGAGCACGTAGTCGATGCCCCAAGAGGCGTAGTGCGACTGGAGCCAACTGCGGATGTTCTCCGCCGCGGCATCTCCGGTACCGCCGCCCCAGAAGGATTCGGTGACCACCGCCACGCTGTACCCACACGACTCTTTCATTGCCACGAAGTTCATCAACTCGGTGGCGCTGCCGAGCACGATGTCCATTGTGGTGATGATCACGTAGTCGGCTGGGTCCGAGCTTGACGGTCCCGCGTCGCCGATGGGGCCCGCGAGCGTTTCGTACCACTCTAGCGCCTCTTCGAAGTTGACGAACAACTCCGCCGCATTGGCGTCCCAAACATTGCTTGCCGCCAAGGCGTCGGGCAGCGGATCATCCAACTCAAAGGACAACAACAGCGAAGCACTCGGCACCACCTCGACAACACCGGAAACCGGGTTGTAGGCGAACGGGCTATAGTAGATCTCGGCGGTTTTCCAGCGGCCCATCTGCTCAGCGGAAACGAGCCTACAGAACTGGGGATCATAGACCCGGTCAGAGCCATAGACGGCCATGCTCCGGTCACCGACGAACCCTGCTTCGGCGACGTCCGGCGATTCGCCATCCGTGACGGCGATCGGGCAAGGAACTATATCGTAAGTTCCAGCCAGGGCCGAAACTTGGCTGCCGAGTAATTCGAGCGAGACGCTCTCCAAATCGGCTTCCGGCGGCAGGGCGAACCGCAACAGTCGCCCCGGCAACTCTGGAGCGCCGCCGTCACCGGAGCCAAATAGCCCTGGAGCCACCAGGCGGCTTTGCCCGTCCGGCAAATCCTCGACGGAGAACGCGTTGCACGTCAGGTCGATGCCTAGCACCTCTCGAGAGATCGCGTCCACGCTCACCATCTTCCGAAGATGCTCACTCTCATCACCCATTCCGCCAACGCTCAGCAGCGTCCGCTCCTCCAATTGCTCGACGCGGGCCAGGCGGCCGTGGCAGCACCCCGGTCGAGTGGGCACTGTTCGAGCCGCATGGCGGCCTCTGCCGCTAGGCGTGCGAGTACCCCCCCTGACCAAATCCCGTATCCAAAGCCTCTTCATTGTCGATCTCCCCCCAGAAAGGACTTAGGTTGCTGCGGTGATCCTGCGCCTTGCGGCCGCCGCACTATCTCCCGCGAACGCACCTGCCCTGAAGAGTCAAGCGCCTGCTGACAAAGGAACCCGACACGGGGATCGTGTTTTTTTGCCCATATCGTCTGGGCATCGTTGACAGGAGCCGTTGGGGGGGGTATATGGATGGGCGCGGATTATGCAATCTCGCTGCACGAGGCTCCTAATGCCGGACGGTTCGATCACGCAGTCGCTGAAATTACTCCGCCAGGGGGATTCCGAGGCGATGCGGGTCATTTGGCAGCGGTATTTTCCGCGGTTGGTTCAACTGGCCCGGGATAAGCTAGCCCTCTCGGTGCGGCGGGCCGCGGATGAAGAGGATGTGGCTCTCAGTGCGTTGGACCGCTTCTGGCGCGCGGCCCAGGAAGGGCAGTTTCCTGATCTGTCGGATCGCGACGGGCTATGGCGATTACTCTTGCGGATAACAACGCACCGCGCGATCGACCTGGCTCGCCGGGAACGGCGCCAGCGGCGCGGGGGGGCTAACAGCGAGGAGACCGGAGGTCGCTGCGTTGAAAAGGACTTGGCAGATCTGACCGCCGAGGGGCCCAGCCCTGCGTTTGCCGCTCAGATTGCCGAGCAGTGGCACCGGCTCATGGACAGCCTGGACGATCCGAGCCTTCAGGATTTGGCCGTCGCCAAGATGGAAGGTTTCACCAACCGCGAATTGGCCGGGCGGTTCGACTGCTCCGAACGAACGATCGAGCGGCGGCTGCGGCTGATCCGCGACCTATGGCGGGCCGAGGAGTCGGGGTGATGGGAAGATCCGGCCGTCTGTTGAGTCTGGCGGCCAAGCGGCACATCGACCGGGTCTGCCTCGATTTCGAGGCGTCCTGGAAAGGTCCGGTGCCGCCCAGAATCGCCAATCTCTTGAACGGGGTCGACGAGCCGGAGCGTTCGGAGCTTCTGCGGGAGTTGTTGCTGCTGGACTTGGACTACCGGACCCGCCGAGGGGAGCCCCCCAGCGTCGACGCGTATCGGCAGGTTTTTCCGCACGATTCAGGCGTGATCGAGGAAGTGTTCCGCACGAGCACGCAACCATCCGTCGACGGGATCCGGTACTTCGGCGACTACGAACTCCTGGAGGAGATCGGCCGCGGCGGGATGGGGGTGGTTTACAGGGCTCGGCAACTGACCCTGAAACGGATCGTGGCTGTGAAGATGATCCTCTCCGGCCACCTTGCTTCGGCAGCAGAGGTGGATCGTTTCCGCTGCGAGGCCGAGTTGGCGGCCAGCCTGCAGCACCCGAACATCGTGGCCGTCCATGAAGTCGGAGAGCACGAGGGCCTGCACTACTTCAGCATGGACTGCGTTGAAGGAGTGAGCCTGGCCCAGGTTGCCGATGAGTCGGCGATGTCGCCGCAGCAGGCCGCCGGGTACGTACGGACGATCGCCGAAGCCGTGGACTATGCCCACCGGCACGGTGTTTTGCACCGCGATCTGAAACCCTCCAACGTCCTTGTCGATCGCTTCGGCAGGCTGCGGATTACGGACTTCGGACTGGCGAAATTCGTTGAAGGGGGGGCGGATCTCAGCGCCAGCGGTCAATTCGTCGGTACCCCCGGCTACATGCCGCCCGAATTGGCCCGGAACACGAGGGGCAAGTCGGGACCTTCCGGCGACGTGTACGGCCTGGGGGCCGTGCTGTATGCGTTGCTGACGGGACGGCCGCCATTTCGGGCGGAGACGGTCGCCGACACCCTTCTTGATGTGTTGCACGCCGCTCCGGTGGCGCCACGACGTTTGAATCCGCGCACCCCTCGCGACCTTGAGACGGTGTGCATGAAGTGCTTGGAGAAGGCTCCCCACGATCGGTACGCTTCCGCCCAAGCGGTGGCGGAAGACCTGCAGCGTTTTCTCGAGGGCCGGACCATCCAGGCCCGGCCGGCCGGATGGCTCCAGCGATCCTGGCGCTGGTGCCGCCGCAATCGTGCCGTCTCCCTGTCGGCCGCACTCGTATTGGCGACGCTGTTCACGGCGGTGGTCATTTCCTCCTACTTCGCAGTCCAGTCGGCGTCTCACGCTCGCGAGGCGACTGAGCGGCTCTGGGAAAGCTATCTGGCCCGAGCCCAAGCGGGCCGGTGGAGCGGTCAGCCGGGACAGCGATTCGACAGTCTCGAGGCGCTGGCCGCAGCGGCAGCGATCCGCCCCTCGCGCGAACTGCGCCACGAGGTGATCGCTTGCATGACGCTAACCGACCTGCGACTGACGCGTCAGTGGACGGTCCCCCCCGGTTTGATTGCCATGTGTGATCCGAGGGCGGAACGCTACGTGCTCAGCACCGAGGGATCCGATTTTGTGCTGCGGAGCATGGCAGACAACTGCGAACTGGCGGTGTTGCCCTACCCGGGCGGTCGCGCGATTCAATGTTTGTTCAGTCCAGACGGACAGCGTCTGGCCGTGCTCTATGTGATTGGCGACCGGCGAAGCTGCTGTGTCTGGGAACTTGAGGATCGGAAGGTCATTTGGACTAATCCGGTGCAGCCCAAGTTCTGGCTGCCGGCCTTCACGCCCGACAGCCGCTCGATCGCCGTGATCGATCAGGACGGAGAGTTCCGTCTGTTCGAGATCGAATCGGGCAAGCTACTGAGCTCCTTTTCCTGCGATATCCCGCCGGACCTTCTCGCCCTCAGTCCCGCCGGTCGGCTGGTTGCGGTCGCGCGGTGGGAACAACCTCTGGTGCAGGTCGTTGACTTGACCACCAGCCAGATCGTGCACCGTCTCGACCATCCGCGGGGCGTCTACCAGATCTGCTGGGACGACACCGGTGGGCGTCTGGCTGTCGCTTGCGGCGATTTCTGCGTCCACGTCTGGAACCTCGCGAGCGGACGACAGCACAGGGTGCTCCGGGGCCACTTTGCCGAAGTGATCAGCACTTCTTTCCACCCCCATGAAGACCTGATTGCCTCGCGATCCTGGGACGGCACGGTGCGATTGTGGAACGCGTCGACCGGCAGGCAGTTGCTCAGTTTCCAGGGCGGATCGCGGTGGCTGTCGTTCAGCCAGGACGGCCGAAGCCTGATCTCAAGAGGTTATGACCGGCTGGAGATTCGTGAAGTAGCCAGACCCGCCTGTCGCAACCTGTACGAATGGGGCAGTGACGACGCAAAAGGTCCTTGGGAGGTCCGTTTCCACCGCCAGGGGCGCTGGTTGGCATCGGCTTCGGATGACGGCGCGCGGCTCTGGGACGCGGCAACGGGGCGGGAGTTGGCGCATCTGCCGTTGGGGTCAACGAAGTCCGCCATTTTCCATCCCGACAAGCCGTGCCTCATCACCAGCGGCAAATCGGGGCTCCGGCGATGGCCCCTGGCGTTCGACCAAGAGGCGAATCGCCTGCGGCTTGGCCCACCCAGTCTGATGGAAGGGCCAACGGAGCACCCGTCTCCCCGAGCGTGTTTGAGCGCCGATGGAAGCCTCCTTGCGGTACATCGAGTCGATGAGATCGCTCTGCACAGGCTCGACAGGACTTCGACGGTTTTGTCGTTGGGTGTCGCCGGCGCGGCTGCCAGCGCTCTGAGTCCCGACGCCCGATGGCTTGCCGTTGCACCCCCTGACACCATGGAGGTTCAAGTTTGGAGCACTAACACCGGCAAACGTATTGAGGTGCTCTCGGTGGACTCTGGAACGGCCAGCTTGGCGTTCAGCCCCGACGGCCGTTGGCTCGTGACAGGAGCCGACAGGCAGTATCAACTCTGGGATGTTTCGACGTGGCGGGCAGACCGCCGCATTGAACGTGACGGTGAAGGGGTGGTGGGACCTCTGGCGTTCTCTCCCGACGGCCGAATCCTGGCCGTTGCTGCAACCCGCTATGACGTCGATTTGATCGAAATGACGACTCTGGCTCGGCTGGCAACGTTGAAGGCGTCCGACTCGCTCCATCTGGCCTGGCTGTGCTTCAGTCCCGACGGCAGCCAACTCGCCTGTGCCGGGGAGAACCACATGATTCAGCTTTGGAACCTGCGGGACATTCGTCGTGAACTGGTTACCCTGGGATTGGACTGGGAATTGCGTGAATGCCCGCCCGACAAACCTGCCGCGGCGAACGAGCCGCCCACGGTCGAGATCTTGCAGGAGTAAGAGAATCGGACTTCACCGCGGCGTCTACCCTTCCAGCAGTCAGCCAACTTCTGGTACGATCAAGGAGCCGTGGTTTACCCCATTTTCTCCGGGATTCCCCTGCCGTCAATTCCTCTGCCTTACCGTCCGACCAGGGGATCGGAGCGGTGAGGCAACTGGTCGGGGAGGTTCACGCAGAGAATATCGGAGGGAAAATGGCGACGAGTCGCCGCCCTCCAAGGGGCCGGATAGAGCGTCTTGTCTTGCCGAGGGAATTTCTTGCCGGAAGGGGGCTTACCACCTTGCATGCGGCGTCGGACTATGTATATTCGTACAGTTAGTCGGAGCCCTTCACGAATCCACTCGTTCACGAGAGGTCTGAGCCATGGTCAGAACCACGCTGCCCGATCTTGATGCCAAGAATTCCGAGACCGGATGCTGTCCCAAATTCGATCCGGCCGGCTGGGACGGCGAGACTTTTCATTTCGACAACTGGCCCTTCGTCCGGGCGACCACGGCCAATTTCCTCCACATCCCGCTCAACATCGGATCGGTGTTCAAGAAGACGTTCGAAAGAATGCAGGCGGCCGATGCCGTGCCGGAGAACACCTATCTGATTCTGACCAACGATCTCTCCGCCTGGCGGGGCGAGCACCTCTTCCTGGTTACGAAGGAGGTTCCCGGTGCCGAAATGGTGAGCCTTTCCGGGACCTTTCTGGCCAAGGTCTTCGAGGGTCCCTATCGCGAGGCGAAGAACTGGTGCGGCGAGATGGCGAAATACGTGGAGCAGCAGGGCAAGAAGCTCAAGACGTCGTATTTCTTCTACACAACTTGCCCAAGATGCGCCAAACACTACGGGAAGAACTACGTCGTCGGCATGGCCCACGTGGAGTGACCGGGCCTGCGAGTCAGCATTCGGTGCGAGTCTGACTCTGCACAGCCCCAACGGCTGAGACTTCCTTTCGGATCATCTATCCCCCTGGTTGAAGGGCCAGGTGCCTGCAAGTCACCCTGGCGTCTGTCTGGAACCTGGGCGAGCGACAGGCAGCACGTGCTCTTCCTCTATCCCCGGAATGGGGGTGGGCGTACCTCGTGCAAACCGTCCAAAAGCCCGTTCTTCGTCGAAGCTGTCCAGGCGCGCGCGACGCAAAGCGATTTCCCATCAATGGTTGCACGCGCAATAGAAGGATGGGGCAGTCTTCAGAGGAGGCCGGACTTCTCTGACTCTTCGAATCTGCCAGCCGCGACAGGGATAATTCCGGGTCTTCGTGAGGAACTCGCGGCGACCTCCGGTGTTTCCTTTTCTTGTATCCGCGGAAAACTTCCGCATCGTTCCGTTTCTTGTTTATAGAGCGTCTAAATAGAGAGAAGAGGTTCGCGCGGACCTCGCGTTCCCTAGTGTCGTCGGCAACCGCGCCGCAGGCCGGCGACGTGCAGCAGGTTTCGTGATCGCCGCGAACGGGGGCGTGTGTGCGCATCAAGTCCTGCTTTTTGCGCCGAGGTTTCTGCCCCCTATGCCTTATGCGTGGATCAAGAGGCTCCTGCCGAAGGTACTGATGCTGTTCAGCTTGGGCTGCGCATGCTTTGCCTATGGTCTGCTGGCAGCACGGTACAATTTGTTCCCATATCAGGTCGTTCGGGATGCGGAAACGGCGGCGATCGCGCTGGCACAAGTTGCCCAACCGGTCAAGAACTCGCCAGTGGATGCTTACGCAAGGCACGTTCTTGTGCCGACGGCTACCAGCTACGACCCGGCCGCTGGGCAGGAACCGCTGCTGGTGACCGGTGGGGCGGGGCATCTCACCGACTACTGCGAGACCGGATGTCTTGCCTGGTTGATGGACCGCGACGGCAAGATCCTGCACACCTGGAAATACGATCCGACGCTCTGGGACGACCTGCAGCAGGTGACCCGGCTCCCCGGCGTGTCGAGCAAGCCTTATCCGGTGGGGATCCACCTTTTCGATGACGGTGGCCTCCTGGTGACCTACCAGGAACTCAACACTTTTCCGTATGCGATCGGTCTGGCACGCTTCGACGTCAACTCGAACGTCCTCTGGAAGAAAGAACTGCTGGCCCATCACTGGTTCAGCGTGGCGTCCGATGGGCGGATCTTCGTTCCCGGCATGCGGGTGGTTGATTCCCCGATTCCGATTGCCGGGTCGAAGGCGAAGATTGACTCCAGCAGCGGCAAGATCTACAGCGATCTCGTCTTGATCCTCGACCCTGACGGCAATGTGCTCGATGAGATCTCGATGCTCGATGCGATTTTTGAGTCCGGTTGGGGCGGCCTGTTGACCAGCCCCAACGAGCCATGCCGGTCCCCTGGTCTATACACAGACGATCCTTTGCATTTGAACCAGGCACAACTCGTGGGTGACCAGGTGGCGAAATCGCAGCCCTGGCTTTCGCCCTACGACCTGCTCGTCTCCTTCCGCAACATCAACACGGTGGGCATTCTGGACACCACATCGCGACGGTTCAAGTGGTTGTCGTGCGGGGCGGCGACCGGCCAGCACAGTCCGAAGTTCTACGACGATGGAGTGCTCATTCTGGACAATCTTGGGGGGGATAAGGAGTCCGGAGGAACTCGCCTGGTGAAGGTCGGTTTAGGCCGCGAATTGCCGGTAACGGTGTTTCCCAGACCGGGTGTGCCCATGCCCGACCAATGCTGCGTCCTGACGGGCGGACACTTGGATGTCAGCCATGATGGGAGCCGTGTCTTGATGGCTACCTCGGGCGTGGGAACGGTTTGGGAAATTGACCCGCACACCGGTAAGGTGCTGTGGGAATACATTTATGTTCACCCGAATGGAGACGGAAGTCGTCAGGCGATCAGTACTGCCAAGTATGTCTATACTCCTTCCTTCCTTCCTTCATGAAACGGAACGATTATGAGCGCCATCTTTGAGTTCCTGCCAAGTACTGCGTTTGGTTCGTTTTTTTGGGCGTCTGCTGCCTGTCTTCCGGAACCGGGAGGACTCCTCGGCTACGTCGGCCCCGGAGCGGGCTTGAGCATGTTGGGGTCCCTGTTTGCCGTGGCGTGTGTGTTGCTGCTTGCCCTGCTGGGACCGATCCTGTACACCATCCGGTTGTTGCGTTCCATGCTTCGCCGACGCAGAGCGCAGCGAGCGATACTGATCGCCGGATGCGACATTGCCCATGCTGCACCTTCTCCGGCGGAGCCCGTGGTTGCGAGCCTTCCCGCTGCCGAGCAGGTCTTCAGCGGTTGCCCATGTCCCGGTGAGAGCGTTCCGGCTGCTTGAGAAGTTCGGCCAGCGCCGGCCCTCGCGAAGGGAGTTCCGCGTCCGTTATGGAGGTTATTGATGGAATTGCGTGCGCCGTGGGATTGGGAGCGGGCCTGGTTGCCGCCGGGCTGTGGGGCTTTGCTTCGACCCGACTCGGCGACGGCGGGTTCTGGCGGCAGTTGGCCGTCGTCAGCCGTTTGCTGCTGTCGGCCGACGAGGAGAAGCCGTTCTTCCAAGAGTATCTTCGCCTCTGGCCCGCGCTGATCCGGTTTGTCGCCAGACAACTTGTGGTGGCGCTGGCAGCGGCGGCGCCGGTCGCTCTTGCCTTCGCCTGCATGACGCTGCTGGCCGGTCGACTCGGAGACTCTCTTGCGGCGAGCGATTGGGACTTCGGTTTCGCTGCGGCGGTCTGCGCGGCGGCCGTCGTCGGCATGCTCGTCGTGAAGTGCAAATCGTGAACATCCAATCTTCCGATTACCTTCTGATCCGTTTCACTCAGAAAGCCCAGTCGCTGCTGCGCCGCATCGCCGACTGGGAGCCCCGTTTCCTGGCTGCCGATCTCGCGGAGATCGCGATCGATAGGCCCGTCTTCATCACCGGGCTGGCACGGTCCGGGACGACCTTGCTCCTGGAGCTGCTCGCGGAGGTCGACGGTGCGGCCACGCATCGGTATCGCGATTTTCCGTTCCTCATGATTCCCTACTTCTGGAATCGGTATCTCGACTGGTTTCCTGCCAGGCAGGAACCGGTCGAACGGGCGCACCAGGATCGGATCTATATCACGCGGGAAAGCCCCGAGGCGATGGAGGAACCTCTTTGGCAAGCCTTCTTCCCTCACGTCCACTCTCCAACGGCTTTGCATCGGCTGACGGCTGCCGACGGGGATGCGGATTTCGAGCGATTCTACAAGGTGCATCTGCGCAAGATCCTGTTGATCCGCGGCGGCACTCGATACTTCGCCAAGGGTAATTACCATGTTCCACGGATCGAGTACCTGGCACATTTGTTTCCGGACGCGCGTTTCATCGTGCCGATCCGGCACCCGTTGACCCACGTCCACTCGCTCGTGCGGCAGCACGAGTTGTTCAGCCGTTATGCTGCGGCAGACGCTCGCGTTCCCCGCTACCTGGAGGCGGAGGGTCACTTCGAATTCGGGCCGCAACGGGTGCCTATCCGACTCGACGCGACGGAGGGTGACCGAATCCTCGACGCCTGGTCGCGCGGCGACGAATACCTTGGTTACGGCATTCAGTGGAAGGAACTCTACGGGTTCGTGAGATGGCTGCAGACGGCCGGTCCGGACATCGCTCGGCGGATCACCGTTGTCCGCTATGAAGACCTGTGTGCGCAGCCCGAGGCGACGATGCGACAGATCCTGGAAGCCATCGAAGTCGCACCGGAAAACGCAACGAGTGTCTGGAAGCAGCTTCAGCGGGTTTCCGAATCTCAACACGTTCCCTCGCTAGACGACGACACGCAAAGGGCAGTCTGCGTAGAAGTGGGCGACGTGGCGGAGGCGTACGGCTATCCGTTGCGGGCGGAGTAGGCACTGCCCGCCGTCGTCGACCGTTTCGTCGGCCAGGATCTGGTCGACGGCCGGTCCCCAGAGGTAGCGGTGGGAGAGGTCGGCGGGTGCCGAGTCGTCGAACTGGAGTATCGCTTGATCGCCGTCGTAGGCCAGAAGGTGTCAGAGGCCGTTCCAGCCCCGGCGCCGTCGAGTTTCTTGTGGACGAGCCGGTTGTAGGTGTCGTTATTCATACTCGCCAACCTGCGCCGCCGCTGCGCCGTAGCTGGGTCGCTCGGTTACGCCGGTCAGGCCGATTGCGGTGGGGTTGTTTCAGTTGTCAAAGATCGAGGTCGGAGCGCGCTGGTGGCTCACCAATTTTTTGTTGTGAAATGGTTGCGGTCGGTGTTGGCGGTTGGTGCACTTGTCGATCGATTGCTCCATCGAACAGCGATCGTTATCGTATTGTTTCGTAATGGTTTACGGCGTCGTCGGGTGCGTAGAATCACTTTGACTACCATGCAAAAGGGGGGAATGCCGTAGTTGGGAGCACCTTGTCTAAGTTGAAGGCTTGCAAGGAGTTTGGTGAATGCAGCGGACGGTTCGAGGCGAGGCATCGGAAAAACAACGTCGAAGACAGTAGAAACCCTGCGGGAGTAAGTTGGTCAACGGGGAGCGGATTCTGCCAATACCTTGGGGTGGCAGGAGAGTCCTTGCGGATGTGGTGAATACGGGAGGTGCTGCGAGGTCTGCATTGTTGACATTGTTGCGCGCGGTTATTGGGTACTTTTGGCTCACATGGGGGGCGACGTGGGGGGCGAGCTGTGGGAATTGGGCAGGGGCGCATGGTCGGCCGGGTCGGGCAAGACGCTGCAGCGGCTTTCTTACGTCTATACATACGTACCCAGATACGATAGTATCATGCGGGCAGGAAATATCAAGAGGTTTTTTGAACACCCCCGGATGAGTGAGAGGATGAGAACGAAGGGGGGGCTTCGGTCGCAGCGGACGAGTTGACAGGGAGGGGAACTCGAAACTGGGGATGTTGGACTATTGCACGTACGTGGAAGGGGGGAGGAACGCTGATCTTCCCTGATCGACGCTGATCAGGGCGGTTCATGGGTACGAAGTGGGCCGGCGCTCGGATTTGGAGGTGAAGTTGTTTTGAACATGAGGTAAAGGAGGGAGAAAAGAAAATGGGTGGAAAGGAAGATGAAGAGAAGAGTTGGCGGTTCTGGGGACGCCATGCGCAGACGTCACCTCGCTGGAAATGAATTGTGTATGACGTTTCCTCCCCGGATCAAGATCCGGTGGGACGGGCGGCGTCAACGTCCCGCTCGATATTAGACCTGTCCCGTTTGTTTGCCCGCGGATATGCTGAAATTCCGAGTCTCTCGGCTTCGGCAAAGTCCGCCTTAGCTTTGTCCCCATCACCGATGCGCTCGTAGATCACGGCACGGCAATAGTATGCCGGGGCATAACTCGGTGAGCGCGTGATGGCCTCCGTATAGTCGGCAATCGCTTTGCTGTGGTTCCCTTTCTGTTCGTAGGCTGATGCGCGCTCGCAGTATCCAACGGGGGATCTCGGCGCGAGCCGGATACTCTCATTGATGTCGCCAATTGCGCTATCCGCGTCGCCTATCGCGAGGTAGGCACCGGCGCGATTGATGTATCTCTGCGAGTTATTGGGAGCCAACCGGATGGCCTCGCCGAAGTCGACAACCGCCTTTGTGTAGTCGCGATTGCCCATGTACGCAAAGGCACGGTCATTGTAATGCAGGGGATCATTGGGGGCTAATCGAATGGCTTGAGTGTAGTTGTAAATCGCCGTGTCGAAGTCGCCGTGAACCAGGGCGGCGTCACCGCGTTGAGCCAGCGTCTCGGCGTCCTTACAACCCGACGCGGCAAGTACCAAGAGAATCGCTGCGTCTACTATGCCTGTGCGGCTCTTCATCCACATGATTCACCTCCGATCACCCAACTCGCCACTCCTTTGCCCATCAACGTCACACCAAATTCAGTACCGCAACGATCGATCATGGGAATACCAAAGGGATCGCAAACGGGGCGCCGTCGACGCGTCATGGCTCGCCTGCCGGCCTCGCGCGTCTCGTGAAACGATTGCGCCACACAGAGGCCCAGGCTGTTCGCTCCGCTGCGCCCGTCGCAAGTCACATTTCGGCAAGACACGCACATGGCTCCCAGTGGAGATAGTCTTCCTTGGGGGATGCCGGCGAAGGTGAGAACTTCCCGCACGCCGTCCTGGGTGGTGAGAACGGTGGTGTCCCAAAGTCGGATGTTGTCGGGGAAGCGGCGGATCAAGGCTTCGGCACGTTCGTAATACTCCGACCAGTAGAGCCGGAGGGCCTCGCTGCGGTCGGGGGTGTCGTACTTGGGAAAGATGCGAGTCCACATGGGATCGTCGAACCAGCCGGGGGGCAGCTCTTTGCACCAGTAATTGGTCGGCACAGTGGAAGCCTTATCGACGGAACGGCTGAAGCCGGCCACGACTTCCTCGCAGGGGCGTTGGAGGCAGATGATGCGGATGTCGGGGTCGAACTCGATCGCCTGTTCGACGTAGGGGAGGTAGAAGGAGGCGACGTCGCCGATGAAGCGTTCGCTGCGGCGCTCGAGAATCCGCTCGAGCCGTTGGCGGACGCCCGGTGCGCCGGGTTTGACGTACCAGGGGAGGAAGGGTGGTTCTTCGTGGGTGACTTTGGCGTTGGGTTGTCCGTCGAGGACGCTGGCCAACAGGTTACCGCCGCACTGTCCGGCGCCCATCCCGAGAATGATCTGTCGCTTCATGGTCCGCCCGTCGTGGAGAAGAGTTGCAGGGGGTCTGCTGCCCCGGGAAGATGCTGCCCTTTATACACGATGGGGACGAGGGAGTCCAATGGGCGCGCGGTGGGTGGGGGTGGTTTCCGGGATTTGAAGCGGGAGATTCTTGATCGGATGGATGGAGTGAGGCTATTCGCGTCCGATGTCCGGAGTTGAGCGCGCATGCGGAGTTGACCCCGCATGCCCCGCATGCACGCGATCGATCAGGGCCACCAGTCCCGAGGCGGCGCCGTGGGTCGTCGTTACTCCATTCACGCTTCATCCGTAACCAGGTAGGGCGTAGGGACGTCGCCGTGATTCTGCAGACGCGCTTTTGAGAGTGGGCTAGCGACGCCGCGAATCTACGGACAAGTCCCCATTATGGCAATATCGGTTCGTGCCCCCACAGATCCGCTAGGATCAGGCGTCCCCCAGTGTGAGCCTTGGCCCGTTTGCACCTTGCGGTGGCAGCATGGCTACTCCATCGACTTCGAGTGCCTTGGCTCCCGGTGAATAGCGGAACGACCGCATCGGCACAGATACACCCGTCTCCCGATTGACCGCCATTACACCGCTCCGAGTACGCTTTCGCAGTCTGTTGGCAATTCTCTTCCAGAGCGACAACGCCTGAAGGTCTTCTGTCCGTGCGGTCAACCATGACTGTTCCAGGCCATTCTCGGTCAATCGGCCGATTTCGATGCGGAGGTGGTCCGGGTTCTTGTCCGCGAAGTCAAGCCCGCCAGAGACCGGCATGGTCGGCTTTGCCAGCGTAAGAGCTAGGCGTCTAAATGACGCTTCTTCCTGGAATACTCTCGCAAGCTGAGTGTTGTCGATTTCGAGGGCTTCAAAGGGGGAATAACGCATGGCAACGATGAACAACTCGAAGCTGTGTGAGATTTCATGGACGAAGTCAAACAGCTCGGACGGCGAAGCGTGAAACTGGACCGATATATCTGGCATAGGAAATCATCAATCGTAGGGTTCAAAATCAGTCGGTAAGCCACCCGGTCCATTTAGATCTTCGAGGGCATCGACTTCGCGTTTGACAGGGGTCCCATCTTTCCTTGTCTTTCCAACGTTTATTCCCCTTGCTTCTCCGCTTGGCGTCTCATACTCGATATCCGGGCGTCTTCCGCCCTTCTTGCCGCCTGGCGTTGGAATTAACCGTTCCTTGCCGCCGCCGCCGGAGAGAACCGTATTACCCTCGCTCTTCAACCGCTCGGCGATCTCCCGTATCTTGGCATTGTGAGGCGCATTGGGGTCCGTCTTTGGGCCAGGTCTTGAGGGTGTCGGGCATACCCTCCCATTATGCACCAGCACGCCGGCGTCGGTTACATGATACACATGCTCCGTCTGCACCTCAAGGTTGTAGACCGGTTCGGTACCGGAGCGCGGGACGGTATCAATGAGGCGGGCGGCGCCGTGGAGGGTGCGAAGACGCTCTCCAATCTCCAGTCCGTCGGCACGAACAAACTCCTGGCGGTCCTCGCTCCAGAAGGGGTGGTTGGCCGTGGCGCCGATCGGCTCGGCGAGGCCGTCGATTTGGAGATCGAGAACCCGGGCCGATGCATGGCGGAACGTGCCGGTGACCACCCGCCCCGGGCCGGGCGGGATCGGCGGGCAGGGACCGATCGCAAGAACCGTGGCGTGGCCGTCGATGCTGCACTCGGGGACGGAGATCCAGACGTGGCCGCCCACTTCGGCCTGCTGCTCCTGGAGCCAGGAGAGTGGGCGAAGGAGAACGACGTCGGCCCAGGAGCCGTCGGTCTTGGGAGCCCGGAGTTCCAGTCGCCGCCAGATGGCCGGGTCCGGATCAGGCTCGACCCGCTGGCTGCTATCCAGTTCAGGGTTGAGCCCCGGCACACGGAGGCCCACCCGGATCTGCTCGATGGGGATGGTGACCAACTCGGAGGGAGGTTGGGCCGAGGCGGCAAGTACCCTGGATGAGATTGGCCTTTCAGACGCTGCGCTGGGCGGAAAGCACCTGAAGAGGATAGGGAAAGCCGGAAGAACGCAAACGGCGACCCTGGTCTATGGTGCGGCGCGGTGGATTGGGGACTCGCGTTCCTGAGGGAGCCTTGGACGAAAGGTTTTTGGAGATCAAGTTTCTTGAAAACGCTGGTAGCCCTCCTGGGCTTGACGGCCCCGCGAGAGACGATCTATCGCGCCCATCCGCCATGGAACGGATCTGCGGAAGCCTCGAATCTACGCTCCTTCAAACTCCCAGTAGCTGTCCCGGTCTTCTGGCCCCGGATCAGGCTTCTCGAAAGGTTCCTGGTCCCTTGGAGGAGCCATCTCATACGCCTCTTGCGTGACCTCCGCTGTTTGCCCGGGACCAATGTGGCTAACGTCAAGCCATACTGAACCAATGAATTCGTCTCGAACATGCCGCAGCCCTACCGTAAGATACGGAAGAGTCGTAGCGGAGTTGTTGATGACAAGGAAGCGAAGCTCGCCCTTTTTCGTATAGCCGACGAGTTCCCAGTGGTAGAGTCGCCGGGCCTCAACTATCTCTATCTCTCTCTGACTGAACGGCTCTGGACCTCGTAGTATCTTTTCCCATTCCGTCCTTGAGTACTTCTTGCGTGCGCGAGCGCAACTATCTTTCAACCAGGTTTCGAAATTGGGAGCTATCTTTTTGGGGCGTAGTGCACCTATACTGAACACTGGTGCATCTTCTTCTTCTGCGAAGCTTGCGCCATCAAAACATGCATCGCCAGAAGTGGAATAGTGAGGTGGCTCCAGTTTGACAGACACTCCAAGTGCTTATTCCAGCCGTTATACTGGGGAGCAAAGGAGTGTGTCATGACAAGGAAATCGAGCCGGGGGAAGGGTCGTTCTGGGCGTCGTTTCTACGACGACGAGTTGAAGGCGGAAGCCGTTCAGATGCTGCTGGATGGCCATAGCGCTCAATCGGTGGCCTCCAACCTG
>Ga0209723_1002961_pt1 | contig 21513 bp, 19 predicted proteins | sample BiotimSIPDNA_2_FD_185750 | JGI IMG/M metagenome (GOLD analysis project Ga0209723, IMG submission 185750) | Anaerobic biogas reactor microbial communites from Washington, USA - Biogas_R2 time_0 SIP DNA (SPAdes) (version 2) | ecosystem: Engineered > Bioreactor > Anaerobic > Unclassified | place...
ACAACTTGGTCAGAACCAATATGAACAAAAAATATCAATCCCCATGGCAAATCATTAAAAATCAGTGGCCCGAAATGAAAATCGACCTTGTCAAGCTCCCACCACTGATGATAGACTGGATCGGACCCGACTACATCACCAAAGAAGAATATGCCATAAGGGGGGACGATCTACCATGGCTTCCCTATTCGCCCAAAAACGTATGATCACATATAAACCACCGAAGACTCCGAGGACACCGATATTGCACGACAAGATAACAGAATTTACCAAAGGACTTTTACAACGAACTACGAACTACGAACTAAAAAAAAACAGCCGCCTGCGTACAGACGGCTGCATCGTCATTGAGAACGATATGGATTATCCGGCCGTGATCGCGATTTTACGCGGTTTGACCTTCGCGGCCTTGCCGACCGTCAGCGTCAACACGCCCGCATTCATCTGCGCCGTAATCGTGTCGGGATCAAGGTCCTCGCTCAACGCAAACTCACTCTGGTAATCCCCGATCCGCTGCTCGGCATACAGGACCCGTTCCGTGCGCGCAGTCGCCACCCTGCCCTGCACTGTCATTGTCCCATGCTGCACGTTGACCTCAACGTCGTCCGGGCCTACGCCGGGCATATCCATCTTGAGCACAATCGCCTCCGGCGTCTCCCAGATGTCCGCCGCCGGCACAAACACCGGCCGTTCGTGGGACTGCTCACGGCGCGTTACTTCGGTTTGCTGCTTTTTTGTCAATTCTTTATCTGTCATAACAATCACCTCCATTTCTGTACATTCGTCGAATCTCTCAATTTAACCCATTACACACTGCGCCCTTACTCCGCTTTGATGCGGATGCTGCGCGGCTTGGCTTCCTCGGCCTTGGGCAATTCGATGGTCAGGATGCCGTTCTTGAATTGTGCCGTCGCCTTGTCGGGGTTGACCTTCTCGGCCAGCGAGATCGTCCGGCTGAACTGCCCGCAGAACCGCTCGCGCCGATAGTACCGGCCATCCTTATTCTCCGGCTGGCCGTTGCGTTTGCCGCTCAGCGTCAGGCTGTTTTCAACCACGTTCAGCTCGATATCCTTGGCCTCAACCCCGGGCGCTTCGGCCGTAACCACCAGCTTGTCCCCGGCGTCATACACATTCAGTGCCGGAAACGTCCCCGTCGGCATGCTGCGAAGCCCCGCCGGCCCGCCAAACACATCAAACACATGATTCATCTCATCAAGCGTCCGCTCGATATCCCAAAATGGAAACCGCTTACTCAGCAACATAATGCACCTCCATTTCAAAGGTTAATATTCACTTTTTTTGCTCTGACTCACTCTGAAATACGAATTTGCAAACACCGTGCCAAAATGCCAGATGTTTCATAAGTGCATTTTAAACAAATATTTATGGAAACACAAAGGAGGTTCTTTACTGCACACTTCCCCTGCCAATTCGACAGACAACAGATACACAGCCGGAATAGACAACCAGAAAATGACCCCTTTTCTGGATGCCGCATTGAACGGCAACATTCCGGTGATGCGGCTTTTGTCAATCCTGATTTTAAGAACGCCAGAGCAATCAGGGTCTGTCAAAAAGTGGATATCTGTAACTATCCGAATGTGTTTGAAAAACCGTACATTGACGGGATTTTGATGATAACCGTGCATAGGATTGTTTTTTCTTGACCTTGCCACGATGTATTTTGTAGAATTACCGATATCGTGAGGAGAAATTATGTTTTTTACCGTGTAAATGGGAAATGTCAGATTAATGAAAGTTTTTAAAGGAGAAAGAAGTGAGAGCACATCTTTTAACCACGGTTGTATGTCTATTTGTCTCCATCGGAAAGGAAGTAATATGACAACTGAACAAAACAACCTCGTCTATGTCGGTTTCAATAGTCAAGTCGTCGCACTGGACAAACACACTGGTAAGATCGTATGGGATTGGAAAGCACCGAAAGGTCGCGGCTATGTCTCTTTACTCTTGCTTGATGAACACCAACTCATTGCTTCAGTAGTTGGCTATACATACTCCCTTGATGCTCTAACAGGTAAAGAGCAATGGTTCAACGAGTTGCCGGGCTATGGATCAGGTGTCGTATCAATCGCAGCACTTAACAGAAGCAACCCGCATGATACTTTGGTTGCAGCAGCAAGTGCAGACGCTGCACAGGCCGAAAACGTACAACATCTTTCGCACTTTGAGAAGTAGATAAAAAGAGTCCTTGGCGAGATCCAAGGGGGGGGTATGTTGTTCGGTTTTATCTTGTACAGGCTTCTGTACATTGTGAAGGGCAAGACGCATAAAAAGGAAAAATCCACGACACTGAGGCAAATAGGCTGGCCGCTCTGGGATATGTAACTGATAAAAGAGTATTACTCTTCAGGTTCATCTCCTCTTAAGATATCTTTAAGAATATCCGCTTTAATTCTTAAAGACATATAGCCAACATAAGTTGCCACAAATAACACGATCCCCATAATTAGGGTATTCAGGGAAAACGGCTTCTCATCTAATATACGCTCTGAACAATATATTAAAATACCAATAGGGATTAACATGGGGATAAGAGCAACTTTGCTTAAAAAATAATACTGCTTAATTGATTTCTCGAAATACCCCTTGTTTTCTTCTGATAGCATAATATTTATACTCCTTATCAATTAAGAATAATTTCTGCAAAATCATACCCTACACAACTATCGACTCAGGCTAAATATACAGCACAGTTACGTCGTTGCAAATATATTTCATTCGCCCGGATTTCCCATATAAATTCGTGCAAAAAAGTAAGATTATGATTGTACAGGGCTTATGGGTGCTGTTTACACCAGTTTTTGTGTTCAGATTTGGGAAACCCGACATTTACGGGATTTTGAGGAAAACCGGGCATGGAATCGATTTTGCTTGACCTTGCCGGGGTGGATTTTGTGGAATTATCGATATCGTGAGGAGAAATTGTGTTTTTTACCGTTTAAATGGGAAATGTCAGTTAATTCCAAAATTTCCTGTAACAATCGCTTTCCCTGCGCAATGATATCTGTGATGATGGTTGGCACAATGAAAAAAACCAGAGATACCGACGAATTAGCGACATTGAAAATCTCAAAACGGGCAGACACCGAGGCATTGGAAGCGTTATTTGACGGGTATTATGACCGGATTTACGCCTATTGCGTGCACCGGCTGTTCTGCCGGACCGTGGCCGAGGATGTGACCGGTGCGATTTTTCTGGCCGCGGCGGCAGGGATTGAGGCCGTCACCAATGATGGTCCGGATGCGCATGTCCGCTGGCTGTACGCCATGGCGACGAATCATTGTAATGCCTATATTCGCAAACACTTACGAAGGCGAAAGCTCTTTGAGAAACTCCAACAGCAATATCCATCGCCGGACAGCACCGCCGCGGCCGAGCCGGACTGGACGGTGGTTTATGGGGCCATCGCTCAATTAAAGCCGATTGAGCAGACCATTATCACGCTTCGGTTCTTTGAAGAAATGGACTATGACCGGATTGCCGCCATCATCAACAAACGGCAAACGTCGGTGCGGGTGATCCTGCACCGGGCACTGAAAAAATTACAAAAATTGCTGAATGCCGCCGAGTGCGGTTTTGAAAATTGAGGTGTGGGCCATGACTGATTTTGAAAAACAATTCGCCCAAATCGCGGCCGGTCTGAACATCGACGACCGACCGACCGCCGAGCACAAAAAGATGCTGCGCCAACAGATGCTCGCGGCTTGTAAAGATGTCGCCTCCAACAAAACCGCCGCCCGCATTCAGCCGTTATGGAGAAAAAACATGAAATCGAAGGCGGCACAGGGAGCCATCGCGGCGATGGTCATCATCGGCGTACTTTTCGGTATCTACCAAATCACCGGCTCAATCGATGGGGCCGCTCCGGCCTTTGCCGATGTTGTAAACAATGTACTGGCCCAAAAGTGGGTTTATATGTTCGAGGAAGACCGCAACTCGGGAATGATCGCAGCCGAATGGTGGTATAATCCAAGAGAGCAAAAAGTATTTCTTAAAAGCAAGGAACAAAACGGCGCAGCAATCATTGATCTGAAAAGAAATGAAATGATCCAGTACCATAGCGGGACGATCAGAATTCATAGTTTTATTGATGATATTGAGGAGGCACGGAAGCAGGTTGGCGAAGTGCTGCCTATGATTAACGGTTTGCTGGAACCGCAAGAGCATAAAGGGGCTGTGATCACACAAAAACGTGCGAGATATAATGGTATATCTGCCTGGCTTTACGAAATAGAATTAACTTATCCTAACGGAGGACCTTTTACCACTCAACACAAGTGGCTTGTTGATACTCAAACTGACTTGCCGATTGTCTGTGAATATAGTACTCGCGTAGAAAGCAGACGCTATGCGTTTGATTATACAGACATTGGGCCTGAAGATATATATGCATTGGGTGTACCCGGGGATGCTGAGATCGAGGACTATCGTCCGAATTCGGAAACTAGGGGCCTGATCGACACGATCAATCAGGTCAAAGCCGAGCAGTATCAATCGTATGCGGCGATCATTGCAGATCATGATGGTCTTCCGGAATATTTTATCGTTCGTCAGGGTGATAGAAGACGCTGGGAAGAATTTGACACGTTTGGTCTCTCGACCGAAGAAAAAGAACACTACTTACAAGGAATAGGCGATTCTTTTGACAGTCTATACCAATGGATCCTTAATCCTCAAAATGCGGTTCTACGTGAAAGCATCAGCATTGGTGACTCCAATTTCGAATACAATGTAGGCTGGTCGGCAAATAAAGAAGGATATTTTTCAATGAATACGCATCCCGAACCCGAAGAGGACGATGAATTTGAGCGTTTTTGCTGGGATGGAATGCCGTATGGTACAATCATCGAGGATGAGTATTCAAGAGAAAACGGCGTGATCTGCGTAGAGAATGAGTACAACAAGCGATATTATGATCCCGGACACAATTATCTCTGCGTTCGAGAGATTCGTAAGGAAAGAGACTATCTTGGACGCGACCTTCCTGAATTCGAAGTAACGCCTGGAGGTATCTTATATCCGACCTCATTCGGTCAAGGGGGAGAGAAAAGATATCGCATCTATGTTAAGGATCTGGATGATTCTTTGATAGTACTGCTTGATCCGAGCTTGCTTCCAAACTATATCGACCATCGAAAACTGACACGGGAAATCATAGATAAAAGAAATGCAGATGCCGGGCCGGATACCCCGGCGGTAACGGAGTACACCGGTTTTACTCCGCTTCACATGGCCATTTACAGAAAAGACATTGACCGGGTCAAACAGTATCTCGATGAGGGGGCCGATGTCGAGCCGGATTCTGATACGGGGGCGACACCGATGGAACTGGCAACCGCATCAGGAAGCCTGGAACTGGTGAAGCTGCTGCATGAACACGGTGCGGATTTTATCAGCAACGACCAGCAGAAGCGGTCCTGCCTGGGATTGGCTGCCGAGAACCGTTCGCTGGATATCGTTCAATATATGCTTGGATTCAACGTAGATGTTAATGCCGTCTATAAAGAGGGAAATACAGCATTGTATTATGCGGCCGTAAACAGCGATATTCCGATGGTCAGGACTCTTATTGAGCATGGGGCAGCGATTGATCCGCTTAACGAAGATGGTTATACACCTTTGGAAAAAGCGACTGAAAGCTACATTGAGAAAGTTGATTATTCTCCGTTAGACAACGAAACGATTCAACAGTATCAGCAGACGATACGTCTGCTTGTCGGTTCCGGAGCGGATATCAACGGATGGCGTGATGACCGGCACATGGGTGCTCGCATTACAATACTATTGCAAGCTGTCTGGCGATTTGATAGAAATGATCGATACAGTCAACAACACATCGAATTAATACAATTTCTTTTGGAACTCGGCGCAAATCCAAACCTGATGACCCCCCAGAGATCGCCTCTTCATGAAGCGCTCTCAAGGTCTCATTTGCGTTATGACATTGCAGAAGTGCTGCTGGACCACGGAGCCGACCCTTGGGTACTGCCCGAGACTGTATCCAGACCGGGACGAACGAATTATCTGGAATGGGCTAAAGCTCTTTTCCGAGAAAAAGAAATGAACAGTCTTCTCTATCCCTACATGAAAGACGGATTCATCGAATCCAATAAAGTCCGCGTTGAGGCGGCCCAAAAGGTCATCAAGGCGATCCTATCAGATGACGCACAGGCCAAACAGGAATTATGCATGGACCACCCGCATATCTATCAACCATGGTCAAGGTGGGAGCAATTGATCAAAGAAGATTACACCGGTCATGAGGAACTGCTGGATGAAATGACTCCCGGCTGGTACACGCTTGGCGGTTTTGGCGAAGTTTTTGTGCCGCTGCCCGCAGGTTCTCAGGATGAATGCGTTGTTCTGGGATTTTTCCAGTATCCGGATGGTGGGCTGAAATGTATGAATTACAGAAAAATGGAAAAAATGCCGGAGCCGCAGGAGTATATATTGACTCTTGATGTAGAATCCTTTGAATCTTTTACAAATTTGATTTACGAACAGTATGGCTTAACAGAAAACCTGAAAGCCCGCGGTTCCGCCTCAAGTACCAGTGACGGCAACTGTATCACAGGGCAGCTTGTTTTTGAAGTCCGCGAAAATCAACTGTATGTGACCTGCACCGATAAAAGCTGGAGCAATCGCTGGTGCGTGTTGACATCAGACTCTGTTAAACACTATCGCAGGGATAATTTAGATATATGGAATAAATATACGTTAAGCCAGAAAGACAAAAAGCTGCAAGTGCTTTTTGAGCCGTTAAAATGTACAATCACAAGTTCGGAGAAGACATGTACGTTTACGCTGGAAAACGGACAGATTCTGTATGATGACGGCAGCCGGACTGTCGCGGCCGAGAAATTTACTGTCAATATGCCCGAGGTCGAGGTTGAAGCGAATGAATGACCTTACCATGGCATGATCGAACCTTGCCACAGCCGGGCTTTTCGCAGTCCGGCTTTTTTTGTGTTCAAATCCACCCATAAACAAGCTTTTTCTTGCTCTTTGCCCTGAGAACATATAATATTCATAATAATCTATTTCAGGCGGAATGTATCCGGCATGATAATCAGAAGTATTGAATGGAAATGAAATAAGGAGACTAAAATGGCTTGGTTTAAATATGGTGTACTCATCTGTTGCTTGTTTGTATTTATTTCCGGATGCAGCAAAAATCCTGATCAAAAAGTCCCGAAATACACAAATGAGCAATGGTTAGAAATGGTCCGTCAGCGACAATATCAGCCGGTTCGGTCATGGGAGGGGATTTCCAGGGGATCTCTCCGGGATAACGGAGCCGGTATGAGCGGCAGTTCTATGCAGTTTGATAATCCGCCCGCCTACAACGTGCAACAGTATTTGTCTCAAAATCTTGAGCAGACCCCGTTATTTCTACTGCCCCTTATGACTGAACGTGAGGATACGGATATTGTCTGTACCGGACTGTATGTCTATGAATATATCTTATCCGATGATTTGAAAAGCCAATATAGCGATGAAATTTCCGATGCGTTTCGCACTTTGTTCAATCATAGAGACTCATCGGTTCGGGCGACAGCATTATCCTATCTGCAGCGGAATCGATGGTTAACATTTGAAGATATTGATCGGACTGTGAATGATGACTCTTTATCGGTTGCTTATAATGCTGTTTGTGCTGCGGAAACGCTGCTCGACGGAAAGCGTGAGCAGGTGATTTATGACGAAAATGGTGCGCGTATCCAGGGTTCTCAAGAGGATGTAATAAAAAACATAGAACTGGCCCAAAAATTGGTTCCGTTGATGCTGGACCATCTCAATGATACACATTTTTTTGTCCGCAGCATCTCAGGCGGTATCTGTCGAAGAGCTGTTCGGCGATGGAAACAAGTCCCCAATGGAAGAACGGAATTGAATCCGCCCCATTATCCGGAATTTTTTGATTGGATGCGTTCAGGCTACCAGGAACGCATCCAGAAACAGCAGGAGTGGAAGCAGTGGTGGGCTGACTATGGGGAAGAATGCCTGAAGTATGCCTATCCGGATACTCCGGTCGAGTTGTTTTCAGCAGAAGACTAAATAACTCGATAAACAAAAAAAACCCGGTTTGTTTCGCCGGGCTTTTTTATAGACTATGTCCCTGCCCTGGTTGAAGGTTCGTGGCGGCTCCATTCGTTTCGGTTTATCCGACCTCGCATTGTTGTGCAAAGATCTGTTCATTTTCCAGTTCATCCTGGCACGATTTCAGCATCCAATGTTGTTTATGCCCGCCGTAAGCCGATACTCGCGTGTTAATGGTAGAAGTGCCGTTTTCCGGTAAAGACCATCGCAATGCCGTATTTATCGGCGCAGGCGATGACTTCATCGTCCTTTTTCGAACCACCGGGCTGGACGACGCAGGCGATGCCCGCCTGGGCGGCGTTTTCGACATTGTCCGGGAAGGGGAAGAAGGCGTCCGACCCCATCGCCGCACCCTTGGCCGATTCGCCGGCCTGCCCCATGGCGATCTTGCCCGACTCGACGCGGTTCATCTGCCCGGCTCCGACGCCGACGAGCGTGCGGTCTTTGACCAGCGTGATGGTATTGCTCTTGACGTGCTTGGCGCACAACCAGGCGATCCGCAAATCTTCCAGTTGTGCGGCGGTGGGCTTGGCCTGGGTCGGAAAGGTCAGCGTCTCCGGCTCCCAGCCGACCAAATCGCGCTGCTGGAGCAGGACGCCGCCGACCAGGCAGCGGACATCGTATTCGCGGGAGTCGATTGTCTTCCGGTCGATGGGGCCGGTTTCCAGCAGCCGTACGCGCTGGCCCCACGCCTTCAGCGTGCGAAGGACTTCAACGGCGTCGGCGTCAAACGCCGGGGCGATAATCACCTCGGCAAAAAAACCCGCCGCGCCTTTGGCCTTGCCGAACAGGCCGTACGATTCCATAATCGTCGTTGCCAGCGTCTTATCGACGGTGCGGTTGAGCGCGACGATGCCGCCGAACGCGCTGACCACGTCGCCTAGATACGCCTTTTCGTAGGCCTTGCAGATATCCGCATCCACCGAACAGCCGCACGGATTCATGTGCTTGACCACCACCGCCGCCGGCTCGTCAAATTCCTTGACCAGCTCAAAGGCCGCGTTGGCGTCCATCAGGTTGTTAAAGCTGATCGGCGTGCCGCCGGGCAGGAGTTTCGCACTGCCGACGCTGACCTCGCGGCTGCCCGGCAGACGATAAAACGCCCCCCGCTGGTGCGGGTTTTCGCCGTAGCGCAGCTCCTGATCTTTGAGCATCGCCACCGACAGCCGCGAAGGGAACAGATCACCCGCCCGACAACTCAGATAGTGCGAAATCGCCGCATCGTAAGAAGCCGTCAGGGCATACGCCGCTCGCGCCAAGTCCTTCCGAAGCTCAAGGCCGACTGCCCCGTTCTTTTGTTTCATCTCGGCCAGCACGCTGTCGTACTGCGCCGGGTCGGTGACAATCGTTACGTATTTATGATTTTTGGCCGCCGACCGCACCATGCTCGGTCCGCCGATGTCGATATTCTCAATCGCCTCCTCCAGAGAACAGTCGGGTTTGGCGACGGTCTTTTCAAATGGGTAAAGGTTCACGCACACCAAATCAATCGGCTCGATGCCGTGCGCGGCCATCGCCTCCAGATGCTCGGCCTTGTCGCGCAGCCCCAGCAGGCCGCCGTGTATCTTCGGATGCAGGGTCTTGACGCGGCCGTCCATCATCTCCGGAAAACCCGTTACCGAATCGACGCTGACCACGGCAACGCCCGCTTCGGTCAACGCCTTGGCCGTGCCGCCGGTGCTGATGATGGTCACGCCCATGTCGCCGAGCGTCTTGGCAAATGCCGCCAGCCCGGACTTGTCCGAAACACTGATCAATGCCCGCTTGATTTTAACATCCATGAGAAGACCCTTTCCGCTCGAAAAAACAGACAGCATAAAATAAATTAACGAAACACGGGCTGCCCAGCCCGTGAACACGGTCGAGATGGCCGTGCTGCAAAATACATATTTCTATTCGTTATTAATTTGGAAAGCTCGGCCAAAGGCCGGTTCCTCAATTTTGATCTTTAATTTTTAACTTTTTATCTGACAGTGATCGCCGCCACGCGGCCGTCCTTATCGGCCACATACAGCCGCGGCTCATCCATCATCACCGCAAACCGCTTGACCTGGCTGAAATTGACGCTGTACAGTTCCCGGCCGGTGGTATTATCCATCACATTCAGCACGCCCGGGCGGCTGAGCACAAAGGCCTGCGTCGCCGTTTCGGTCAACACGCCGATGCCGTCCGGCGCCTGCCAGATGGCCTGTCCGCTGGTTTGGTCGATCCCATAGACCCCCATCGTGCCGGTGGGCAAATAGACTACGGTTCGTCCCAATACAACCGAGGCATTCAATCGCTCGCCGGCATAAAACGGCGACGTCCATGCGGACCGGCCGGTCCGTGCATCAAGCTTGTAAAGTTTGGCGTCGCGGCTGCCGACATAGACCATCCCGTCGCGCACCACCATCTCCGCCTGAATCGATCCGGTCGTGTCAAACTGCCAGTCTTTCAGCGACTGGTTATACACCATCGACACAACGCTTCCCGACCGGGCGGCAAACAGTACCCGTTCGGTCGTCGTCTCCACAGAAACAATCGGTGCATCGTCATCCGCCGTCGCCATAAAGGCACGCCAGTACCCGTCGCGTGAAAAGGCATGAAGCCGATTATCTGAGCCGGAGAGATAAATATAAGAGTCGTTCATCGCCAGGCCGCACTCAACGGTGTTGCCGATCTGCGCAAAGCGGTGCCTTTCGGCGATGGTTCCCGCCCACGGATCGACCACCACCATTTCATTGCCCACCATAAACCAAAGCTTATTTTCGCGATAGATCGGCGAACATACAGGCAACCGACGCGAACTAAGCGGCAGCACAAACCGCATCGCCCCGTTCATCCGATCCAGGCAAAACAGCACATTCGTGTCTGTCAGGACATATAAATAATCGTCAAACACCATCATCTGATCGACCGCTTCGCCGGTGCGCACCGGCAACTTGGTCTGCCAGTTCCACGTCCAGCCCGCCCGGTTGATCAGTTCCGGTGAAACCAACTCCTCCGCCGACGTCGGCGAGGCGGCCCCCGCACCCTGCACCGCTGCCAGACAACACACCATCGCCGCTGCGAAAATTGCACCCGTTCTCATAAATGTTCCTCGAACTGTATCCGATAATTCCGTCAGGACTCCAGCTTCACGAACTCCGCCAAGTCCACATGATGGTTGCGTTCGAACGCCCAAAGCGCTTCGATCCGTTCCACATCGTCTTTGATGCGGTTGGCCAATTTGAAGATATAGGGTTTGCCTTCCAGCCGATTCTGCAAATCTTCAAGCATCGGCTCCCACCGGCCCCCGTAAAGCTGGGATTTCAGGACAACAAGCATCCTGTACTTGTCGTCCAATCCCTGCACAAAGGCCTCAACCGAGGTATCGGCGGCGAATTTCTCATTATTGTCGGCATTGTCGGCGTTCGGGGCCATTTTGTCTTCCAAACTGAACCGTGTGTGCGGATTCTACCGGCTGCGCGTCGAAATATCAACCCTTTTTCTTGCCCGAACCGCGGTCCTGTGTGTGAGGCTATGTTCCGGCCTGTTTCAGTTGATGCCGCCGTCAAAAGCAGGCGGGGTGTGAATGCGGATGCGTTTTTTCATAAACACATGGAAAATAAGGAGTTTATGTGATTATTATGCGAGGAAAGGCCGGGTCGCGGGCTAATAACGTAACCTGTTATATATCAATGACTTGGAGATATAATGCGAATACGTGTAATTCCTCAACAAACGATCTTGGCTTAGCCTGCGCACACGCCGACAAATTCCGGGACGACGACGGTCTGTTTATTATGACGGAGAGATGTTATTTTTTTCGCCATTGGCGGAGGGCGTCGAGGAAGGTTTGCATGTCGTCGGGGAGGGGGGCTTCAAAGTGCATGCGTTCCAGCGTGGTCGGGTGGTTGATTTCCAGACGCCAAGCGTGGAGGGCGCAGCGGGCCATGAGCGGCTGTTCGGGGGCGGCGGGGCGGTTTTCGATCTGCCAAGGGTAGACGACCTTGCCGCCGTACATATCGTCGGCGACGATGGGGTGTTTCAGGTAGGCCAAGTGGACGCGGATCTGGTGGGTGCGGCCGGTCTTGAGGTCGAGCTTGAGCAGGCAATAGCCGTGAAAGGCCTCCAGCACCTCGTAGAAGGTGACAGCCTCTTTGCCGATGTCGGGGCGGACGGCGAATTTTTCGCGGACGAGCGGATGGACGCCCAGCGGCTGGTTGATGCGGTCGGCGGTCAGTTCGGGCACCCCATGAGCCAGTGCAATATAGGTCTTCTTGACAGTGCGGTCGGCAAACTGGCGGCTCAGTTTCCAGTGGGCTGTGTCGCTTTTGGCGACGACCAGACAGCCGGTGGTGTTGCGGTCGAGCCGATGTACAATGCCGGGACGCAGTTCGTCGCTGCCGCCGGAGAGCGTTTGAAAATGATGTACCAGCCCGTTGACCAGCGTGCCGTTTTTGTAGCCGCGAGCTGGATGAACGATCAGGTTGGCCTGTTTGTTGAGCACGAGCATCTCGTCGTCTTCATACAGGACGTTGATCGGGATGTCTTCGGGGATCAACTCGCGCAGCTCGCGCGGCGGCAAGATAAAATCGATGCGGTCGCCGGGGTTGAGCTTGCAACTGGGTTTGGCGGGGCGGCCGTTGATGTTGACACCCTGCTCGACGATGAGTTTCTGCAGGCGCGAGCGGCTGAAATGGCTGAAGCGGCCGGTCAGGTATTTGTCCAGACGGCGATACTTCAGGTTGTTGCCGACTTTGAAGCGAAGTTCCTGTCCGGCCAGTTCGTCGGCCTCATCCTGCGTGAGCAGAATTTCCTCGTCCGGCGGGGCTGACGCGTCCGACAGCGCAGCATCTGTGGTCGGCTCAATGTCCTTCGGTTGTGAAATAGGATGTGCAGTCATAAAAAATTATTGTTCCGGCTCTTCAGTCGGGGCATCCTCAGGGAGAGTTTCCGGGAGCGTCGGCGGCTCTTCGTCGAGCATGTCTTCCGGTAAAATTGTCGGATCGGACTCAAGAATGCCTTCCGGCAGCAGGGGCGGCGTCTGTCCGGGAATACTATCAATAGTCATGACCTCTTCGGCCGGCGCCGGGGCAAAGACAAACGTTTCAAGGTTTTCCTTCAGGTTGTCCAATCGCTGCTGGGCCTGTAGCGGGACAACCGTTGCGGCAAACTCCGGCGCGTCGAGAATCTCGCGATAAATCGCGGCCGCCGCGTCGCGTTGGCCAAGCTCTTCAGCACACAATCCCAAGCCGAATTTCGCCATCCCTTTCAACGTCGGCGTGGTGGCCGAGGCCAGCGCCTTATCGTAAGCTCCCCGTGCCTGTTCGATGCGGGACTGGAACTCACCGGTCTCGATGCGTTCGGCGCGGTAATGCAGTTCGGTTCGCAGCGCCTGGGCCGCTTTGATGCGCGCCATCGCCGCCAGATCGGGGTTGTCGATCTTGTCGGCCTGCTCAAGCAGGACGTTGGCGTTGACCAGCAGTGCACTGGTGGCCTGACGGCGAGCCTCGCCTCCCTCTTCGGCGGCTTGGGTGACGCCGAAGAGGTCACGCTCCAGGTTCTGTATCGATTCGGTTACCGTGGCCGCTTTGGCTATCTCCGAAGAGACACGCATCCGGCTGAAAATCGGCCATGTAATGATGGCGATGATAATCAGGAGCACGCCGATGATGGTGCTTGCGTTTTTCTTGAGGTATTCCGGCGCATGGGTCAGCCAGTCGGCCAGTTCATTGGTCTTCAGTTCATGGCGATGTTGCGTATCCATTATGGTCTCCGATTTATAAGGGTTTAGTCTATTTTTTCCGGTCGCGGCGGGCTGTCCCTGCCTGACTGGTTGCGATTAATTCGGTCATTATAGGAAATTTGCCTTTGACTTGCAAGGGTGGTTTGACGATACTGAACATATATTTTTTATTTACGGCCGTAAAACCCACGATACAGGATGAATATATAATGTCAGAAAGAATCAAGAAAATATTCCTGCAAGGCCTTACTGCTGTTTTACTGTTCTGTCTGCCATTGTCGGCCGAAGTGGACAGGACAAAATATATTACTCTGGATGAAGTTCGGACGGATATGGAGGCCTATGCCCTGACGGTGTGGTATGGGACGGAGATTGAAAAATTCCCACTAAAAATACTCAGTGTTGTCCGGAACCGTGAGCCCGGCAACGATATGATTCTCGTGGTCTGCACGGATGAACGCTTCAGGAGCAGCGGGGCGATTCATGGCAACAGCGGTTCGCCGGTTTATATCGACGGTCGTCTGGCCGGGGCGCTGGCGGCCGGGTGGGACGGCTCGCTGGAGCCGCTGTATCTGGTGCGTCCGATTGAAGATATGCTGAAGGTGGGAACACTGCCGCAAGCGGGACAGAGCGGAACGGGGGCGGGGCCGTTGCCCTTGGATTTGTCCGCACCGCTGGATTTGACGGCGGTGTATGAGCAGGCGATGAGACATATGGCCGCACGCGCCAACGGGGGCAGGCTCCCTTTGCCGCTGGCGACGTCACTGCCCGCCGAGGTGTGCCGCAGCCTGGCGGAGAGTTTCGTTGGGTTGGGATTTTCACCTTTGCCGTCGGGGATGATGGCCGGAGCGTCCGCTGAGGCAATGGACGTCCGTATCGAACCGGGCAGTGTGCTGGCAGCGGTACTGTGCAGCGGCGATATCAATTTGGCGGCCGTCGGCACCGCAACCGAAGTGATCGGCGATACGGTCTATGGCTTCGGGCATAGTTTCAAAGGGATTGGGCAGGTGGAAATTCCAATGGCCGCCGGCAAAGTCCATGCGGTTGTTCCCGGACGCGATTCCTCTTTCAAGTTTGCCTCGCCGGGGCCGATTCTCGGGACGATTGAGTTTGATCAGAATGCCGCTGTCCGCGGCCGGATCGGCATAATGCCCACGATGATCCCCATGGAGATTACCATCAGCCGGTTTAATGACACCGAGGTGCGCACCTACCGGTGTCAACTGGCGATGGATCGTGAATATACACCGCAGGTGGCCCGCGTGGTGGCGATGGCGTCAGCGCTGATGCAAGGACCGCTGCCGGATGAACATGCGGTGCGGTATAACGGGCGCATTACCGTCGAAGGCGACAAGACGATTGCGTTTGATAACCTTTCATCCGGCAGCAGTCTGACGGATGTAGGATCCGAGCTGCTCAGTACATTGACCCTCCTGTTGAGCAATCCTTTCGAACAAGTAACGCCCAAAGCGATTGAAATAAACATCACTGTTGAGCCGGACGACCAGACGGCGGCGTTCTGGTCGGCGCGTCTGTCGCAGACGACCGTCAAGCCGGGGCAGACGATAAAAGCGGAAGTCACATTGCAGACCTTTCGTCAGGCCCGCACAACCCATTGGGTGGAGGTGACTGTTCCGGATACGATGCCGGCCGGCAAACATACGCTTCATCTGCTCGGCGCCGCGACGTACAACAGTTTTCTGACCCAGAACGCACCGCAGCGACTTCGTGTGGTCGATACCGACTCGCTGCTGTCGGGGCTGGATCGTGTGCTGAATATGCCGCGCAACCGTCTGTATGCGGTGCTGCCGGTTCCGGCGACAGGGCTGACGCTTCGCCGGTTTGAACTGCCCGACCTGCCGCCGACGCGGATGCTGCTGATGCAGGACAGCACACGGCTGCCGGCTGTCGAGCCGTACCGCAACTGGATTGAAAACAGCGTCGCGATCGATAAGATTGTCGCTGGCGGCATCCAGATTGAATTGACCGTCGAACAACCTTAATACCTGGAAAAAAAGGCCTTATGCAGAACAGAACAACCGCCCACCGTACCTTGTGGGTACTCGGACTATGGGTCGCGCTGACCGCCGCCGCACCGGCGATCACCTCTGTCATTACGCGACATAACAGCGGCCCCGATCTTCTCAAGGGCGACGCCGATAACATCGTGATCGATTCGACCGGCACCCTGCGATTGGCGCGGCGGACAACGCACATCGACTGCGGCGATCTGCTCACGGATGTCTGGACGGTCAATTGTCTGCTGGCCGACGCCCGCGGCGCCTTGTTTGTCGGGACAAGCCCCAACGGCGCGGTGATTCGTATTCTCAATGACAAGGCGATGCAGGTCTATCCGGCTCTGCGCGGCGACGCTTCCGTCGGCGACGGCTTTACCAACGAGCACATTTTTGCGCTGGGGCTGGATGTGGCCGACCGGCTGCTGATCGGCGTCAGCGGCGAAAAGGGAAAACTCATCCGGCTTGGCGGCGAGGCCGAGACGGTGTTCGAGCATGACCGCGTGCAATACATCTTCGCGATCGCACGCGACGCGGACAACAACATTTACCTGGGAACCGGGCCGGAGGGACTGATCTTTCAGCTGGATCCGTTCTGTCAGAATGCGAAGATTATTTATGACGCCAGGGACAAGAACATCCTCTCGCTGACGATTCACGACGATATCTTGTACGCCGGAGCCGATCAGCGAGGACTGGTCTATAAGCTGCCGCTGGATGGTTCGCAGGTGACGGTGCTGTATGATTCCGAGCAGACCGAGATCACGTCGCTGTTGACCGATGAAGCGGGCAACGTCTATGCCGCCGCAACGAGCGCCCAGATCGCCGCCGCCCAGCTCAGGGCCGCCTCGGCGGCCATGACTCGGGCGCCGGGCCGCCCCGATTCGGCTGCGAGCAATCCGTCGAGCACAAATGCGACAACGCTGAACACCGCCAACACCGACGACGCCAAAGAGGAGCAGCCGCCGCGTCCCACGCCGACACCCCCGCCGACGCCGACGCCACGCACCGCCGGCCAGATTTATAAAATCACGCCGGAAGGATTCGTAACAACGGTCTTCAGCGAAATGGCGGTCTTTTATGCAATGACACAATCGGATGACGCAATCTGGCTTGGAACCGGCGGCAACGGACGTCTTTATACCGTCGATGCGGATGCGGACAATAAAAGTATTGCGTATGAAGATACGCTGTCGTCGCAAATAACCGCCCTGACGCATCTGAACGGTGCGTTGTATCTGGGGCTGTCCAATCCGGTCCGTCTCATTCGTCTTGAAAAAGGCTACGAGCGGCGCGGCGTGTATCAGTCGCCGCTGATTGACGCCGGCCAGCCGGCGCGATGGGGCAAGATTCAGTTGGAGGCCGATCTGCCCGCCGGAACGTCTATTATGATGGCCTCGCGCAGCGGCAATGTCAACGACCCGAACGATCCGACATTTTCACCTTGGAGCAACGAAACGACGCTGACCGGCGCGACGGATCTGGACAGTCCCGTTGGACGGTTTGTGCAGTACCGGTTGACGCTGACGACCCCGGACGCCGAAACGACGCCGGTCGTGCGCGAGTCGGCGGTTTCGCATGTTGTGCCGAACCTGGCGCCGCAAGTAACCAGCGTGCGGACGGCCCGGTCGCGCGACAAAAATAAACCCGGCATCATCGAAATTACATTTACCGCCCAGGATGACAACCGTGACGAGCTGATCTTCACGATAGAATTTCGTCAGGTCGGACGCAGCCGCTGGACCCTGCTCAAGAACGATTTAACCCAGCCGCGTTTTGAATGGGACGGCCGCACGGTTGAAGACGGCCGCTACGAGGTACGTATCACCGCCGACGACCGCAAGAGCAACAGCCCCAACACCGCGCTGACCGGCTCGCGCATCAGCGATCCCTTTGTGATCGACAATACGCCGCCGGTTACCGAAAACGACAAGACTGAAATCCAGGGCAACAGCGTTATTCTGCGGCTGAGTGTTCGTGATGCATTGACGGTTGTTGGCAAGGTGACCTACACCGTCAACAGCAATGAACAGTGGGTCAGTGTTCAGCCGGATGACGGGGTCTATGATACCACCCTTGAAGCCTTTACCATTCGTATCGACGATCTCAAATCCGACTCGAATGTGATCGCCGTGTCGGTCGCCGATGATGTCAGTAATACACAGTACAAAACCTACGAAGTGGAGATACCGTAGTAAACGATGCGGCGGGTACGGCCCACTCTACTTGAACTCAGAACGAACAACTTAGAACTGAATCGGATGTGTATTAAGGCAGCCATTGACACCATTCAAACGTTGTTGGGCGACGAGGCGGGACTCTCTGCTGTCCTTCAAGACGCCGAAAATTCAAAAGACCTTCTGCACGTCCGCCTCAGCAGCGGACGCAAGGCCTTCCAGAAATCAATGAAAGACGGCGTCGCCCTGCTCAATGCGATCCAAAATGTCTATCGGTGCAAAGAGATCGATGTGGCGTAAATGAAACCACAGATTTTTCTGAAGACAAAAAAATTAGAGAATGTTTTGGAAATCGAGATACGTTCCTCTTGAATTGTAAGAACAGAATGCGTCGAAGCGGTTTTACATTGATTGAGTGTCTGGTGGTCATGGCCATCGTGGCGGTGCTGACGGGGGTGCTGCTGCCGGCGCTGGCCGCCTGCAGAGACCGGGGGCGGAGTGTTGCCTGTCAGGTCAATCTGAGGCAGAACGCCGCGGCGACGCTGGTGTTTGTGCATAACGAAGAGCAGTTTCCCTTTGGCTTTTGCAGTGTCGGTGGGTTTTCGAGTGCTCCGCCGGGCGGCTATGTCGGAGATGCGGCCGACGATTGGCGCGGTTGGTGGTGGTTTCATCAGATCGCCGACAGCAAAACCCCACGAGAGGATGCGTCGTTTCGCTGCCCGTCATCGCTGAAGACTGATAATATGCTGTGCGGCAACTATGGCGCCAATTACGCGGTGTATAAAATCGGCGATCCGGGCAGTGACCCCGAATTCTTCGGCGACCCGCCCAAGTCCACACGACTGTCCCAATCGAGCCGTACGCTGCTTCTGGTTGATTCAGGATATACGCTCATCAGTTGGAAAGTCACCTTGCCGCAGAGCAAAGTGTCCTTTGAAATTCCTGAGCGATTGAGTTCTTTCTTTTTGCCCGGACTTGCGGTTAATGTCGGCCGCACGATCGCGCCGCACCAGCAGACGGATGCGGTCAAAGGCCGGCATTGGAAGCGCGCCGTCAACGCCGCGTTCGGCGACGGACACGTGGATTCGCTGCGGGCCTCCCAATTGGCGGCGAGCGACGCCGATGACGGCGCTGCCGGTCCTTTTTACCGCTGGGGGCCGTAAGACGTCTCAAGTCCGCTCTGACGGACCGCTTCCAGAATCACCTCGTCTTGGGGGTAAGCGACAGTCATTGTCATCACAAGTCGGTATGACGCTTCCTTCTCGAACCGTTCATACCACTCAATTTTTTCCGGCAGATGTGTCGTGCGGTCCAGATGACCGACCCGTTTTTTGTGCAGGGGTTGTCGGCCAATGACGGTGTCGGTCCATGACAGGACATAGACGACCGTCGATGCGTCATGGGGCATATCAAGACGCTCCCACTGAAATCCTTCGGCGATTTGCGTGACATCCCTATACGGCAGCAGTCCCCATGGCAATTGCAGATCGTCCGGCGTGGCCGTGGTGACGGGTTTGATCTCCGTCATACGCGTTGTGTTGTTCCGCTCCACTACCTGGCTGGCGTTCAGATCGTAGAAGACGGTTTTTTCCTCCGATTCAAAGAGCCGCAGTCCCCGTGTCTGCGATATCCAGATATGCTGGATCGGGTCGCTCTCTTCGGGGACGGTGGTTTGGATGGACAAATTCTGTGCCGCGGCCAAGGCATCATAAAATTGCCGCAGATCGAGCGCCCCGGCCGGAGGCGTCTGAAAAAACAGCAGCACGGCCACTAATATCACCGCCGCCGCCAGTCCGGCCGCGGCTTTGAACGCACGCGGCCAAGCGTGTGTTGTTCGGGCCGCGGTGGGGTGCAGTGTCCTGACGTGCAAGGCGTCGGGGGCGGCGCTGTCGGACCATTCGGCCACCGTCACGATATCGGCATCGGGGCGCTGCTGGATTGCCGACACGACCTGTCCGGCGTCGTGTGGAAATCCTTCCCCGAGAGGCTCATCTGCTGCAAAAAATCGTGCGGCATTGAGCAACTGCGCATCGGTCAGCTTCAGCGACAACAGCTTATGATAATCCGCCCGGCAGGCCGAGCACGCCTCCAGATGGGCCGTCACCGGCGTTCGGAGGTGTACCGCCAGTGACGTCGTCGCCAGACAGGGCAAAAACGGCTTGATCGTCGTGCAATCCACATGCTGACCGAGCAGCTTAAAATGCAGCGCAAGATGGTCGTACGACGCCGACGGCGGCGCGTCCGCCCGCGCAGAAAGCGACCGCTCCAAGTGCTCGATCTGTGCACGACACGTCGGGCACGAGCGGATGTGCTCCAGGCACTCCGGCGGGATCGCAGCATCGTCTGCTTCGATGTAACTGTAATAATAGTCCTGATAGTGTTGGCAATCCATAAGCGTCTCCCTCGTTATTGATCGTCCTTGTTCAAAAGCGTTCGCAGTTTCCTCAGCCCGACCGAGATGTAACTCATTACGGTACTCGGGTGCAGGTTCAACCGTCGGGCGATTTCCTCAACCTCAAGATTGTGTCGATATTTGTATAAGACTGCGCGGGCCTGTCGGTCGTTCAGATGCTCATTAATCCGGGCAAGGACGACGGCCACTTGCTCCTCGTCGGACAGCGGATCATTTGAACCGCCCGACGAAGGGGGGCATTTCGAGGCGTAGTCCTGAAGCCGATCTTTGTAGCGGCTCTGGCGGCGTTTCCGGTCACGGACGCGATCCAGGATGACCCGATAGACCCAGCCCCTGACGCGGACGGTGTCTTTGGGGACTGGTTTTCGGGCAAAATAGACAAACAAGTCCTGGTAGAGTTCTTCCTGTTCCTGGGGGTCGCGGACAAAATGGCGAAGGGTGGCCCGAATAAAATTGCCGTGCTCATCAAACAGACGCGCTGCCTCGTCCACCTGTTGTGCCGTCTCCTGAGGCGCGTTTATGTGCTGCTTGTCCACGTTCTAAAAGCCTGCCGAATGTTTTTCCCTTATTTTACTCTTTTTTTGCACAAAATCAAGACACTCTTGCAGGACTCGACCGCGCAGCCGATATTTTAATATCAAAGAGCTGGACTATCCTCAATACAGACGCCGGACAGTCCGAGAATTTCTATAGTAAAGACGCCGCCCAATGGCATGCCTTGATGGTATATTTCTATTTATGAACGGCAACTGCCAAAATTTGGGTTTGTTTTTTCAGTCAACAGTTGTAAGTTGTCAGTAAACAGTTTTGGAGTAGTATCTTATAGTTTTTGCAAAAGTGGAAATTGGGTTTGTTTGTTCAAATTCAGCTTCCTGCTTCCAGCTTCCGGTCGCCAGAGGACAGGAGTCAGAAGGTCGAACCCCCCTTTTTTTGCCACAAATTAACACTAGAGCCACTTGCAAAACCCTCCGAAACGCGGCAGAACCGTTCTGGCGCTAACGTTTCGGAAAGCCTCACTATTCATGCCTTAAGATAGCGACATTCCCGTCGATTGTCAAGTCCGAAATCCGTTTTTT
>Ga0209723_1002962_pt1 | contig 21500 bp, 16 predicted proteins | sample BiotimSIPDNA_2_FD_185750 | JGI IMG/M metagenome (GOLD analysis project Ga0209723, IMG submission 185750) | Anaerobic biogas reactor microbial communites from Washington, USA - Biogas_R2 time_0 SIP DNA (SPAdes) (version 2) | ecosystem: Engineered > Bioreactor > Anaerobic > Unclassified | place...
TCTTTGGCTGTCTTCATCAATAGCTAAGACTACAGTTGGGCATAAAAAATAGCAGTACTCACTTCTTTTTGAACCTGTATGTTGGTTATGGACTTATGGAAAAAAAACTTACTGCCTAAAATATAAAGCACAACGTAAAATGAAAATAATACTGAACACACCCAATCCCAAGTTCATCAAACAAATCACATGGTTAAAACCTCTTTTTTGAAGCATTTTTATTGTTTCGCTAACAAAACCTAAATATCAAAGATTAACTACATTTTCGCAAAGCCACGGGCCGGTAGTTCAGCTGGTATGAACGCTTGACTTGCACTCAAGAGGTCGGGGGTTCAAATCCCCCCCGGTCCATTTGAAAACACCCCGGACACTTTTTTGCAGACAAAACTATTTCCGTCTCCTCATAACCTTGTTGCCGCCATAGTCACACACAAACTCAAAGCCCGCCTCAATCAGCTGACAAACCTCCACCTCAGAACGCGCACCCCCAAAAAACCTTATACATAATACGACTGAACAACTAACTTTTGCCTTTAGCCTTAGCGATCTAAGCTTGAACAAAACTTGAACCGCCAAGCATTAACAGGTAACCGTTCGTAACCAAAATAGAAAGGTACATAACCCTTAAAATTGAAAGTTATCGCCGATTTTTATTAAATATAAAGCATCTAATTAGAGAAATCGCTAATTTTTCATTGTTATTTGAGAAATATCATCTATAAGAAATACCCATTTGTTTCATGAAATCTAAGATTTTTTGGTACTCTTCGATGTATTTTTTTCCTTTTTCTGTTAGTTTAAGTGAGGTTTCATCTTCAATTAATTCTAGTTCTTTAAGTTCTGAAATGTAATTTTTTAGCCTATCAAAAGGCACTCTGATTTGTAATTGGACACGGGATAACACGATTTTCTGGTTTTTTTCAGCGTAGAGAATTGACAGGAGATCACCGTAAATTTTTATTCGATCTCTACGCCCGATTTTCATCATTTATCCTCTTCTCTTCTTTGTATAAAAAACTCTGTAGGCAACAAACAGAAATATTGCCAGCCCAAACCAGCGAATTGCTAATCCACTAAAAAACGCTACCATACTATAGTCAATAGCAAAAATAATCAGTGCATACTGACTTATTGCAAAAAAAATGTAGCCGAAAGGAATCAATAACGTTCCCGAACTTGGAGCTTGTATATAACTTCTAAGTGTATGAGCACAAACATATATGATTAGAAATAGATTTAGAATTCGAGCACAAAAACTTGCGGTTTGATAACTAGTTAAAGCAATACTTGTAGTACTACCAACTATAATTAGAACCAGAAAAAGTATACCTAATAATAGGAATGCAGCGTTCCAAGACCGCGTGTTTTCTTGTGCAGTTTTACTCGAAAAATAGTATGTCATACTTAGGAAAATAAAACCAAATGTTCTAACGATTAACTGTACATAGAGGATATCTAACCCAAATGAACCTTCTTGAGAATATATAAAGGCAGAAAACGCATAAGTTCCACCAAGAAAGCCAAATCCAAGTAGTAAACCAATATACCGGATTTCCCTAGTTAACTGATAGGGTTTAATCATAAATCTTAAAAGAATGAAGCATAAAATAGCGGAAATAACTTCATAGACAATTCTAAATTCTAAATAAGTAGGATCAGCCGTCTAAATTCACCCTATTTTAATTCTTTTTGATTATTACTTAGAGGTTTCACTAATATTTTACACTCACGATAGGTGAGTGAGCGTTATAACTATTTTAGTTTAACTTGTATAGCCATACGGAGAAATAAAATTGCAAACAAAATTACAGAACACGAAAAAGAATCTATTTTCAATATTCGCAGTGATTCTAATAATATCAATGGCTATACCAATAACAACATTACCAACAGCTAGTGCACATACCCCACCATGGGATATTGTTTCGTATGCATATGTAACTGCTGCACCGAATCCTGTGGGCGTCGGACAGACAGTTTACGTTTACATGTGGGTTGACACACCTCCTTCTGGCGCAGGAATTACTAACGATATTCGACGACACGACTACACTTTAACTATCACACACCCCGATGGAACAAATAAGACACAATCCTGGGACATAATAGACGATACAACAGGTATACAGGCATACTTCTTCACTCCAGACACAATAGGAGAGTACACTCTAACATTCAACTATGCAGGACAAACACACACTTGGAGCGGGCAATTTAACGGTGACACATATCTGCCTGCACAAGCAGTAACAAAACTGACGGTTCAAGAAGAAGAAATTCCAGGAATAACACCCAGTGCCCCTCTGCCAACTGAATACTGGTCAAGACCCATAAGCGGTGAAAACACTGACTGGTACGCAGTATCATCTAATTGGCTAAACGGACCATACATACGAACCGGCGCTACTGCAACAGGCGGTTCAGGATATGGCAGGTACCAACCAGACGGAATAGGACCCGAAACTTCACACATCATGTGGACTAAAGAAATACAATTTGGAGGAGTTGTCGGTGGAACCTCAACCACAAACCTAGGTGAAGGCTACTACACAGGCAGCTCATATAATCCCAGATTCTCAGGAGCTATTGTAATGCATGGAATACTATACTACGAGGAACCATGGGGCAACTCTGGTAGCGGAGGAGACTATGTCGCAGTAGACCTACAAACTGGCGAAGAACTATGGCGCATAGACCCGGAAGCAACAGGTACAAGATTAGTACCTAGTTTTGGTTACATGCCTACATATGAAGACGGAAATCAACATGGAGTATTACCTAACGGCCTCTTATTTGCAACCTACTCAATAGGCGGGACACCTACCCCATATGGTATGATGGGAGGTACCCCATGTTGGGCGGCATATGATGCAAGAACAGGTAAGTTAACTGGATTTAACCTAACTAATGTGCCTTCAGGATCAGCAGCATCAGCAACTTTAGCTGCTAACTCTGCAAACGGCGCATCAGTAGCAGGTCCAGTAGGCGAATACTTAATTTACTCACTAACTAACCTAGGCACTACATCAAACCCCTCCTATTACCTAAGCCAATGGAACTCATCAAAATATCAGCAACTCAGCCCTGGACAAATCGGAGCAGGCAACTGGTATCCAACAGGATCATTTGACGCAACTGACAGACGCATGTACGACTGGAACGTATCTCTTTCATGGCTTTCAGGACAAGGCTGGACTATCTACAGAGACGTCATCTACGGCGACAAACTACTATTCATGCAAGGCAGTTTAGGAACAGGCCCAAGAACAGAAGGAACAGGCGCAACAATAACAGCAGTAAGTATAAACGCTGATAATGCAGGAACTAAATTATGGTCAAAGTATTATTCACCAGCCAGTGGTAACGTTACACGCGTAATAGTAGCTGTTGACCCGATTGCAAACGCATTTGTCACTGAAGATAAAGAAACCTTAGAATTAAACGGTTTCAGCCTTAACAACGGAAATCACATCTGGACTGCAAAAACACCAATAGTTGAATGGGACACTCTAAGAAGAACTACACTCAGTGCATATGGTAATCTTTACGCTGCAGGTTACGACGGCGCAGTCTATTGCTTTGATGATGCAACCGGTAACTTGGTCTGGAGTTATGGTAAAGGCGGCGAAGGAAACAGTACATACGCAGGCGCAAACACAGTATACAGCCACTACCCAGTATTCATTGACGTTATCGCTGACGGAAAAGTCTACGTTGGAACAACAGAGCACTCACCTGACCAACCACTCTACAAAGACGCACAATACAGATGTCTAAATGCTACTACAGGAGAAGAAATCTGGACCATTACTGGAATGGGTACAGGAATGTATGTTGGACAATACGACATTGTCGCTGATGGTTATTTCGTCTATCTTAACATCTATGACATGCAGATCTACACAATCGGCAAAGGCGCAAGCAAACTTACAGTAGATGCCCCATTAGCAGCAGTATCTGAAGGTCAGAGTCTAATCATTCGAGGCACAGTAACAGACATTGCTACAGGTACAACACAAAAAGAGCAAGCTGCACGCTTCCCTAATGGAGTACCATGTGTTTCTGATGAGAGCCAAAGTGCATGGATGGAATACGTTTACATGCAACAACCAAAACCAATAGATGCTACGGGCGTTGACGTTTCAATCGCAGTTATCGACGCAAACAACAACTACCGAATTATTGGAACTGCTGTAAGCGACGCAAGCGGAACCTATAGTCTAAATTGGACACCTGATATTCCAGGTAAATACACTGTAATAGCAACTTTTGATGGAAATAATGCATACTATGGATCATCAGCTCAAACCTACTTTGCAGTAGACGAAGTTGAAGCTACACCAGCACCAACAGAAACCCCACCATCAGTAGCTGATCAATACTTTATTCCAGCAATCGCAGGCATATTCGTCTTAATCATCATAGTACTAGTGCTTCTAGTAATAATGATGTTCAAGAAAAAAGAATAAACACACAAAACAAAAAACAATCCTTCCCCTTTTTTAGTCAAAAAAGTAAAGTGGAAAAAATGGGCTGAGTGGACTCTGGACAAGTATACTTTCAGGTAACGGTTCGCCTAAGTATCATTTTCCTTCTCTCCATATAAACCAGAGCCCCAGCAAACCATCATAAACCCAAACAATAAATGCTATAGTACAAGACATCTAATAATCGTCACTATTATTAGCCAATGTCAATTCTGAAAATAAATAATAAAGTAATCAAAAAAATCTAAAGCAGATTTGTCATAGAAAAGCTCTCAAAAAAAACAAGACAAATTCAAAAACAAATTTTTATTGTTTACTTTTTTTGTTCTTGAACAGGAACAGTTTGTTCCATGAATAGAACTAAAAGCTGCTTTTAAGCCAATAGATATGGTAATTCACTTGCAAATTAAAGGATACACTATAGCTCTGACAGCAATATTAATCACTTGTTTAGGCATCTCTTCGTTAGGCTGTACTCAGATTGGCCAAGCTATAAGTTATAATCAAGCTACATCTTCGAGTGATTCTTTACCGTTAATAGATTGGGACATCAAGTTTGGATTGGGTCATTATAATACGGCGCATAAGGTAATAGAAACATTAGATGGAGGCTTAGCAGTTTTAGGTATGTATGGTAGCCAAAACCCGTTGAATGCTACACTTGTTAAACTTGATTTGAATGGAAATATCCAGTGGCATCAAAGCTTTGACTTACAATTAATCAATTACCCAATGAATACTGCACTGGTACAAACAGATGATTCTGGCTACGTAATTGCAGGGAACAGATACCAAACATTAAATTTAACACTGATAAAAACTGACTTAACCGGGACAATCCAGTGGACCCAGACATATTCTAATGATGTTATCGCATGGGGAATGACAAAAACAAGTGAAGGTGAATATCTTATTACGGGCAGCACAAGTTATGTTGCAACAGGAACCCATCCTCAAGCTGTACTCATAAAAATTGATGCTGCAGGAGAGGTACAGTGGAGAAAAACTTTCGGATCAGCATACAATTATGTTGTTGTTGAAGCAAACGACGGAAACTACATCGTTGCAGGCGGCAATAGGATAATAAAATTTGATACGTCAGGAAACATCAAGTGGAATAAAGAATTTCCGCCGGCACTTCCAAATGATCCGTCGGAATATCTATACAGTTTTAACAATATTCTCGCGGTAATTAAAACAAGCGACGGCGGCTACGCGTTAGCAGGTCACACATCCAACATGAAGCAATCTAATGAGGCAACATCTGCTGCTATCTTTATAAAAACTGACACTAACGGCAACATACAATGGAACAAGACTTTTGGAGTTGAATATCAAACATGGATGTTTTCTGTAGTTCAAACAGAAGATAAGGGCTATGCATTGACAGGGATGAGACATACAGTTGCTAATTCGTCACTTCTAAACGATTTCTCACAAACCGATATGGTATTAACTAGAACTGATGAATCTGGAAATGAACTTTGGACTCAAACATTTGGAGATCCCCAGAGCACAGACAAAGCCTTCTATGGAATCGTAACTAGTGATGGCGATTTTGTTCTTGCAGGTATGACTAATCCTGAAACAAAAGATAGCGAAAGCTACTACTATATTGTTAAAACAGTTTTTGCGTCACAAACTACCCCAACAGCTGATTCGCAAAACTGGTTACCTGTTTTGCCACTAGAAATAGTAGTGGTCATTGTTGCCTTTTTAGCTGCCATAATTTTCGCAGTAATTCTATTAATATTTAAAATAACCAAAACACCGGTCAGTTAGTAAAAACAGATAGTTCAGTGGTTAATAGGATTAAAAAGAATTAAACAAAATTTTGCCACTTTTTTAGAAACTCAGTGGCTATCCTCCGTGTTTTTGGACTCTCACTTTTTAATTGCAACTCTACGAACCCCAATATTTTATTCTTATCTGAAAAGTCCATAAAAAATTCATTAAATGCCTCAATAGCGTAGGATTTGATCAATTCGACATGTTTTCCTTGGTGTGTCTTATCTATATTTATCAACCTATTAGTTATGTCAGTTTGAAGAGTTGGCTTTGCTTTAGCTATTTTACCAGAATTTAACGCAGCTTGCCCAGCCACCATTGTTCTATCGCAATCGATATTTGCGAAGTACTTATCGAATATTTTTTCGAATTTGTTGTCTACATCAACCACAGCAAGATTTGCTAGTAAAGTTATAGCTATATACCTGTGGTAATGGTTATCGCTATCTAAAAAGGTCGCTATATAATCCCATTTTGAATATAATAGGTCAGGCTGTTCAATCGATATCTGAAGTAGTTGTTTGTAGTGCGCATTTCTAATTTCATCTTTTTTAGATAAAATCCCTTTTAGCAACCCAGATAATTTTTCGCAGTCAATCACTTTACGTGACATTTTTCTCACTTTTGTTAGATTAATCAGATTATCTTTAATACACATATATTCTCTTTTGAAAAACAGGGAAATGCTAATGGTAATAAAAAATGGCTATAGACCCACATTTTTTTATTATACGCAAAATGTCATGGTTTAAAAATTGTCTCAACAGCCTGTTGTGACACTACTTTATTAACAAATAAAACAAAATGGAAGAGGTTAGAAGCGGTTAAGCTTCTAAAAATTGGAGAGAAAAAAATGCAGATAAAAAATGCAATAGCAACAATTTTAATCATTAGTCTCGCAACCTCAATAATTTTCGCACCAATAGCAAGTGGTCAACTATCTTTTCCACCTGGCACACACATTGCCACTTATGCAAGAATTAACGTGGCACCAAACCCTATCGGCGTAGGTCAAACAGTCACTGTCAACTTCTATCTGGCAACACCACTCAAAGACAGCACAGGTCCACAAAACATGACAGTAAAAATCACTGATCCAACTGGAACAGTTAAAACAATGGGCCCCTACACAGGCGACACAACCGGAGGAACATTCTTCACTTTTGCTCCAGACAAAGTTGGTGAATGGAAATTCCAGATGTTCTACGGAGGACAAGTAACCGTAGGCGGCGGTATGGGTGGAGGAAACCCTGGCTTAATACAGGATCCCAGCGAAAGCGAAGTTTTCACTCTTACAGTTCAAGAAGAACCTATAACACAAACAGCTTATCCTATTACTCCACTTCCAACATGTTACTGGGAAACACCTGTTTCAGCACAGAACGTTCAGAACTGGTACAAAATTATGGGTCCCTGGCTTGGATTAGGCAGCATCACATTTGCTTCAACAGGAGCATACAACGTCAGCAGCTTATGTAACCCCTATACCCCCTCAGTATTATCTGGACACGTCCTCTGGACTAAAACCTGGGGCGCAGGCGGTGTTGTAGGTGGAAGCGCAGGCGGAACCGAAGATTCAGGTCACTATTGGTCAACAAGACAGTATTGGCCTCAATACGCACCAGTCATAATGAACGGAAAAATGTACTCAACATACTACCCAGAAACAACAGGCTACTCTAACGGCATACTATGCACAGACCTCTATACAGGCGAAACATTATGGAAAATAAACACAACTTCAGTGTTACGTTGCGGAATGATAACACAATGGCAAACTCCAAACATGTACGGTGTAATCGGCCCCTACATTTGGACTACAGGTAACCTCCCTGCTTCAGAAACAGGCGGAAAACTTGTCCAAAGCACAGGCACCGAAATGGGCATGTTTGGTCCACAACAAAGACCAGCTTACAACATGTACTCTGCTGAAACAGGACAATACGTCCTAAGCATCGTTAACGGCGCATCTATGTCAATCAAAGAAGATGCAAAAGGAAACCTGATAGGTTACTACTTAAACAGCACTGTGGGAACAATGTACACATATGGTCCAGCTGCATCATTCGGCGGTGCACCGGTTACAGGCTCAGTACAAATCACTGCAGGACACCCAGTGCTATGTGCGTTTAACTTCTCACAGGCACTCGGTAACGCTTGGGGATGGTCTCCATCAGTGAATACAGGAATTGATTTCCGTTCAGGTGTTATGTGGGCAAAACCAATACCAACTGAAATCGGAGGAGTACCAATAAGTCCACAACTTGCAATGGACTCCATTAACCCATTAGGTGGTGACGCAGTAGTATTAACCTCAGGATACGTTCACATGCAGGGCGGTGGAGACGAAACAGCTGGATGGCTAGTAATAGCCAGCATGGATGACACAACAGGAGATTTACTGATGTGCAAGAACTTCACTCACTCAGGCGGCTACCAATCTCTTTTACCATACACAAGAACAACGAGCTGCAACATCGACAGATACAGGACGATAACAAACGTGGTCAACAACAAAGTTGACGCCATCGATATCCGTACTGGCCAAAAATGCTGGACATCAACACTAAACACACCCTCAGGCGAAACAAACACATATAACACATTTGGCTACAAAGCAGCCCCAGTGAATGGCACATTACTAATCTTTGGATTGGGCGGAGACATATGGGGACTTAACGGAAAAACAGGTGCAGAACTTTGGTACACAAACACAACAAAACTGATCGGTGACCCAGGAATCGAAACACCATACGGTATATGGCCTCTATGGGTGTTTAGCTCACAAGCGTATACACCAGAAGTAGCTTACCTTGCAGTAGGACACGAATATAACCCACCGCTATTCCACGGAGCACAACTATTAGCCGTTAACATGACTGACGGGTCACTGGTGTGGAGCGAATTAGGAACACATATCAGATCAGTGGCGATCGCAAATGGTGTTCTGTTATCACTCAACGCGTATGATAACCAGATTTATGCTTTCGGTAAAGGACCAACTAAGATAACCGTTGAAGCACCAAGCATTGGAGTAACCACAGCGACACCTATACGAATTACAGGCACAGTAACTGATGTTTCTGCAGGAACTGAACAATCTGAAGTAGCAAAGAACTACCCCAACGGCTTACCATGCATTTCTGATGCAGACCAAAGCAGATGGATGGAACATGTCTACCAAGACCAGCCTAAACCATTTGATATTACAGGTGTCCCAATAGTGTTTTATGTCATTGACCAAAACAACAACTACCGCTCAATCGGTACAACAGTAAGCTCTTCAAACGGAGCATTCGGATTCACTTGGACACCAGATATTTCAGGCGAATACAAACTTTATGCAAGCTTTGAAGGATCGAATTCTTATTGGCCAACTTCAGCTGAGACTTCATTCTACGTAAGTGAACCAGCAGCAACAGCTACACCAACAGAAGCGCCACCATCAATTGCAGATCAATACTTTATCCCAGCAATAGCAGGATTATTCGTCTTAATCATCATAGTACTAATTCTGCTAGTAGTGCTATTGTTTAAGAAAAAAGAGTAAACACATTTAATAAAACTAAACTTTCCCTTCTCTTTTTTTGGTCTTAAAAGCATTGAAAAGGCTTTTTGATTATTTTATTCTGAGCTCAAAACAGGTAAAAGATTCATTTCTTGCATATAGGCGCATAGACATGCACATGAATTATTTACACCAAGAATAAATGGAAACAGAGCATATACAACTCTCGTATCTCTAAATCCTAAGAACAAAAATTGTTGACTTAATGTCAAATTGGGAGATGAATATGAATCCTACGAGAGTCACAGTCGCTTTTGATGAAACAACAGCTAAAATGCTAGACAAAATTTGTGATGAAACAAAACTCTCTCAAAGTGAAATAATGAGACGCGCAATAAAGTCATATAGTCAAAATAGGCACCTAGAAGACCCAATTACGGCTAAACGTGTTCAGATGTATATGGATCTACTGATGAAAGGTGAACACGTCATTTTAGATATCGACCACTGGATTAGTTTTTTACGTTTAATAGATTTGTTTCCTGAGAAAGAAAAATTTTGGGAGGAACACAGAGAAGTAGCCCGTGGACACGCTGAACAGTTAAGGAACACAATAGGTAACTGTGAAGACCTCTTGTTACGTCTTGAAACATGCAATTTTTTTAGACTAACAAAAAATGGGCCAAAAGATTTTACTCTCGTCTTATTGTCTGAGCATTCTAAAGATTTTGTGAGAATATTTCTTGAAGAATATTTCTTAGCTTTGGGGATTAGAGCTGAAATTAAACAGAACTTTACCAAACTCAGAGTCACCTTCAAGTAAAAACCCAATTAAAAAACGCATACATACTAGATTCAAAGACGGAATCAATAGAAATAAATTTTCAAATCAACTATATGCGATATTGATTTACTAAATCATTTAATTTACCTAAACGACAACACCCATAGCTGCAATGAATCAATAAATAATTGGAGTATATCTGAATAATTCTAATAGTCGAAAAGCAATATAAAAAATAGAGCGGGTTGTCAAGAAAACAGAATTTTTGATAGGATATTGTTGAAATAAAAAGATAACTTGGTTTTACCCAAGTATTTCTTCTATCGCTTCTTTCTCTACTTCATCTGCAAGCTGAATACCTGTTACTTTAGATGCTAAAGTAGAAAGGCTCATAAGATCATTTCTTCCTATCAACCCAAGTTTCCATTTGCGGTTACCAGCAAGTAACTGTCTAAGACCTACACCAACACGTTCTGTTAGGTATGTATAGACACCTACACCTTCTAAGGGTAGACTACTGAATTTGTTTTCGTACCGAGCTTGAAGCTCTGGAGTGGCAATAAAGAATTTCGCAGGGTCAGAACCATATAAATCTACAAAATGTTTAGGCAACTTCTTTTCTGCTGCAAGCTGCTTGAAGTAACTGGCTTTCATAGCGGCTGTAATTGGTGAACGACCCATAAGAACTGCTTTGACAAGAGGCCCTTGACCAAAGTTGCTCATGGCTATGGTTTTGAAGATGCTAGTTTCCTCTATGAATCCGCCGGCCATAACTAAATCGGGTACATACTTACCTTTGTTTTTAAGAATCTGAGCACAACGTAAAACAATTGCCTGCAAGTATATAGTGGGAATACTCATTTCATCCATCATAGGCACAGGACTCATACCTGTTCCGCCACCTGCACCATCAAAGCTTAAAGCATCAATTTTTGCTTCTGAAGCAAACTTCATAGTATAAGCAACAGCTGAAGGTCGATAAGCACCGGTTTTTAGGAAAACACGTTTAGCACCTTGCTTGCGTAGCCAAGCTATGTCTTCAATAAAGTCATTTTGTTTGGGTATTCCTACTCTGCTGTGCCGTTCAAAAGTGTTAAAAACTCCGTTCTTGAAGGCCTCTTGTATCACTGGGTCTTCAGGGTCAGGTATAACGATGTATCCACGTTTCTTGAGTAAGATTGCCTTTTGCAAATCTCTTAAACGCACTTCGCCTCCTATGGCTTTTGCGCCTTGGCCCCATTTACGTTCAATTATGTTTACTTCTAGTTTGCTTAGGGCATATATGTCTGTGCCTAATTTTTGGTCTTCCACGTTAGTTTGAACTATTACATCTCCGTATTTTCCATCCCAAAATGTCCTAAAAAGGTCTACTCTTCGCTTCAATTCTGGTGAAGCAGTTACTTTATTATTAGAAAAAGTTGAAGCAACATCCATACCTACAACATTTTCACCTATTGTAATTGAGACACCTGCTATTGCAGCTCCAGCTGCTAATCCTCCCCAGTTAAGTGCAGCTACATCAGTGGAGCCAAATGCCCCAGTTAAGATTGGTAACTTTAGAGGCATACCGCCAACTTTTGTTTCGATATTCACATTGGGAAATATTGCTTCTCCAAGGTTTCCGTCTAAACCTTCAGCTTCAAAAAGACTTGCTTGGATGTTGAAGTGGCTCCAGTCTAACCCAAAATTTTTCAGTGACCCAGCTGTGCTCCTTCCAAATTGAATTGGTTCAGGATACAGAGCTTCTCGTCCTCGAAAAGTAGAGAGCCCAATTTCGCAGAGAACTGAACATTCACGGATACAAATTGGACACATACCGCTGATTGTACTTGTATCTTTTACTCGGGTATTTGTTCCTACAGTTGATTTAGAGTTTAGGTAGGAGCTGTTATTTTGGACACGATCGGTCATAAATTCACCATTTTTACAAACTGTTTTGTCTAGAGGTTACAATCTAATCGCCAAGTGCAAGGTTCCTTTCACGTCTATAACATGTCCAACATAGTGGACGGTCGTCAAGCACATATTCGGGGCTGGTTTCGCCACATGAATAACAGATAGACTTATGCATCTTGGCCAAATCAATCAAACCTCTTCAAATGATAAAATAGTTAACTTTATTTTAACATATTTAAGAAAAAATCATAAAAAACAGCACATATAAGAAAAATTCATAAAAATTAAGAAAAATATGACACATCTCTGATGTAAACAAGGCGCACTTAAAATTTAAGTCAATAAAAACGTATTTAACGAACAGGAAACAGTGGAACAGCAGATATTTTGCGAGTTAAGAGTTTGCTGGGGCTCCGGGTATTAGGAGGAAAAGGAAAATGATACTTTTGCGATGAATGAACCTACATTTTTTGCCCAGAGCCCATTCAGCCCACATATTTTTTCGATGCAAATTTTGACTAAAAAAGGGGAAAGATAGTTTTGTTGGTTGTGTGTTTATTCACGTTTTCGCAGCATGAAGATAATCAATAGACCAACTACGATTATTGCTACGAATAAACCGATGACTGCTGGGATAAAGTAGAGGTCTGCTGCAGATGGCTCTTGAGTTGGTTGAGGTGCAGGTGTTGCGGGTGCAGGGTCAACGTTGAATGCTGTTGTTGCATGGGAAGGCCAGTAGGATTCGCTACCTTCGAAACGTGCGTATACTGTGAATTTGCCTTCAATGTCTGGCATCCAGTTGTAGCTGAAGAATCCATCAGCGTCTGCTGTTGTTGTTCCAATTGGTCTATAGTTGTTATTTGAGTCAAGTACGTATAGTTCAACTGTTACACCTGTAGCGTTTGTTGGTCGTGGCTTCTGCATGTAGACGTATTCCATCCATGCACTTTGGCTCTCATCAGAAACTGCTGGAACACCGTTAGGGAAACGTAATGCTTGCTGTGACTGCTTTGTTCCAGGTGAAACATCAATAACGTTACCTTTGATCATGACGCTGCTACCGAAGGGTACAACATCATTTGCTATTGAAACAGATGTGCTGCTTGGACCTTTACCGACAGAATAAACTTGATGATCATAGTTGTTCCAGTAAATCAGTGTACCATCAGCGATAGCCATTGTTTGAGGATGAGCCCAACCTAACATGCTCCAGATTTCCTCACCGGTCTCGACGTCATAGACACGTATTTTAGCGCCTTTTAGAAGTGGTGTATCAGCTGAGTGCTCGTGAGTCCCGATGTAGATTTTGTTGTCAGCAATAGTTCCGACCATTACAGTGTAGTACTTGAAAATTTCTCCGCCTGTAGGTGCTTCTTGTCTCCAGAGTAATGAACCATTTTTAAGGTCATAACACCAGACCGCTCCTGTGTAGCCAGCAGTGAACAATTTACCATAGGCAATTGAAGTCGCATGTACGTTCATGAGGCTGACCCAACTGAAGTAACCGAATGGGTTAAAGTCAGCTTGTGGCTCAGATCTCCAAAGTTCATTTCCAGTGTACATATCATAGCCTATGAAAGTCAATGATGGCATATGTTGCATGACAAATACACCTTCGCCAGCGCGTATGAAGATTTTCTGTGTTCCATCTGGGAAGGTCATCTGGTAGTTTTTACTCCAAAGGACACGTCCGCATTGCCCTTCTTTTAAGCTGATAGCTGTTATAGTGGTTTCTTCTGCATTGTGGTAGTATAGTGAGCTTGTTCCTGCAGCTGGGAATGAACCGTTGCTTACCAGTATTACATCATTGTATATTGCTGCTCTGATTGAGGGGTTGCCGGCTGGTCTGAAGTTCACTGGTGTTTTCCAGTCCCAAGTGGGAATAGTTGGTGCACTGTAGGTTGTGGCTTGTGATAGCATACTATCGAGACTAGCGTTTCTTGTCCCAGAGGTTTGTGAAGTAAACACTCTAGAAGAGTTCCATTGGTACAAGTTCCAGTTAGGGTTTGATGAAGTCCCATCATTTCGTAAGACGTATCGTAGGATTTCACCTTTTGGACCTATAACTTCAGTTCCAGAAGGTACTTCGATGATGTTCAATGGTATAGTGGTTCCATAGCGCGGGTGTATTGCCGTACCAAAGTTATTTGAGAATAACATACCTGGTGGAACTACTCCGTGTTGGTTCATGTCGTCAAAGTCATAGTAATAACCAAACGATGGATTTGCGCTCATAGTTTTATTGCGCCAAACTTCTTCTCCAGTCTTTAGGTCCACGCATACATAGTCACCGCCTGAACCGCTCCAAGTTATTGGTTCTTGGTAAATTAAACGACCGTGCATTATGATTTGGTTTGTGAATCTAGTTTGATATTGGTGTCCTGCATTGAATACTTCTCCAGGTCTAGAATAGAAGTCGTCCCCTCCTATTACTCCTCCGTCTTCAGTTGGTTTTGTCCAAAGTATGTGTCCGCTGTTTGGCGCGATGCCTTGGGTTTGGAATCTGTTTTGACCACTCGTATTGTCTCGGTCCATGCAGTTGTTAAGCCAGTTTGAAGAGATTACACCCCAAGCATCGTTCTGACCTTCAATTGGTCTAGACCAGTACTCAGTTGGAAGTGGGTAGTGAGTTATTGCTGTTGGGTAGACAGGATCTTCCTGTACTGTCACTGTGTAGGTGCGATTACTGGATAATAAAGTAACACCGTAATAGTTTCTTAAAGTGGAACTGTCGCTCCATCGCCAATAGAGTTCTTCGAAGACAACCATTACTGAGTAGTTGCCTGTTACGTCTGGTGTGTAGTCACAGAAGGTTGTTCCTGTAGAGTCAGATACAAATGTACCACTTGAGGGTAGTCTAACTGTTGAACCGTCAGGTTTTGTCACAATTACGTGATATTGATATCTTACGTCGTTGCCTTCAGAAGCCCCAACGGGTACTTGTGGGTTAAACAGCACCATAGTGAATCTTTGTCCAACACCTACTGGGTTAGGTGTGATTACAGCATAAACCCAAGTTGGAACCTCATCACGGTACCTCTCCCACATTAGCAATCTGGTGGATGAAGCATCTCGATCCAAATCCCAATTCATTCCCTCATCAATGGCTTCTTGCGTGGCGGTATTGTATGCGGTAATTGTTGGTATTATTGACATAAACATACTTGATACTAGAATTATAGCAAAAAATGTAGCAATAGTTTTATTTTTTGACGTTTGCATTTTTTTCTTATCTCCAAATTTTTCGGGTAAAGACTAGTCCTTAGTGGAACTAGCCGTTCGCCTGAGCAGTAACATTAGTAAGTCATAATTTATAAGATGGTGTTGGTTGGTTCTGCAACAACAGATAAAAATAGGATGTACTAGACGTGCATCTAGGTTATATACAAATTTTAATAAGATTAATGTATGCAAGATAAAGAAAACTGCATAAAAACTCTTGCTGAGCTTGGAGTTAACAAAACACAAGCAAAAATATTTTTAGCATTAGTAGAAAATGGAACATCAACTATAAGAACAATCTCAAATTATTCAGGTGTTGGTAGACCAGAAACTTATCGTGCAATTCTTCAACTTAAAACTAACGGTCTAATTGAAACCATTTTATGTACACCAACAAAGTACAAGGCCATACCTTTATGTGACGCAATATCGATTTTAATGGACCAAAAAAACAAAAAAATAATAGAGTTAAAAGAAAAGTCAGAAGAGTTGCTAAAAGAGTTCGCAAAAAAACCCAACGAGATAACAGATGCTGAAGACGACACGTTTATTTTGGTTCCCAGAGGACAAAATAGCATAAACAAAAACAAAGAGGCAATAGTAAAAAGTAAGAAAAAAATTGATTTTATAACTTCAGCTAAAAGTTTTAATCAAACATTATTATCTGCAAGCGACGAAATCAACGAGGCAGTCAATAGAGGAGTAATAGTCAGATTTATCTTAGATAAAAACACCAGAAATAAAACTCTAACAAAGATTTTTACAGATTTATGCAAAAATACCCGCTGCCAAATAAAATATGTTCCACATTTGCCTCAAGCTTTCATAGCGATTTATGACAAAAAAGAAATACAGATGGCAACTTCAGAAGAAGGAGACTTAAATCAGACACCTATTTTGTGGTCAAACAATTCAGTGCTTGTAAAAGTAATCCAAGATTACTTTGAAACAACATGGTCATGTACATTGGATAAACCAAGATTAAAAGAGAATAAAGATACAAATAGCTACCTTAAAACACAATTGATTCAATAGTGTTATTAGGAAACCAGTTTTACTTAAAATAACTAAAAAAAATGAAATATAATACTTAACACTGACGACACAATAAAATTAAGAGACAGCCTTATTTGTAAGCTTATCTAAATAGATAAGCCCATACGTCTAAAAAACTCTTTTGACCGACATATCTGTTCTAAACAGATAAGACCCTTAGCAGTAATCAGTAAACCATCTTTTGTCCGGTTAACCATTTCCAACCCAATAAAGTGCTCCAAAATTTTTTGAAACCGGTCGTATGGAAGATTAGCGCGACGAGCTACCCGTGTAGGGCTAGCTTTTCCGATTTTACCTCCCTCAGAGCATATACACTCAAGGACATCTGAATATATGTCAACTTTACTTCTCTTCATTAATGTCAATCGGTCTGCTACACCCCCTACTGACCAAATAATAAATTCTAATAAAAAGGATCAGACTGATTACTCGCGTAATTTCAGAACTATATAATGAGGCAGTACCACCATCAAACTTCCAAATCAGGAAGGAAAATTGACCTAGCCAAAGAAAAGCAAATGCTATGGGCGCACTAACTAAACCATAAACACTACCTTGTTTCATTTCTAAATTTGTAATTATAAAATACAGGATGTAGGTTAACAGTGCAAGATTGGCCGCAGTAAAAATTCCATTTATGGAATAAATTGAAAGAGTACCTATAGGATCAATAACTAATAAAAGCCCAAAAAGGGAAATCACAGAAACAATTGACCAAACTGAAAGGGTGGAAAAGCTGAACTTAGATGTCCGATTATTTTTCCTTGAAAGCAAATAAGAGGAAGCGATAAGAGTGTACCCTAAAGTTTGAGTTACAACGCGTAACCACATTAAGGGACTGGAAAGGCCTGGGACATATGGATAAAAAAAATGTGCAAAAAGAAAGACGTATGATATAGCTAAAAATAAGAAACCAAGAGGTAAGCATAATACAATAGATGAACGTTGATAGCGGTAAGCTTTAAAAAAGAAAAAAACCAGTAACAAATTTAAAAGAAGGGAAATAAACCCAATAACCATGAGGACTTCACGAGTCACCCAAACACCCTCACTGCAAGGGTTAATATCAGATACAATTTAAACTTAATCATTCCAAAGAAAATAGTTTTTATAGAAAATAAAACATAGAATAATTTTTGAGTGAAAAGGCTTTAAAGTTTTTACTGGGTCAGTTCTTAACAGGTTGAATAAATGAAAACAATTATAGTCTACTCCACTAATAGTGGTAACACAGGAAAAGTGGCATGTGCAATTGCCCAAGAATTAAACTGTGATTCGGTAAAACTTTTAGATGAATCAGATTTTTCCACATTTTCTTTTGAGGAGTACAAGCTTATATTATTGGGCACTTGGATTCGCGGAGGCGAACCGAGCCTGATTATGCTTAAATTTTTAAAACAGTTGAAATTACCGTATGGAGATAGACAGTTTGCGCTTTTTTTGACTTGGGCTGGAGGCGGTAAAAGTGATGTTTTAGCATTTAACCGTGTAAAGCAGATTCTGGAAAATAAAAATCAGAATCTACTTGATGACTATTTCAAGTGTTTCGGTAAAACTTTCGGTTTCGCTAGACGTGACCACCCAAACCAGCAAGACTTATCCAATGCTGTAGCATGGGCTAAAAAAATCTGCACCTAAAAATAATAGGTAAGTTTACTTTAAAAAGTAAAAAAGATGGGGAAAGCCTAACAGTTTAGGCTTTTTTTCGTTTTTTCAGCAAAAACATCGCTATTGCTGTTATTATAATTGCAACTGCGATTACGATGGCACTTGTCTGAGTTAAGGTAACTATGGTGGGGTTTTGAATTTGTTTTGCCGCTATACCAACTAGAGCCCAGACTATAACTAAAGCATAAGCAATGTCTTTTCTTAGAGCTAAAGTTAGAAGAGTAATTAGCACTGCTACTACAACCACGACTATAGCCCAAGTTGTCGGATCTATGCCTGCTCCGTCCCAACCGACGTTAACTAGAGTAGCTGAAATGTTGGCTATTGTTGCTATTGTAATCCAGCCTAAGTAAACGCTGAATGGTAAATGAATAGCAAGCTTTTCTATTAGTGGAACCACAGTTTTTCCTATGCCTAACCGCTGGTATATCATGATTAGTGACGCTAACAGCAGTAGCATTAGTCCAACTGATAGTGGAAGCTGTCCGTATTGCCAAGCAAAAAGCCACAGAATGTTGGCTACACAGCTTAAAACGAAGAAAAAGCTGATTTGTTTCTGGAATGAGCGGTCCTTATTTCGCGGTAGAGCTTGATAGACTGTAAATATACCTAGCAGAAGATAGATTATTCCCCATATTGAAAAGACATAACCAGCTGGTGTGATTAAAGTGGGATTTGCATCTGAAACCTGAGCTGTAAGTTGACCTCCAATGAAAGTTGTGCTGCCAGCTAAACTGTTTATTATTATGGTTACGATGAAGGCAATTATGTTTAGGTATCTAAAATAATTAATTTGATTTTTTTGCATAAAATACCCTATTAATTCTCTATGTTGGTGATATTTAAACTCGCTCTCAAAAACTGCATTAACCCTAAACTAATACTCAGGATATATAACTAATAAAAATTTTTTATAGCAATAATGAAAACAAAGTGTAACTTAAAAAAAAGAGGTAAATGAAGCTAACATAATAAAAATTGTATCATGCAATCAATCAGCAGTTGGGATACCCAACTACACTGAGATATACCGCGCTTTCTTCTTCTCCATCAACATCTATTAACTTGGTTTACTTCGTCATCAAATATTGCACCAATTTGGCATGATCCCAACCCTAAGCTTACAGCAGCTAAAGCCAAATTTTCAGCTATATGACCAGCATCCAAGTACACATACCTATAAGCCCTCTGTTTATACTTCCATTTTGACCTAGAAAAAATAGCTGACCAAACAAAAGTAACTGGCGCATGATTACACATATCCTGCTCAAGAGCAGCATGAGTCACTGCCTCTGAAAAATCACCTAACTTTAGTTCTTCAAGAGCATTTGAAGCGATATTGTAGTGGTATATGCCACTTGGTAAGTTTTCAACTTTTTTAGCCACCAAATAGGTTTCTATTGGGTATAAGGCTCCAGCGGATGGAGCAGTGCGGAACGCATAATCACGATTAACTCTAACAACACCTGTGCTTGCCCATAAGAGGAAAGATAAATCATTAAGAGTCAAAGATTGTTCTGAGAAGTTTCGGACACTCTTACGCTTCTGTAATATTTCACTAAAAGACTTTGCTTCTTCTGGAACATTAAACTCTAAGGGTATAGTCTTGTGTTCAGGGTAAGTCTTATATATTTCAGGTTTACTTGACCAATCCAGTGGCATCCACTGTTGGCCGCGTTTGTATTTGGTAAGTTTTTGAAAATCATCACCTACATGATCAACCACATAGGTCACCTGTTATAGTAGATGACCTGCTGTTTTTTATAGATGGCGTATTTGTTTAAGTAAACAGTTAATTGATAATGGAGAAGTCAAATCTGATTTTTCTTGGTTTTAGGCAGTATTTAAATTGTTAACTATTTCATGTGTTTATACAATAAGAGGGCGAACAGAATTTAGGATCAAAAACCTTTTTTTATCTTTGGGCAGCTTCAAAGTTTTAGCTTTAACTTTTTTGTTTGTGATTATTTATTCAAGTTCAGTTCTATCCGCTAAAGCTGAAACTTACGAGTCTACGTCAGTCTTGGGTTCGACAGTTGACAGCCAATTTAACATGCCATATGGAATTGCAGTTGACTCTTCAGGCAACATCTATGTGGCTGATACAGGCAATTATCGTATTCAAAAGTTCAGTTCTGATGGAAAATTCCTTTTGAGTTGGGGTAACCAAGGTTTAGCTGATAACCAATTTGGCAGTCCTGTAGGCGTAACCGTAGATCAGTCAGGAAACGTATATGTTGTTGACGCAAACAATCACCGCATCCAAAAATTCACCAGTGAAGGCGTTTTCTTAGATAAATGGGGTGAAATAGGGTCTGGAGAGGGCCAATTCTATTATCCTCAGGCAATAGCAGTTGACTCTTCAGGATACATCTATGTTGTAGATTTTGCTAACCATAGAATTCAAAAGTTCACCAAAGAGTGGCAATACTTAACCGCTTGGGGAAGTGAAGGCTCAGCTGAAGGCCAATTCTCTTATCCTCAAGGCATTATAGTTTACAAAGATAACATCTACATAGCAGACTTTGGCAACAACCGAATCCAGAAATATAATAGCAGAGGTCAGTTCCTCTTACAATGGGGTGAAAACGGAACAGACAATGGCCAATTTCAATATCCTCATGGCTTAGCAGTTGATGCGCAAGGCAAAATCTATGTTGCAGATTCAGGTAACAATAGAATACAAAAATTTGATGAAAATGGCACATTTATTGACAAATGGGGCAGTAAAGGTTCAGAAAAAGGCCAATTTGACCGCCCAGTAGGCATAGCTGTTGATACTGCAGGAAATATTTATGTGGTTGAAACTAACAGTAACCGCGTACAAAAATTCTCCTTGAAACCACCTGAAGAACCAACAGTTTTAACGCTTCTGATTTATGTATTAACAATAGCAGCTTTAGCAATAGTTATAGTAGCAGCCGGTTTTGTAATAAAGAAGAGATACAATAAAAACTAAAATAACCCCAGTAAATCCTCAATTTTTGAAAGTTCAAAATCGGGATTTCCGGCTTCAAACACTTTTTGGCCATATCTTGAAAGTGCAGCTTTCATACCCAACTGTTTAGCTGGAACGATATCGCGCTTTACA
>Ga0209723_1002964_pt1 | contig 21480 bp, 19 predicted proteins | sample BiotimSIPDNA_2_FD_185750 | JGI IMG/M metagenome (GOLD analysis project Ga0209723, IMG submission 185750) | Anaerobic biogas reactor microbial communites from Washington, USA - Biogas_R2 time_0 SIP DNA (SPAdes) (version 2) | ecosystem: Engineered > Bioreactor > Anaerobic > Unclassified | place...
GCCAATTCATCCATGCTGTTTTCCATTGCGAAAATCGCCTGTGGTGTACCAAAGCCGCGCATGGAGCCCGTGTGATTGTTATTCGTCAAAACAGCTCTCGCCCTGTAATCGACATGGTCGAGGCGATAGGGGCCGGGGCCCAAGGTGGCTGTTTTGTAAGCAACCGGAGGTGACATATTCGTGTACGCACCGGCATCGGAGATCGAATCAACGTGCATCACCTTTAAGATGCCGTCTTTTGTGGCACCGAGTTTGACTTCAAACTCAATCGGGTGGCGTTTATAACTTTCGCGGATGGACTCTTCACGTGTCAGCGTGTATTTCGCCGGACGGCCCGTTTTCAATGCGACAAGTCCCGCACGGATCGACATCGCTTCAGCCGTCTCAATTTTGCCGCCGAATGATCCGCCGACCGTACTCGGACGAAGTGTCAGCTGCGCCATCGGAACATTGAGTGTACGATGGAGCGAAATTCTCGCATTATAAGGCGCGTGCATGGAACCATAAATGGTAAGCTCCGGACGCATCCTGCTCGGCACAGCTGTGACTGATTCCGGCTCCAGATAGGCGTGCTCAACGAAATCTGTTTTATAGGTCGACTCAATCACGACTTCTGCTTCTTCAAAGCCTTTTGCCACATCGCCCTTACGCGTGTGGACCACACCGCAGACATTGTCAGGATACTCTTCGTTGATCACATACTCGCTGCCAAGCGCGATACGAGGAGAACCTAACACAGGCAGCGGTTCATAATCTGCTGTGACACGTGCTGCTGCCGCATTTGCCTGTTCTTGTGTTTCGGCCGCTACCACTGCGATAACGTCGCCCAGATAGCGAACCTTATCGTAGGCAATCGGATATTGATCAATGTACAACTCACCGATCATTTTCTCGCCCGGGATGTCTTTGCCCGTCACAACAATCACAACACCAGGCATCTTCTCTGCTTCTTCCGTGTGCACCGCCAGTAATTTTGCGTGTGCGTACTCACTGTAGACGCCCTTGAGGTACAAAAGATCAGGCAAGCGGATGTCCGCACCGAACTCCGCCCTTCCCGTCACCTTCGCGCGGGCGTCAATCCTTCCGATTGATTTTCCGATGGTATGTGTTTTCATCTAATTCGCTCCCTCCATTTCATGCGTTGGAGACTTACTTTTGAATCATTGTAACTAATTTCATAGGTTATGTCTACGAAAAATTCCCCCCATTTTTCGGGACTCGTAGGGCAAATTCAACATATGAGGATGTCGGTCAGTTTAATTCCACTCAAGCGTGAGTAAACGGTAGGGACAACGGGCGACGCAAAGACCGCAGCCGTCACATAAAAGTTCATCGATCACAATACTGCCGGTATCGTCATAGTAAACCGCATGCGGCAGACAGCTCTGAACACAGATTTTGCAATCGATTCGCTGGCATTTCTCCATGGGAGCGGCACACAGATCGCCCGGGACAATGTCCTCGTACGCATGAAGCGAGGGGAGCGCATTGCCGCGAATGGTCGCGATATCGGTGAAATAATGCTCCTGCATCCAGCGTTCAAATGAATCAATGGTGTCAGAAATCACCTCATAGCCGCTGAATAAAATCGCCGAGGCAAGCTGAACCGCGGTGGCGCCCAACATCATAAATTCCAACACCGCCTCATGGCTCATGACGCCACCTGAACTGACAACCGGCAGGCGCGTATGCTGGTGCAATGTCGCTGTCGTGGCCAACGACACGGGGTGGATATGCGAACCCGTGTAACCGCCGTAAGTCGGCATCCGTGTCTTTCCTGTCTCAATATCAACACCCGCCAAACCTTTCAGGGCATCGATCGCACTGACCGCCTGGACACCGGCCTGTTCCAGCTCACGCAAAAACCACGGAGAGCAGGATGCCTCGTAGGAAAGCTTGACCATAACCGGTATATTGACCGCTCCGACACAGGCCAAGGCGTACTCATAGATGTCAGACACCTGGGATAAGAAGCGATTCCGGCTGCCGATGGGAGCCGAGATAGAAAGTTCAATCGCATCGGCTCCCATATGCTCTACTTTTCGGGCAAGATAAGCAATCTCCGAAGGCGTCGCTCCCCAAATACTGCAGATGATCTTGGCGTCCTTGCGGTCAATCTTGCGAAATTCGTCCTCCCATTCCTCCAAATGCATATAGGAGTACAGCATCGTATTAAACAGTTTATTTTCTTCGGCAAATAATCGGGGACTGATACGCTCCCTGGCCTCAAGCGAGATGGTCTCTGTAATAACGGCAGCCGCCCCCTCATCGATGCAGCGCTGAATGCCCGCCGCATTCCCGGCCCAAGGGCCGGAAGCTGTCATAATCGGGTTCTTCAAGGTCAAACCCATGAGTTCCGTTTCATAAGCCATCGTTACTTACCTCTTACACAAACAATTCGAAAATCCCGGTTTTATTCCCGCAGGATTCTCTGATTTTCAACTTAGGCTGCAAGATCATTTCTTGCAAGATATCAGGATCGCGCGTGTCGTCTTCAATGCTGTCAAACAGCAGTCGCGCGGCAGCCATTCCGAGCTTGGCCGCAGGCATCTCAACGCTGGTAATAGCCGGCGATACGACGCTGCAGACAGGCGAATCATTAAAGCAGGCAAGCGCCATATCCTCCGGGATGGAGATATGCCCATCCCGGGCCGCTTTTAATATGCCGATCGCCTGAAGATCACCGGCGGTGACAAGCACATCCGGGATAGTCCCTTTTTGAACCATGCGTTGAAACGCCCGGTAACCGCCTTGAGCGGAGTCTTCTGCCCGAAAGATCGACAGATGGGCTTCGCACTGTACTTCCCTGCCTGCGCGCTTCAAGCCGCTCTCCATCTCATCTGCCAGCTCACCGTCTCGCTTGTCATCGTAAAGCAGGCTGATGTACCGGTGACCCAAGGTCAAAAGATGCTTGACGAGACGGAAGGCAGCCTCTTCGTAATCGAGATAACACACCATATGGCAGCCGCAGTCTTGATTTTTTCCAATGTGAACACGTGGCATGTTAAGCGAGAGGGGTTCGTGGAAATCAGTTTCAGACAGCTGGGATTGTACTTGGATAATACCGTCGACCTTGCGCGTTTTCATCAGCTTCAAAAAGTCAAATTCAACCTCCTGATCACCGTGCGTCTGACAAAAAAGCACGACATAGCCTTTGTTGCCTGCCACGGTCTCAACACCGGAGATAATATTCTGACTTAAATAGGAATCAATAGCGGGAATGAGTAGCGCGATCGTCTTCGTCGCACCGAGTGTCAGGCCGCGGGCAAACCAGTTTGGCGTAAAATTATGCTCCCGCGTGACCGCGAGTACGCGCTCACGCGTCTCGGGCAACACGCGTTCAGGGTGGTTAAATACGCGTGACACTGTCGCCACCGACACGCCGGCTAATTCTGCAATCCTACGAATGTTCAACCCGATACCCTTTCATTACTTCACATTCCACCCCGATTATACCGTTCATTGTCAATCTGCCCAATAGAAATTTTCAGGTCGTTGACAAAGCGAGCATTTTCACTTAAAGTAGCAACATCTATTGCTTGTAAGCAGTTACATGACAGGATGAGGAGGTTCATGAATGGACAAAGAAAAAACAACCATCGAGCAGGACAAAGTAGTCGATATTGACTATTCGCTCGAGGCGGTGCCGCAGACGGCCCGCAAAGGTTTCTGGCCTATGTTCGTCATCATGCTTGGCTTTACTTTCTTTTCAGCCAGTATGAGTGTCGGAGCGAAAATGGCCAACGGGCTCGATCTTGGGCAATTTATCTGGGCGATCCTAATCGGTGGCGTCATCTTGGGCGCTTACACAGGTGTCCTCGGGTATATCGGCAGTGCGACGGGCCTTAGCCTTGACTTGCTCACGCACCGCTCATTTGGGACGCACGGATCCTATCTGGCGTCAGCCCTGATCGGATTCACTCAAATCGGATGGTTCGGCGTCGGTGTCGCGATGTTCGCCATCCCCGCAGCGGAGCTTTTGGGCATCAATCCCTGGATATTGGTCATCATTGCCGGTGCCTGTATGACAGCTTCAGCGTACTTCGGTATTAAAGGTATTGAGGTCGTCAGCTTCATCTCAGTGCCGCTGATCGCGATTCTCGGCACCTATTCCATGATCCGCGCCACCATCGATGGCGGCGGCCTTGTTGCTATTTTCAGCAAGTCCACCGGTACAATGACGGTGTTCATGGCGGTCGGAATGGTCATCGGGTCGTTTATCTCAGGCGGTACTGCGACCCCGAACTTCGTACGATTTGCGAAAAACAATAAGATCGCCGTGGCGACGACCGTCATCGCGTTCTTCATCGGCAACACCCTGATGTTTGCCTTCGGTGCGGTCGGCGGCGCATTCACAGGACAAGAAGACATCTTCTACGTCATGATCGCCCAAGGCCTTGCGATCCCCGCGATCCTTGTTTTAGGCGCCAACATCTGGACCACGAACGACAACGCCATCTACACAGGCGGCCTTGGACTTTCCAACATCACCAAGATCAGAAAGCGCCCGATGGTGCTGGTGGCAGGTTTTGTCGGAACCGTGACAGCCATTTGGCTCTACAATAACTTCGTTGGCTGGCTGAGCTTCCTGAACGCGACACTGCCTCCGATCGGTGCGATTATCATGCTTGACTACTTCATGAGAAAGCACGCGTACGACGCGAAGAGCAACGTGAAACATCGCGCCGTCAACTGGTTCGCCATTGCAGGCGTAGTCGCCGGTGCCTTAGTCGGCAACTATGTCAACTGGGGAATCTCCGCGATCAACACGATGGTAGTGGCTTCAATCATCTACTTTGTCGGAACAAAGTTCGTCTACAAAGACGCATAATAGCTGTCCTGACGAAGCATGAGGACCCTGTGTCAAATATGGCACAGGGTCTTTTTTTATTTCATCGGATTTTTTAACACCAAAATACCATCCCGGATTCCGTCCAGGACGAAGGATGGCTGATCAAGCCTCGTCACTTCTTCGAAATGTGCCAAGAAGGGTCCAAGCTCAGCGATCTTGTCAAAACCCAAAGAACCCTCACGGTAGTGCATGGGAACCGTAAGACGGGGTTTAAGAGCCTTCACTATTTCAGCCGCCTCATCGGCATCAATGGTGTAAAAACCGCCCACGGGGATCAGGAGCAGATCAAGGTTTTGTAGCTTTATTGCTTGTTCTGGCAGGAGCGGATGCCCCAGATCGCCCATATGCGCGATTCTTTTGCCATTCATCGTGACGACATGGATTTTATTATCCCCGCGCAACCTCCCCTGTTCATGGTCATGAAAACTCTCGATCACATCCACCTCAATATCGGGTGTTTTTCCGGATAGACGGACGCGATTTCGGGCATTGTGATCATCATGCTCATGAGAAACAAGGACAAGATCGGCCTGAAGCTCGAGGGTCTTGTAGCCGGGAACTTCCAAAAACGGATCGAAAATAACCGCCGCATCTTGAGAACGCAACTCAAAACAGGAATGACCGTGCCAGATCACGCGAAGGTCTTCTTGCAAGTTTGTTAAATGGGACATAATGACCTCCTTGTTTTTGCTTTATAATACCTTATTAAAGGAGACCATGGCCTTAGAAGTGGAGTTATTGATGGATAATGCAACGCTAAAAGAGATCTATCGATCCGTTGAAAAAAAACTATCAAACATCCGGTTCGGGTTCATTTGGCCCAATTTTCAAGCCTTCGACTTCGCGCTCTACTTCGGGGATAGCATGTGTTTTCAAGGCAAGATCCACGAAAAACCGACAAGCTTCATGGGCAACACCTCCATCCTCCATGAAGGGGCCCCTATCGCGATCTGGGACATGCGCTACACCAAGATCGAAGACGAACAGTCTTTAGAACTTCTTACGGCGAGCATTGTGCACGAAATGTTTCATGCCTTTCAAAAACAGTCGGGTGAAACGCGCTTTCCTCATGACCTTGAGCTACTCCTTTATCCCCATGACGCGGAGCTCACCGCGCTCACAAGGCGCGAATACGCGATCCTGACAGATGAAAAACAATCGCCCGCCTTGCGATTAGAAAGCATCGCGGGGATCCGGAATGAAAAAATAAAACGTATCGGCCGCTTTTGCGAAGACGAGTACCTCGCGGAAACAGCCGAAGGATTAGCGGAATATGCCGGTTTAAAGGCACTATCTCAAATCAATTGGCCCCTTTTTATGACCATGCGAGACCGTTATGAAAGCTATCTTCTAGACGATCGCTACCTGTTTGACGTTAGAAGGCGCGCGTACTATTCCGGGGTCCTGATCGCGCTTTTAGCGGAAGCGGCCGGATTAACGCTGTACCACCCCTTGTCCGAAAAACGCCCTGTGTGGAATCTTTTGGACGTCCCCGCAGGTCCCTTCCAGGCTTTAAATACTACGGACATTGATAAGGCCCGATCATTGTTTGTCACAGAATGCGAAAGGCGCGAAGCCTTGCTCCAATCGTTCAAAAAGCGTTTCCCAAACGAACGCCCCTCGGACGCCGAGATTGTCGGCTATGATCCCATGAACCTCACTCGCGTGGGGGACTGGCTTATTTCCACACACGTGATCATGCTCAACGACGAAAACATCCCCCAACCCATGATGGGAGACCATCTTTTGAAAATGAAAGCAGGGAGCGCCCGTAAGGTGCATACGATCGCCTACTGATCCTCGCGTGTTGTTTGCTACAATACAGTCTAGGTTACAAGAACGTCGGAAGGAACGGTAACAACGATGAAAAGTCGACTGGAAGAAATACGCGCCGAAAGCATCGCTGCGCTGCGTGAAGCGGCATCGCCGGAGATGCTCGAGCAACTCAGACAGACCTATCTTGGAAAGAAAGGCCGCCTGACCGAACTTTTGAAGGGTTTAGGTAAGCTCTCCCCCGAAGAAAGAAAACAAATGGGACAGCTTGCGAACGAAGTCAAGAACCTCTTTTCCAACGCAATGGAAACAAGAAAAGAAGAGCTGTTAGAACAAGCCTCGCTCTTGGCTTCCCATCCTGACCTGACAATCCCCGGGCTCAGCGTCGCAACAGGAGGGCTTCACCCGATCACCCAGATGTGCTACGACCTGAACGATTCGTTTCGATCTTTGAATTTTGAAATTTTCGAGGAAGATGAGATCACAAGCGAACTCTTCGCCTTTGACTATTTGAACTTCCCGCCCGATCATCCCGCGCGCGATTCAATGGATACCTATTGGATCGAAGGCACAGAAAATAAAGAAGGCGCCAAAAGACACTGCCTGCGCCCGCACCTTACGGGAGGTAGCGTCCGTTATCTGAAAGAACACGGCGCCCCCGCCCGCTTTGTGTACCCGGGCCGCGTTTACAGAAATGAGGCCACCGATGCCCGCCACGAACGCGCATTTTTTCAATATGAGGCCCTGATCGTCGACCGCGACTTCTCCTTTTCCTCGGGACTCGTGCTCGTTTCGACCATCCTTGAACGCGTGTTTGGCCGCGACGTCCCCGTACGCATGCGTGCCGGTTTCTTCCCCTTCGTCGAACCCGGCTTTGAGATCGATATGCAATGCCAGGTCTGCCAGGGCCAGGGCTGTACCGTCTGCCATCACAGCGGATGGATCGAGGTCATGCCCGGCGGTTCACCGCACCCGAATGTCTTGCGTGCCGCGGGACTTGACCCGGATATCTGGAGCGGTTTTTACATCAATATCGGCCTTGATCGCCTTGTCATGATGCGCTACGGAATCGACGATGTTCGCCTCTTCCACAGTGCCGACCTGCGTTTCTTACAACAGTTCAAATAGAGGGATAGCTGCGATGAAAGTTTCTTTAAATTGGATCCGTCAATACGTTGATTTGCCGCAAAACTTAAACGCGGAACAGGTCGCCACCGACCTGACCATGCGCACCGTCGAGGTCGAGTCAGTGATAAACCCGGCCGAGCTTGTCGAAGGCATTGTGGTCGGAAAGATCGAATCGGTCAAAGCGCACCCAAACGCTGACCTTTTGCGTGTATGCATGGTCGATATCGGGCGCGAACGCCTCTACCAAATCGTCTGCGGCGGCACGAATCTTTACGAAAACGAGCGCGTCGCGGTCGCGCCGCCCGGCGCCTTTGTGCGCTGGCACGGCGAGGGCGAACCGATCGAGCTAAAAGCGACTAAGCTTCGCGGAGAAAAAAGTGAGGGCATGATCTGCAGCGCGTCTGAGATCAATCTCGACGAACTTTTCCCGACTGAAGACGAGGCCATCATTGTCGATCTTACGGGGGAATTCCCCGATGCCATCCCGGGACAAAAGCTTTCGGAGCTTTTGGAGCTGGACGACCTCATCATTGAAATTGACAACAAGTCGCTCACGAACAGGCCCGATCTTTGGGGACACTACGGCCTCGCGCGTGAATTGGCCGCCATCTACGGCGGGACATTGAAACCCTTAGCAGACTACGAACCTCAAGAAAGTTGGGCGCCTTATCCTGTAAAAATATCGGACAGTGGGCGCTGTTTTCGCTACGACGCGGTGGTCTTTGATCATGTGAGCCCCGTCCCTTCACCTTTCTGGATGAAGCGCATGATCTGGTCTGTCGGCATGCGCCCGATCAATTTATTAGTGGACGTGACCAACTATGTCATGCTGGCCACCGGTCAGCCGACCCATGCCTTTGACCGCGACCATGTCGAAGACGGGATCCACGTGCGGCTTGCCAAGGCAGGTGAGATTCTGACCCTGCTTGACGGCCACGAACTGCATCTGTTGCCTTCCGATTTACTCATCTGCGACGGCCAAGACAAGGCCATCGGCCTTGCGGGTGTCATGGGCGGCGCGCTCGACTCTATCCTGCCTGAAACCACGGGAATGGTCTTGGAAGTCGCGAACTTCGAGGCCATCGGGATACGAAAAACCGCCACACACCACCAGCTTCGCACCGAAGCCTCTTCGCGTTTTGAAAAAGCGATTGACACCACCCGCTGTGACCAGGCGCTCGCCATGACGATCGAACTGATGGAAAAGCTTCAGCCTGAAGCCGTCATCGTCGCGGCCGGCTACGAACGCTTAAGCACGACCGAGCCGGTTGAAATCCAGGTGCCGCTCAGTTTCCTTCGCCGCCGCTCGGGCCGTGAACTGAGCGCGGACGATGTGATCTTAACCCTATCTACCTTAGGCTTTATGGTCGCCTTTGACGGCGATGATTTGTTGACCGTCAAGGTGCCCGTATGGCGCGCGACGGGTGACGTGTCCATCAAGGACGATATCTTGGAAGAAGTCTGCCGCATGATCGGCTATGACCAATTTGAATTTGCCCCGCCTGTGGTGGTGTTGGAAAAACCCATCCGCCAACTGGAATTTGAAAGTAGTCGCGCGATCCGCGAATACCTCGCCTTTCGCGCGGGGCTGCAAGAAATCTTCACCTACCCTTGGATCGCTTCCAAGTATTTAGACGCTGCAGGGGAGACGACGGATCATCTTGTGGCGCTCCAAACGCCGCCCGCGCCGGACCAGGCGTACCTTCGGGGCTCCCTTGTGCCGGGACTTTTGGAAGCCGTGGCGGAAAACTCGCGCTATTATGAGCATTTCGGCCTCTTTGAACTGGCGCAGATTTTTAAAAAGAATGAAGCGCCTGAACAAGACGGCGAACATTTGCCGATACAAACACGCCACCTTGCAATCGCGATCACGGGTGAACTGCCGCTGTTACTGTTCCGCAAGCTGAAGGGCATTTTGACACATCTTCCGCGCTTTGGTCGCGTCGTCCCCTGGACCCTTCAGGCGGGTGAAGACAAAGCGCCTTGGGCCGACCGCAATGCCTGGCTTGATCTGGTGAGTGAGGACGGTGAGATTGTCGGCAAAATGGGACTTTTATCACCCAAGGCCACCGCAAGCGCCGGTGTCAGAAATGTATTCGCCGCGGTGGCGGAGATTGAGATTGATAAACTGCAATCTCTGGAAAGCCGGGACAATACCTTCACGCATCTGCCGCAATTCCCCCTGGTGGAACAGGATCTTTCCATCGTCATCGATGACGATGTGTCCTGGGCGGACATCGAACAAGCCGTGGCATCTCAAGTCAAACGCGCTGAGTTTGTGGAAGAATACCGTGGCAGTCAGGTGCCCGAGGGCAAAAAGTCACTGATGTTCCGTTTTTGGCTTGCCTCCGATGAGAAGACCCTGTCAACCGCGGACATCGAGCAGGCTCGAAAACGCCTGTTGAAGAAATTAAAGTATATGCTGGGAGCGGAACTACGATAACAATTTATCGATATTCGTGTATCGAATGTGACAAATCGGTGAAAATAGCCTATTTCCCAGTTATTGCGCTTGCAATTTACTTTTCTTTTGGCATAATAATAGGCGGAAAATTTTGGGCGTTTAACGCAGAAAGCGAAAATTGAGAGAAGTGCATACAAGCCCTTTCCAAATCCTGACGAACAATCCATTGGTCGCTGAAAACTACAGCGAGCGATTCCCCGTTGAATTCTTTTTGGGGGGAAGCGACCGGGAGGTTCTCTTGCGCGCGCGAGATCTCGTCCACAACGGACATCGTATCCTCACCGCCCCCCTGTCGGGGAGCGTGAAGCCTTGGGAGACACCATATCGGTCTATTATGGTGACTTCGGCGCACGATGACGCTGTGGACGCGTTTTCGCTCGACATCATGGAACGAGCTTTGGCAATAATAAGTCATTCGAAAAGAAGCCCCGAGACCATCGCAGAGTCAATCCTTCACGACTTTCAGATCATCGATCTGAGTCTGATCGACAGCGCTTTGCCGTCCGCGGAGGCTATCGGGGTGTATAGGATCCCCGACAAAGAAACCGAGGTGAAAAGGTGAAATTAGAATTGGGCTATGTTGACATCAACGGCATCCGGTTCGGCGACCATAACGCCATTGAAGATCGTGTGCTCGTTGTCAACCCTGACGAGCTGCTCGAACCGGTGTTGGCCGATCCGCTCATCAAAACGGCACGTTTTGAGATCGCGAACCCGGGCGAAAGCATCCGGATTACGCCTGTTAAGGACGTTATTGAACCGCGTGTCAAAGTTGAGGGACCGGGAGGAATCTTCCCCGGCGTCATCTCAAAAGTTGACACTGTCGGCTCAGGCAAAACGCACGTCTTGCGCGGTATGGCAGTTGTCACCGCCGGACCCATCGTCGGATTCCAAGAAGGAATCATTGACATGACAGGTGTGGGCGCAGAGTACACGCCTTTCTCACAATTGCACAACCTCGTGCTCGTCATGGAACCCGTTGCGGGCGCCGGTCAGCACGAATACGAAAAAGCCGCACGTTTGGCCGGCCTTCGCACGGCAGTGGCCGTCGGCGAATTGGCCCGCGAACTGACACCGGACGAAACGGTGGTCTACGAGACCGCGTCCATCGCGGATGGCTTCAAAGAGCCTTTGAGCGAACTGCCGCGTGTGGGTTATGTCATGATGCTCCAAAGCCAGGGGCTTCTCCACGATACCTACGTGTACGGTGTCGACGCCAAGCGCACCCTGTCGACCATGATCAGCCCGACCGAACTGATGGACGGCGCGATCATCTCCGGCAACTGCGTCTCCGCGTGCGACAAGAACACGACCTACCACCACCTGAACAATCCTGTGATCCAGGATCTTTTCAAGGCGCATGGCAAGACGCTGAACTTTGTCGGCATGATCATCACAAACGAGAACGTTTTCCTTGATGACAAGATTCGCTCCTCTGACTGGACCGCGAAGATGGCCGAATACCTCGCGCTTGACGGTGCGATCGTTTCGCAGGAAGGTTTTGGCAACCCCGACACCGACCTGATCATGAACTGCACAAAACTCGAGAATAAAGGCATCAAGACCGTCATCATCACGGACGAATACGCCGGATCCGACGGCAAGAGCCAGTCGTTGGCTGACGCCGACGAACTTGCTAACGCGGTCGTCACAGCTGGAAACGCCAACGAGATGATCGTATTGCCGCCTATGGAGCGCGTCATCGGCACGCTCGACTATATCGACAAGATTGCCGGCGGCCACGACGGTTCGCTGCGCCCGGACGGTTCAATCGAAGCGGAGCTTCAGGTCATCATCGGATCGACCAACGAGCTGGGCTTCAATCGTATGAGTGCCAGGTAAGGAGGATAAGGTGAGCAAATTTAAAGTCGTTCATTACATTAACCAGTTCTTCGGCCAAATCGGCGGCGAAGACATGGCCGATTTCCCGGCCGAAAAGCGTGAAGGACACGTAGGCCCTGGTCTTGCGTTCGCACAGAACTTCGGCGATGAAGCCGAGATCACGGCCACCATCATCTGCGGCGACTCCTGGTTCAACGAGAATCTGGAAGAAGCCACAAAGACCGTCCTCTCCATGATTAAAGAAGAAAAACCGGATCTCTTCATCGCGGGTCCCGCGTTCAACGCCGGCCGCTACGGTGTCGCCTGCGCCACAATCGCAGACCTCGTCCAAAGAGAACTCGGCATCCCGGCTTTGACCGGCATGTACGAGGAAAACCCCGGTGCCGATATGTTCCGCGAAAAGGTTTACATCATCGCGACAGGCGACAGCGCCGCCGGCATGAGAAAAGCCGTCCCGGCCATGGCCAAACTTGCGTTGAAACTCGTAAAAGGTGAGCCCGTCGGCGCGTCCGCCGAAGACGGCTACCTGCCAAACGGCATCCGCAAGAACTTCTTTGAGAAAAAACGCGGCAGCACACGCGCTGTTGAAATGCTCATGAAGAAGCTTTCGGACAAGCCCTTTACCACGGAATACCCCATGCCTTCCTTTGACCGTGTCCCGCCCCAGCCGGCGATCAAGGACATCACCAAGGCCAACATCGCGATTGTCACCTCCGGCGGCATCGTGCCTAAGGGTAATCCTGACCGTATCGAGAGCTCATCGGCTTCTCGTTACGGCGGCTACAACATCGAAGGTGTTGACGATCTGACTGCCGAAACGTATGAGACCGCCCACGGTGGTTACGACCCCGTGTACGCCAACCAGGACGCGGATCGCGTGGTACCGGTTGACGTGCTGCGTCTTTACGAAAAAGAAGGTAAGATCGGCAAACTGAACGATTGGTTCTACTCAACTGTCGGAAACGGGACATCCGTTGCCAATTCGAAGCGTTTTGCGATCGAGATCGCCGAGAAGCTTCTTTCTCAGGGTGTCGACGCCGTCATCCTGACATCCACCTGAGGAACTTGCACACGTTGCGGAGCAACAATGGTGAAAGAAATTGAAAGAGCCGGCATCCCTGTGGTGCACATGTGCACAGTCACACCGATTTCGATGACCGTGGGCGCCAACAGAATCGTCCCTGCCGTCGCGATCCCCTACCCTCTCGGGAACCCCGAACTCACGCATGAAGAAGAGTTCGAACTTCGCAAGAAGCTCATTGACAAGGCGCTCCTCGCGCTGACGACAGAAGTGGAAGATCAGACGATCTTCGACTAAGGGAGAGTAAAACATGGAAAAAGTTTACGACCTCATCATCATCGGCGCCGGCCCCGCGGGTCTTACCGCAGGTCTTTACGCCGGCCGTTCACGCCTTAGTACGCTCTTGATCGAGCGCGGCGTTGACGGCGGACAGATCGCCATCACCGATGAAATTGAGAACTACCCCGGCGGCCTTTCAGGCCCCGATAACATTGAAAGCGGCGCGGCCCTGATCGCGCGCATGACCGCTCAGTGCGCGCACTTTGGCGTGGAACGCCTGAGCGCGGACGTCATCAAAGTTGAGCTCGAAGGCAAAGTCAAACGCGTTCACACGCGTGACGCCGTCCTCGAGGCGAAGGCTGTCATCATCGCGTCGGGCGCCCACCCGCGTCCGATCGGATGCCCCGGTGAGAAGGAGTTCATCGGCCGCGGCGTCTCGTACTGCGCGACCTGCGACGGATCCTTCTTTGAAGACCTTGAGATCTACGTGGTCGGCGGCGGCGACACCGCTGTGGAAGAGGCGATTTATCTGACGAAATTTGCCAGAAAAGTCACTATCATCCACAGACGCGACGAGCTTCGCGCGGTACAGTCCATCCGCGAGCGCGCATTCAAAAATGAGAAGATCGAGTTCATGTGGAATTCGGTCGTCACAGAACTCCATGGCGACGGTGTCCTTTCCGGTATGACGGTCAAAGACACGAAGACCGGTGAGGAACGCCGTGTTGACGCAGACGAGGACGATGGCATGTTCGGCGTTTTCGTATTCGTCGGCTTCCTGCCGAACTCCGAGCTCTTCGAGGGCGCGGTCGATATGGAATATAATTACATCGTGACCGATGAGGAAATGCGGACCAATATCCCCGGCGTGTACGCCGCGGGCGACATTCGCAAGAAACCCCTCCGTCAAGTCGTCACCGCCTGCTCCGACGGCGCCATCGCCGCCATGCAGGTTGAACACGATCTTGCGGCAGGTGTCATCGGTTGAAAGTCAGAAGGTGGAACCATGTTTGAACTCGATAAGAATAACTTCGAAACAGAAATACTGGCCTCAGAAGAGCCGGTTTTGGTCGACTTCTACGGCAACGGTTGTGTGCCCTGTGAAGCCCTGAAGCCGCATATCCTGAAACTGGAAGAAACGTATGGCGATCGACTGCGCTTCACCGCGCTGAATACATCGGGCGCAAGACGTCTGGCCATTCAGCAACGTATTTTGGGCCTCCCGGTCGTCGCCATTTACCAGGGCGGCGAGAAAGTCGCCGAACTGATTAAAGACGACGCGACCCCTGAGGCGGTCGAAGAGATGATCAAGCAGTATATCTGATCAATCCTTTGAATTTATCCTGGCGGGCGTTATCGCCCGCCGTCGGGTGAGTGGCCCTTAACCATTCAAAAATACGACGAAAGGAGCAGGATATGAGCATACTCGAAGGCAAAAAGGTCATCGTCATCGGTGACCGCGACGGAATTCCAGGCCCGGCGATCTCGCTTTGTGCGGAGTCGGCAGGCGCTGAGGTTATCTTCTCCGCAACGGAGTGCTTCGTCTGAACAGCCGCGGGTGCAATGGATCTGGAAAATCAAAAGCGTGTGAAGGATCTCACCGAACAGTACGCGCCTGAGAACATCGTTGTTCTCTTAGGTGCCGCTGAAGGTGAGGCGTCCGGAATCGCAGCAGAGACGGTCACAAACGGTGACCCGACCTTTGCCGGTCCGTTGACGGGAGTCTCGTTGGGACTCAGCGTATACCACGTGTGTGAAGAGGAAGTCAAAGAAGAGTACGATCCCGAAGTCTATGATGAACAAGTGTCCATGATGGAGATGGTTCTCGACGTCGATGAGATCGCGGAAGAGATGCAGGCGATTCGCGAACAGTACAGCAAGTATTAAAGATTGAATCGTTTGACGAGGAGATGCCCCAGGCTTCGCCGAACCCTTCTAGAGAGGGCCGGCGCCGGGGCATCCTTATTAAGAAGACAATCATAACGCCCGAAAAGGCGCGATCAACATACATAATTGACTTTGAAAGGCAGGAATATCGATTCATGAACAGTGTTTTAAAAGGCACGGGTTATGTGCTTGTCCACACACCCGACATGGTCATCCACAACGGAACGACTCAGACGACGGAGCGCATCGTCAATCCCGATTCGGACTATCTTAAACAATTAAAGGCGCATCTTAGGCCCTATGAGCGCGTGCTGGCCTACTATCCCAACCAGACCTATATTGGCAATGTGACGCCTGCGGAACTGGCACAAGTCGACGGCCCCTGGCAGGATCTTGAGAGCCCCGTAAACGACCGTTACGGCGCCTTCGGTGAGATCATGCCCCAGGACGAGTTTTACCTTCTGGTACAAGCTGTCGATGAATTTGAACTTGTCTACCTCGACCGCGATTTCGTCGCCAAGACAAAAGAAAAACTGGCGCAGGATCCTATCGTCACAGAATTCATTCTCAAACGTATCCATGAGGGCGTCGACCAGGCGAAACTGAAACAGCTCATCGAGGACGAAGGCGCGGAAGGCCTGTACATGAATGATGTAATCGTCGGTGCGGTCCGCCGTGCGCACGACATCGACACCAACCTTTCAGCCCATGTCATGATCGAGAACCTCGTCTCGAAAGCCTCCAGTGCCCTGGCGCTCTTATACGCCGTGAAAAACGCTGATATTAATCCGGACGACATCGAATACACGATCGACTGTTCTGAGGAAGCCTGCGGGGATATGAATCAAAGAGGCGGCGGTAACTTCGCGAAAGCCACCGCCGAGATCGCCGAACTGTCTCGTTCCACGGGCTCTGACGTCCGCGGCTTTTGTGCCGCGCCGGCACACGCCGTCATGGTCGCCGCTTCATTAGTGAAAGCCGGCACCTTCAAGGCCGTCGCCGTCACAGCGGGCGGTTCGACCGCAAAGCTCGGCATGAACGGCAAAGACCACGTCAAAAAAGGTCTTCCCATTTTGGAGGACTGCCTGGGCGGTTTTGCGGTTGTCATCACAGAAGACGACGGCATTAACCCCGTCATCAACATCGACAATGTCGGCTGGCATGCTGTGGGAACAGGAAGTTCACCGCAGAACGTCATCGCCTCTTTGGTGACCGTGCCGCTTGAAAAAGCCGGATTGAAAGTCACAGATGTTGATTATTACTCGCCTGAGATGCAGAATCCGGATATCACAAAACCCGCGGGCGCGGGTGACGTGCCCTTGGCCAACATGAAGATGATTGGCGCCTTGGCTGTCAAACAGGGTGACCTTGAGCGCAGCGAACTTAACGGCTTTGTCGAAAGGCACGGTCTCCCCGGCTTTGCACCCACACAGGGACATATCCCCTCAGGCGTGCCTTACTTGGGACACGCGAGAGAGTCTATGCTCAAAGGTGAGGTGAACCGCGTCATGATCGTCGGTAAGGGCTCACTTTTCTTGGGCCGCATGACGAACCTGTTTGACGGCGTTTCTTTCCTCGTTGAGAAAAACGACGGCCCGAAGGCGGCTGAGGCCGCGGTGTCAAGCGAAGAGATTCGCCAGATCATCGCAGAATCACTTCGCGATTTCGCACAGGGCCTCCTGGAAAGCAGGTGATTTTAGTGGACCATATCAAACGGGACATCGCAGCTATTTTCACTGAACTGGCCGACGGACTTGAGACAGGCCAATTGGGCAAAAAAACAAAGGTGGCCGTCATCGGTCCCGGCTCAGAGCTGGGCGAGGACAATGTCATGGAAGGCTGCAAGATCGCGGCCGCCCGCGGGATTGAGGTACTGTACCTTGGAACCGCTGAGGCAGAAGGGGTCACCACCCTTTACTGTGACTGCGCCGACGATGCCTTTGAAAAAATGGAAGAACTTTTAAAAACGGGTGAGGCGGACGCGGCGGTTGCCATGCACTACCCCTTCCCGATCGGCGTCTCCACCGTGGGACGCGTGGTCACCCCGGCGACAGGCAAAAACATCTACCTTGCGACCACGACAGGCACCACCTCCACCGACCGCGTTGAGGCCATGGTCTTGAACGCTGTTGCCGGCATCGCCACCGCGAAGGCGGACGGCATCCAAGAGCCCACCGTCGGATTGTTGAATCTTGACGGGACACGCACTGCGGAATCGATCTTAAAGAGTCTAAAAGACAACGGCTATCCGATTCGTTTTGCGACCTCCGGCCGCTCTGACGGCGGCGCCGTCATGCGCGGCAACGACATCTTGCGCGCCTCACAGGACGTGCTTGTCCTGGACTCCCTGACGGGGAATGTCGTCATCAAGATCTTGTCGGCCTTTACCTCCGGCGGCTCCTTTGAGACCGTTGGGGCAGGCTACGGCCCGGGCGTCGGCGAGAAAATGGAAGGCATCGTCATGATCGTCTCGCGCGCCTCAGGGGCACCTGTCATCGGTGAGGCCATTGTCTACGCGGCCTCGCTGTCACGAGGCGATCTGAAAGCGACTTACCAGCATGAACTCAAGCTCGCGAAAAAGGCAGGACTTGACCGCATTCTCACAGAACGCCGTGAATCCGCTTCCGCTAAACAGATAGGAGAGGCCATCGTCCAGCCCCCAAGTGAAGTAGTCACCGAACAGATCGAGGGCATTGATGTGCTCGATTTAGAGGATGCCGTGCAGCTTTTATGGAGCAAGAATATCTACGCTGAAAGCGGTATGGGATGTACCGGACCTATCGTCCGGGTCTCCACCGCGAATCTTGCACAAGCCGCCTCCATTTTGCGTGAGGGCGGATTTGTCAGCGAGTAAAAGGATCTTTGGCATGCTGGACTTTCAACCGCTTGAACTCAAAGATATCCCGATGGCAAGGCCCTTCCTTGCAAACAACGCGCAGCGGCTTTGCGATCTTACCATCGGGGGGCTTTTCATGTGGCGTGACTGGTTCCATAATGAGTTCGTCATCGCGGCCGATTGCCTGATCATCAGCATGCGGATCTTTGACAGTCATACCGCCTATACGGTTCCTCTCGGTGAAAACCGAGAGGAAGCGTTGCGGCTTTTAGAAGCGCATTGCCAAGAAAAGGGTGAACCCCTTGTCTTTTGCATCGTCGGTGACATGGATCTGCCGCTTTTGTCCGACCGCTATCCGGATTTCCACGCGATCGCGGAGCGCGACTACTTCGATTACCTCTACGAGGCCCAGGATCTTTTAAAACTTCGAGGCGGCAAACACCGCTCCACCCGAGGCAACATCAACCGCTTTCTTAGGAGCACGCCCGACTGGCGCTTTGAAATGATCACCCAAGACAACATCCAAGCCGTCTGTGCCTTTGCCTGCGCTGTGGAGGCTGAAAATCCCCCTGACAACAGCACCCTGGCGGAAGAAGCCAAAAAAATCCGCGAGGTCTTAGACCATATGCGCGACTACAATATGTTTGGCGGCGTGCTTTTTATCGGCGACGAGGTCGCGGGCTTCTCGCTTGCGGAAATTGAAAGCGACACCCTGTACGTCCATGTGGAAAAAGCCGACACACAATACCGGGGCGTCTACCAGATGCTCGTTTCCGAGTTCATGAAAATGTTCGGTGACAGCAAAAGCATCGCCTTTATCAACCGCGAAGACGACAACGGAGACCCCGGGCTCCGCCAGTCAAAAATGACCTACGCCCCCGTGGCACTCCTGTCGAAATACACCGTCTATACCGATCAATCGAAACCTGAATGGATGGAGCGTTGTTACATGAGCTAGTCGCTCAGCCGAACAATTCTAAAACACATGAGAAGCTGGACGTAGGCGTGCACAAACGCCGGATCATCACAGCCGGACTCCAGTTTGAGTAGCCTTGTGATGTCCCCAAGCGTCCGTTCCCCGTCAATGTAGTACTGGATCAATAACTCATAGGTCCTCGCGTTCGGCACGCGCTCGTGATGCGCCTTCATGTAAGTGCGATAGGCTCCCATTTTCTCCTCATCCTCCAGGGCGTACTCGATCAGCCGCATGATGGGCGAACGATACAGGCGCACGGGTCGGTAGGCATATTCCAAAGCGGGATCGCGATCTTCTTCCTTCGCCCCCTCTAATTGATCTCCTTCATACAGCATCGCCATAAACTGTTCGAGTTGACGATCGATCAGGGTGGAGAATGACTCGATCTTTTGATCGAGGGTTTGGACGTCCGGCATTTGTTTAAAGAAGCGTTTCACATCCCGGATGCCCGCCTGATGAACCTTTGCTATATGGCGTAGCTTATCGGATAACCCGACGGATTCTCTTTCTTCTGATATCACGGACACAAGTTCACGGATAAAGCGCTCATAGGCCTTTGAAAGCAGCAAGAACGCATCGTCCTCGTTCAGGTTCGCCAAGGCATAAGAGAAGCCCGCGGCAATTGACGCGGATTTATGTAGGATAAAAGGATCGACGCGTTCCACGGTGTCAGCCGAGGTATGGTAGTGCTTGTCGGGCCATTGTCCCAACATCGGGGTCGGAATATCGATCGTGGGGTCGGAGAGTACCTGGTGGTCACTGCCGGCCGAAAACGGAGCGATAAACGCGTTAAACATGGGGACATCGCCCTCCCCATCCAAGCCGTGCGCGTTCTTTTTGACCTGCTCCAAACATATTTCGGCCATGGCGGTCACAATGGAAGGCGCCGCCTGAGGCTGAGACGTAAGGGTCAAAGGCCCGTAGCCTTCCAGCTGACGTCCCCCCACCATGTCAAGGTTAATCCCGGCAATGATTTTAGCAGAAGGGTTTTTTACATCCGAGAGCCAGGCGTATGTCCCGGCAAACTCCGGCACCCACAAAATGCGGATTCCCCTGCGCAGAGCCGGCAGCCTTCCCTCATCCAACAGCTTATGGATCACCCTCGCCGCCTCCAGCGCACAGGCTGCGCCGCTGGCGTTGTCATTTGCGGACGGTCGGGGATGGCAAAGATGCGCGACGATCAGGATGTCCTCGTCAATCTCACCTTTCAAATAACATTCGACCACTTCGATCTCCCCCGGATAAAGCGACGTGTCAACTTCACAGCGCGCTTGGGGGGAAGAAGGAGTCATCTTGCGGCATAGGGCCGCCAATTCATCGCCCTGTCGCGGCGTCAGGACAAAACCAAAAATGGCAGGTTCTTTTTCAATATTCTGCCACCAAAAGGAGGTATAGTTTCGCGCGTCATAAAGGTCGGCCCTTGTGCGGACACCCGGGACTTCACGCAAATAATCCGTGACAAAACCGATCGCGCCTTTTTTCTCAAAGGCCCAGTCCATATAGCGGTTAAAATCGTCTCGGAGAAACAAGAGTTTTCCCGAAAAATCGAGATCTTCACAGCTTGCTTCCGTGGCCCCCGCCTCGAGCATAACAATGTCGAGCGGCTCCCGGCGGTGATCGCAGGGATGACTTTTTTGGACAATCGCGGTCGCCTCCGTCCGAAAGTCAGCCAACACTTTTGGCCCCTCAGTCACCAGCTCCAGCCACGCGTCCTTGATATCCCATTCCATGAAAGACTTTGAGGCTAGATACCAATGCTTCTCATCGAAGGGATACGACAAAATACGGGCGTCAATTCCCTCCGATTGAAGAGTTGCGGCGAGTTTGCGGGCCGCTTCACGGTACCCGGTCGAGGCCTGGATGCGGTGGTAGGAGCTGATCGTGCGAATGTCGTTCGTGATGCGGTCGCCGTCGACCGCATCACGGATAGTCCTCAAATTTTGTTTCATCTTTTTAGCCAAAGCTTTCGTTTGAAATCTCCACCATCACATCGTCAAAACAGGCAAGCGCGGGGACAAGGGTCGCGTAAGGATCGCGGCCGTAATAGTGCGAAGAGCTGCCATAGGGAACGGTTTCTTTCGCAAGCCAGACGAGTTTTTCAGAAAACAGCCGGCCGATCCGCTCAGTGAAGCGTACATTATAGGGCAGCTCAATCGAGCCGTCCTGTTTCAAAAGCAAGGCGCCAAAGCGCGAGGTCCCCGTGACGAGACCCTCACCCGGATTCACGATGTTCGTGTAGTGCATGAAGGGCACGTAGAGGATGTCGCGGTCGCGGGGCAATTTTGCAAAGGCTTGGATTGTTTTGACATCGACATCGCCGCCCAATAATTCAATCGACAAATTGGAGACATCGTGTCCTGTCGCTTCTTTCCCAAACTCATCGGCGGACGACTGTTCCCAGACAAAACTTTTTAAGACGCCG
>Ga0209723_1002968_pt1 | contig 21467 bp, 6 predicted proteins | sample BiotimSIPDNA_2_FD_185750 | JGI IMG/M metagenome (GOLD analysis project Ga0209723, IMG submission 185750) | Anaerobic biogas reactor microbial communites from Washington, USA - Biogas_R2 time_0 SIP DNA (SPAdes) (version 2) | ecosystem: Engineered > Bioreactor > Anaerobic > Unclassified | place...
AGATAGCTCAATTGCTTACAAACGCCGCTTTCCAAGTGGCGCCTGTGTTTGCAGGTGAACAAGTAACCTTGGACTCCATCCGCCAGATGTCCGAGTTTGATGTGATTTACATTCGAGTCCATGGCGCCATTGATGACCGCATGTTTACTTTTATGACAGGTCAGTCCCCAGCTGGTGATCTTTGTAAGCTTGCTGATGAATTGAATAGCAAGGCGATTGGGCTTGGAACAACTATCGACAGCGACCAGGTGCTTTTCACGGTCTATCCAAAATTTTTCCAAGGCTCAGAGTTTAAAAGCGACAGTTTAGCTTATTTTTCGGCCTCTAACGGGCTCAAAACGACTACCCTCGCCCAGGTTATGCATGAAAAGGGACTAAGCGCCTTTATTGGTTGGAATAACGTTGTAGCGTCAGCAGAAGAAGACGATTACACAAACATCGCACTTTTCGAGCGCCTTTTACAAGGAGCGACACTAGGCGCCGCAATGACTGAGCTTGAAGCAGAAGACCCGCGTTTTGGCGACACTTGGATTGAGGCAGGCAATGAAGACACCCATGCAAAGTTGGACTACTACCCAAAACCGGATGCCGCCAAGCTTCGAATCACCGCGACTGGCTGCGATGAAGACTCAGATTGCCCACAGGAGCCCGAAGCACAAGTCTGTACAGCCCATCAGTGCGTCGAGGCTACTTGTGTTCAGGATTGCTCCGGCCGTCAGTGTGGCCTCGATCCAACTTGTCGCGAATCCTGCGGGGATTGTGAGCTTCCCTATACTTGCAATGAACAAGGCCAATGTGTATGCCTACCAGAGTGTAAGGACCGCAAGTGCGGTCCAGATCCAATCTGCCCTGAGTCTTCCTGTGGCTCTTGCGATGAGAATTATGAATGCGACTCCGACGGCCAGTGTCAGTGTGTACCACAATGCGGCAACCGAGTATGCGGGCCAGATCCGATTTGTGGCCATTCGTGTGGGAAAGACTGCGTTTATCCCGACACTTGTAATGCTGAAGGTCAATGTGTGTGTGTAAAAAATTGCATTGGTCGAGTTTGCGGCCCAGATCCGGTTTGTGGCCTGTCCTGCGGGACTTGTCCGACCAACTATGAATGCAACTCCGACGGCCAGTGTCAGTGTGTACCACAATGCGGCAACCGAGTATGCGGGCCAGATCCGATTTGCGGCCACTCCTGTGGGCCCTGCGCCCACCCCAACACTTGTAATGCCCAAGGTCAGTGCATATGTGTGCCAAAGTGTCTTGACCGAGTGTGCGGTCCAGATCCGGTTTGTCCTGCGTCCTCCTGCGGTACTTGTACCCATCCTAAACGGTGCAATGCTAATGGCCAATGTGTGTGCGAACCGGAGTGTGGGGCTCGACAGTGCGGACCAGATCCGGTTTGTGGCCAGTCCTGTGGGAATTGCCCATCTGATGGATTCTGCGACACCAGTAACGGTAGGTGCGTGCCCCAGACTGTTGGATTTTGCATTGATGACTGGTGTTTGATTCCGGCAGGCAACGACATGATAGGAGCTCCTAATGGAGATGACAAAGCAACTAACAGTGAGGTACCACAACACGAAGTCTGGTTTACTCGTAGCTACTACATCAAGCAAACCGAGGTAACCCAGGGAGAGTGGAAGTCGTTGATAGGTAATAATCCATCATACTTTCGCTCTTGTGGCGATGACTGCCCTGTCGAGCGAGTCAACTACTATGACGCGGTTTATTATGCGAATGCGCTTTCCACGTCTGAAGGCCTTGAAACCTGCTATACCTTGAGTGGCTGCTCAGGTAGTGCGGGTGTCAACTTAAGTGGGTGCACTGTGACTTTTAAGGGCCTTGGCTGCAAAGGTTATCGTTTGCCGACCGAAGCTGAATGGGAACACGCTCTACGAGCTCGCTATCCTGGTAAAATCCTATGTGACAATCCTCTTGAAAGATGTGCCTGGTACGACGATAACAGTAGCAACCAAACCCATCCTGTGAGTCTGAAATGGCCTAGTGAGTGGGGACTGAGAGATGCAACCGGTAATGTCCGCGAATGGGTCTACGACTGGTTTAAGAACGACTATTACACTGACTGCTTCAACAACGGCTGCACCGATCCCACTGGCCCAACAGAAGGCTACTACCGGGTTGTTCGCGGCGGCTCCTACAGAGACGCTTCTACGTACTTACGCTACAGTTCCCGCCAACCGACCACGCCTAACACCCGCGAAAGCTACCTGGGTTTCCGCATCGTAAGGACGAAGCCGTAGCCCCCCGGCCCCTGTCCCTGCCTCCCGCCCCTGTCCCCGTCCCAGTCAATTGGGCTTTAATGCTCAGTTGAATTGTTTGGATGATTGACTTTCAATCCTTGTTCGGAACAATTCAGAAGGGCGATTCCATGTCGTCTATGGCGAACGTCAACAGAAGTATTCGCCATAGAGGTCCGTGGACTTAAGCAGGCTGAATTGGCAAACAGTGTTGGAACGTCTCAGGATTATTTGAGTCAGATTGAAACAGGCAAGATACAATGTTGCACATGCAAGGGAGAGGTAGTTATGACTGAAGCTAGATCCTCAAAACATCCCCTTAAACTGAGAAACTGTCTCCCTCAAGAGCTGCAAGATGAAGACGAGGAGCTTATCGAGCGATTTGTGACAGTGCTCTACTTCATCACGAATGGAATGAAGGCTGGTGAAAGACTTCTCGCTAGAGCTCAGGAGAAATTGAACAAGGCCGCAACCGATGATGAGCGAGAAAAAGCTCAAAAAGAAGTAGACTTTGCAGAAAAAGTACTGCCCAGCCGCAACTACTTGAGATTCCCTGAAAAAAACGATGCTCTTCTGGACCGACTGGAAAAGCTCGGATTGATTGAAACACTTTCCTCGGAGCCGAAAACTATTTCACGCCGCGTCAAACTCACAGAAAAAATATCCCCCATGCAAGCGAATGTGATTGTAGATACCTATCGAGGCATTTACCCACCGCGAGGCATTTACCCACCGTATATACATCATGCCGTAGCGAAGGACCCCGTTGCGCTTTTGGATAAAGTCGCTTCAAAAGGACGCCGTGAGGAGTTCATCTTGCGCGACTGGGACGCAACTAAAACGCCAGAGTGGGCCTTCCATGTTCCCCGTTGGTTTAACAGTGCTCTTGACATCCAATTGATATCACGAAAATGGAACACCGTTGAATATACCGTGTGGGCGCAAGGGGTAAATTTTTCTTTTAAGGCCGGGGACGTCCTATATCGAGACTTGGACGATTATCTGCAGGGGACTCCTGCGCTCTTCGTTGAGTCAGCGATAAATGCACGTGGGACCAAGCCTGAAGGATTGAATACAGGAGCAGATACCTCGGCTCCAGAACTTGCCGAGCTTGAAAATGACGAGCCCAACGATGCTGCGGGCAAAGATTTTTTCCCAGGAAGTGTTACTTTCAGAGATTGCGTGACCGACGAGGTCAAAACCGTCACACAAGTGGAGTTTGTGAAGATGTTGATGGGAGGGACGCGGCAATAGCTTTGCCCCTTGTTCTAAATTACCGACGAGGACACAAAAGTGACCTCAAAAAACCGATTTTGGACCTTCAGCTAAGATTAGGCGGGGATTATTGGCTGCCAATTTTAGGTTGACATAACGCCGCTTGTTTAGTAAACAATTGCCCCTATCTGTCAGAGGCCGTTCGTGCCTTCTGACAACTCGACATTGGCATTTAAGACGCGGGAAGGTCACATGAAAACTTATGATACTGGACAGATTCGGAACGTCGGGCTCTTTGGGCACCAGGGCGCGGGTAAAACCAGCGTTGGTGAGGCGATTGTATTCCTGGGCAAGGCTACGACGCGTCTGTGCAGCGTCAATGATGGTAACTCCAACTTTGACTTCGACGCCGAAGAGATCCGCCGGAAAGCCTCAATGTCCATGGCTGTTGGATACGGTGAGTGGGATAAGACCCTGATTAACGTTATTGATAACCCAGGGGATACAAACTTTGCTGCAGAGTCGGTTGTTGCTACAAACGCGGCCGATCTGGGCTTGTTAGTTGTTGGCACCATCGACGGCGTCCAAGTTGGGACAGAAAAGCACTTTGAACTGCTTCAAGAGGCTGGGCTTCCAACTGTCATCGTTTTGACAAAGCCAGATCGTGAACGTTCTGAGTTCGAAAAAGCCCTTGCACAGGTTCAAGAGGTCTTTGGCTCGGCAGTTGTACCGCTGACCATTCCAATCGGTACGGAATCATCCTTTAAAGGCGTTGTAGACCTGCTTGCAAACGAGGCGCACATCTATGACGCTCACGTTGGCAGCGTAGGTGCTATCCCTGGCGATATGGCCGATGTAGTTGCCTCCCACCGAGAGCAGTTGATCGAGAAGCTTGCCGAGCAAGATGATGAACTGATGATGAAGTATCTCGATGGTGAATCTTTGACTCTCGATGAACTGAAAACCTGCCTGTCTGTTGGCCTGAAATCTGGGGCCGTGGTTCCAGTTGTGACTGTAAACGCCTCAAACGGCGCTGGTGTGGACTTTTTGTTGGACCTAATCACCAACCACGGTCCTTCACCCGCCGAAAGAAAAGCTTACAAGGTAAAAGTCGGCGAGTCCGAAGAAGTTATTGAATCTTCTGCCGCCGCACCCTTTTATGGCTATGTGTTCAAGACGATTATGGACCCACAACAGGGTCGTATCAGCATCTTACGCGTACTGGCCGGCTCGCTCTCACCAGACGGCTCTTTTGTGAACGTCAACACTGGTACTCGTGAGCGTTTTGGTACGTTGACCAAACTGCTTGGAAAGAAACAAGAATCCGTGACAGGCGCCAATGTTGGTGACCTAGTAGCGGTAGTTAAGCTTAAAGAAACCAGAACTGGCCACACCCTTTATGCGGAAGAAAAGGGCGGCGGCGAGCTGGTCACCCTGCCCTTGCCACCACCTTGCATCACGTACGCGATTAAGCCCAAGAGCCAAGGAGACGAGGACAAGGTTTCCGGCGCGGTCCAGAGGCTTGTGGAAGAAGACGTCGGGCTTGAGACATCTCGTGATGACGAGTCCAAGGAATTCTTGCTGCACGGCCTTGGTCAGTCTCACATCCTGACGGCTGTCGAGAAACTGAAAAAGAAATTCAACGTTGACGTTGAAATGAAGCTCCCGCGGATCGCTTACAGGGAAACCATCAAGGGCGTCGCCAAGAACGTGGAAGGTAAACACAAGAAACAATCCGGTGGACGTGGCCAGTTTGGCGTGTGCTACATCGACATGGAGCCAACCGCTCGTGGCGCAGGCTTTGAGTTCGAAGACGCCATCTTTGGTGGAGCCATCCCACGCCAGTTCATCCCTTCGGTTGAAAAGGGCATCAGAGATCAGATGGCCAAGGGTGTTGTCGCTGGCTATCCAGCTGTCGACTTCAAGGTCAAGTTGATTGATGGAAAGTACCACGATGTCGACTCTGATGGGCGCTCCTTTGAAATGGCCGGGTCTCGTGGATTTAGGGCTGCCTTTAAGCTGGCAAAGCCTGTAATTTTAGAGCCTATTCAGGAATTGACCATTTCTATTCCAGATGAATTCCTTGGCGATATCATGGGTGACGTTAGCGCACGCCGTGGTCGTATCATGGGAACAGATGCCAAGGGAAAAACCCAGTTGGTAAAGGCTCAGATCCCGTTGTCTGAATCCCAGACATACGCTACTGATCTAAGAGCTATGACTTCGGACAGGGGCTCTTTTACGACGGTTTTCAGTCACTATGAAGAATTGCCTCCAAACCTGGCTGAAAAGCTAATCGCCGAAGCAAAGCTGGAAGAAGAAGAGGACTAGTCCAGGGCACCTAAAATCACACCATTTACCCAAAATCACCACTTAGCCCCAAAATCACCACCTCAAAATCTGATAAGATAGCTGGGCCTTTCTTGCAGCAGGATTCAAGATGATCCGTGTAGACACAGTACCCATTTCGTTGGATTCCATGCCCCAGGCATTACAGAATATGTTGGCCCCTGGTGCGCCACCAGAAAGAAGGCTGGCGTTGGCAAAAGCCGCTTTACCAATGGATCCTCGTGACCTTTTGACCAGCTTGGCCTACCTGTCCCAAGACAAAAATCCTGACATAGCTCAGACCGCTGCTGATAGCATTAATCAGATCCCATTGAGCGTTTTGTCTCAAGCTGTCAAGATCCATGACAACCCGGGAACTCTGGACAGGCTTGCCAGGGCCCACAGTAGCATCAATGGGTTAGTCGATCTGATAGTTGCCAATAAAAACGCGGCCAACGAGACGATAGCCCATATTGCAGGCAGCGCAAAAGGGCCAGTCCTTGACCAAATCGCAGTTAACCAATCAAGAATTCAGGAATTTCCAAAGATAGTTGAGGCGCTTTACTACAACAGTGAAACCCGAATGGGAACGGTTGCGGTGGTGCTTGAAAACGCCGTTCGTATGGGCATTGACCTGTCCCATATCCCGGGCTATCTGGAAATTGTTGAGTCAATCTTGGGCCCAGAAGCTGCAAATCGTGCGAAAAGAAAGGAAGATTTCCTTGTTGAAGAGCCACCCTCAAAGGATGAACCTGAAGAGCAAGCCCAGGAAGCTAACGCTGAGGAAGGCTTGGATGAAGAGGAAGGCCTGGATGAAGAGGCTTTTTCGCAATTGATGGGCGAATCATCTGAAGACGAGACCGGCGTCGTGGACCAAAAGGCTGAGGCAGAAGACGAGGAAGCTAGCCTGAACAAGTCGGCGGCGCTATGGAAACAGGTCGCTAAGATGTCTGTTGCCCAGAAAGTCAGGGCTGCCCTTTTGGGTAGTGCCGAGGTCAGAGATTTGTTGATCCGAGACACAAGACGATTGGTGTACATGTCCGTGTTAAAAAGCCCCAGAATTAATGAAAAGGACATTATCACCTATGCTAAGTCCAGGAATCTTAATGAAGATATCATCCGTTCAATCGCCACCAGTCGTGAGTGGACCAAAAACTACGCCGTTCGAGCCGCCTTGGTGGCAAATCCCAAATGCCCTCCTAACCAGGCTATGTCCTTCCTGCGAACCTTGATGAATCGAGACGTCAAACAGCTATCTCAATCCAAGGATGTGCCAGGTTATGTAGCTCGTAATGCCAAGCAATTATTGCAATTGCGTGAAGAAGGCAAGGCCAAGCAGGCCTAAAGAACCGTCAGATTAGCACTGAATCAAAACACCGCCGTTGGATGTTCACCCGCCCAAAGAATGGTGTCCTTTTTACAGCGTATATCGTCGGTTTTGGGATAATCCACATTGTAGTGCAGTCCCCTGGATTCCTGTCTGGACAGGGCACTTTCCACAATTAGCTGTGACATCAGCAGTAAGTTGCGCAGTTCAGCAATATCCGGCGTTAAGGGGGTCGACAGCAGGTACTCGCGAATCTCTCGTCCCAACAGGTCCAAGCGCCCTCTAGCACCGTGTAAACGGCGATTTGAGCGAACGATTCCAACATAGTTCCACATCAAGCGCCTGATCTCATCCCAGTCCTGGCTGACCATGACGTTTTCTTGACGCTGGCCCGGCCTACCAGTCAACATCCAGGCCCTTGGAGCGGCCTCTTTGTCGTAGGGAACCAACAGGTCTCGCTTTTTGGATATATCCTGGACAGCTCTGTTGGCAAAGACTAAAGCCTCCAACAACGAATTGGAAGCCAGCCGATTTGCACCATGAAGTCCAGTACATGCCACTTCGCCGATTGCATAGAGGCCTGGCAGCGAAGTCTGCCCCTCGGTGTCAGTCAAGACGCCTCCACACATGTAATGGGCTGCAGGCACGACCGGCACAGGCTCAGTCCTCATATCAACGCCGAATTGCAAGGTGGTTGCCAAAAGGTTTGGAAATCGCTCTTCCAAAAAAGAAGGTGACAGGTGGGTCAAATCCAAGAGGATGTGATCATCCCCTGTGGCCTTCATTTCGTGGTCAATCGCCCTAGCGACTATGTCCCTTGGGGCGATTTCTTTTTGAGGATGGTACTTATCCATGAATCTAGTACCATCCAAGCGTCTCAGATAACCACCTTCACCCCTTAAAGTCTCGGACAACAAAAAGGATTTGGCCTTTGGGTGATATAAACAGGTGGGATGGAACTGAAAAAACTCCATATTGGCGACCCTAGCGCCAGCTCTGTAAGCCATAGCGACGCCGTCACCTGTGGCCACATCAGGATTACTGGTGTACAGATAGACCTTTCCACCACCGCCAGTTGCCAAAATCGTTGCCCTGGCGTAAACCGGCACGACAGTTCCATCGAGACGACTCATCAAGAAGGCACCCACTACCCTTCTGGCGCTGCTGGAATCGTCATAAATCAGGTCCAAGCCTAGATGGTCTTCCAGCGTAGAGATGTTTGGATGCTGTGAAACCTTGGCGACTAAAACCTGCTCGATTTCGCGCCCAGTCAGGTCGGCTACATGCAGGACTCTACGCCTGGAATGGCCACCTTCGCGGCCCATGTCATATTCGATGGCATCATCGGAGCCCACCGTGGAAAAAGAAACACCCTGCTCAACAAGCCACGAGATGCGATCAGGAGCAGCCCTGACACAAAGGTCAACCACGTCCTCGTGGCAAAGGCCTGCGCCTGCTATCAAGGTGTCGTCTTTATGAAGCTCAAAGCTGTCATCCTTGCCCATCGCGCCTGCTATACCACCTTGGGCATAGCGAGTGTTGGATTCAGGCGCCTCTCTTTTGGTGGCTACGATGACTTGCCCTAGTTGAGCGGCCTCCAAGGCGAAAGACAGGCCCGCAATTCCAGACCCAATCACAAGAAAATCAGTTTGCATTTAAAACTTCCTTCTGTAGCCAAAAGCTTATCTGGAGCGATTCTGAGGGCTGAAGATCTGGCGGAACATGTAGCTCGCGATATCGGGGTTTTCCTCTAGGCGCCTAGTTGCATAGGCGTACCAATCAGCACCAAATGGTACATACCACCTGACCTTGAATCCACGAGCAACTAACGCATCCAAGGTGTTTTCAACCGGGACACCCAGCAACGCCTGGAATTCAAACGTGTCCTTAGGAATGCTCCTAAATGTGACCATTTCCTCTAGTGCAGTTATAAGCTGCAGATCATGGGTCGCAAAGGCGGTGTAATTGCCGCGCCCCTCCAACAGCAACTCTGCACACCTTAAGTATGACTGTCGTATCTCGTCCGGGTGCTTAAAGGCAATCTCCGGGGGTTCACGATAAATCCCCTTACAAAGCCGGATGTTGGCGCCAGTGTTGGCCAACTGCCTGGCATCTTCCTCGGTACGCTTCAGATACGACTGTAAGACCACACCAACGTTACCACGCCCCTCTCGAACCTCGTTATGGATATCCAAGGTTTTTTGGGTCAGCGAAGAATCTTCCATATCTATGCGCATGAATATGCCCAAACTCTTTGCATAATCAGCCAGATCGTGGACTCTTTGAATGGCTGCGGCCTCGTCCAAGCGCAACCCCAGATGCGTCAGCTTCACGCTGATATTGGCCTGCAGACCATCTTCAGCAATATGTTTCAGCACTGACTTGTATCCAGCAACAACTCCGTCTGCCTGCTCTGCAGATGAAACATCTTCGCCAAGAATGTCTAAGGTCGCGTGAAAATTACGGGAATTCATGTTTTGAATGACCTGACGGGCAGAATCAAAGTCCTCACCCGCGACGTATCTCATTGCAAACCGTTTAATCAGCTTCCTTGGCATCAAAGGCATCATGAAAATCACGAACCGCCCAAACATTTTTTCTACTCCGTTAGTAGCGACCCATTAGAACAGGCCTATAAACCTTTTTCAAGCATCTTTTGAGCATCTTTGTTGTCAGGATTTTCACTTAATACCCGCATTACATACTGACTGGCACGTCTCTTGTCATTTCTGGCGACGTAAATCTCCGCCAACGACAGCAACAAGACCTCTCGATCCGCAGCCTTCAGACTATCCATTTTCAAGATCAGCGGTTGGAAAATCCTTAGCGCCTTATCGTGCTCACCCTGGTTCATGTATAAACGGGCCAAAGCCATGCCGTTAATCATATTAGCCGCGTCATATTCATGACACAGCCTGTAATACAAGATGGCCTTGTCGAGCTCTCCGATCTCCTCGAATGTTTTGCCAAGCTCATGTGCATATGGTGGCAACTCTCTAAGGCGGCGCTTACCTTCCAAGTAGTTGACCAGCCACTCCAGATACGGGATAGAACGCTGCCGCTCCCCACTACGCAGATAAAAGTTCACAATGCCTGCCACAATCTTTGGATTGTCAGGTTTTAACTGATAGGCTTTATCAGCCCACTCAATAAACTTTTCAGCTGAATTCAGCTTATTCAGGTAGATTTCGGCGATCTCAAACGACATTTTAGCAAGCTCTGATTCGTCGGTTACCCGCTCGATATCCCGCTCAAGCAGCGCCACCAACCCCGTGAAATTCTGGGTCTTTTCAAGCAGCGTCTTCAAAAGAACGTTTGCTTCCTTGTGCTCGGGATTAACAGCCATGATGGCCTCAAGAGCCTCTTCAACGTCCTTTCCAGTATCGCCTACAGCCAAACCAAGCCTTGCAAGGCCAACCAAAGCCTCCACACCATCCTTTGAATCCTGGGCATCAATTGCCAGTTTTCTGAACTTTAACAGCGCCTCACCAGTACGACCTTGCTGTTCCAGCCTCCTAGCTTGAATCAGATTTGCATGCGTGTTGTCAGGAACAACCCTGATGATAACATCTGCAATCTCACCAGCCCGCGCTAGGTCGCCAAGCTTTGTATCAGCTGTATCAGCCGCACTAGTCAGGATAGCGATCTTTTCATCAATCTCAGTAGCCAGGCCGGCTTTATGAACCATCGCGGTGACCAAGTTAGCCCAGTCTTCAGCCAAGTAGTAAAGCCGAATAAGCTCATCTATCAAGTGCGCATTTTTAGGCGCAAGCTCAAAGGCCCGTCGTGCTATCGCGATTGCTGCTGGATAGTTATTTAGATGGGTCTCATAGACAGACGCAGACCGGATGGCGGCTTCAATGCGCTCATCTAGTGGGAAATTACCATCGAATTTTTCTAGCAGCATCTGGACCAATAATGCGTAGTCACCAACATTTTCATATATGTTTTCCAGGCGCGTTAGCACTTCAAAATCATGCGGGTCCTGACGGCGCAAAAGTTCCAAAGACACCCGCGCAGCCTGAGGGTCCCCAAGAAGTTCTTCCTGAATTGTGGCATGCTCCAGCAAAATTTCCCTTCGTTCAGCTGGCGAATCTTTTACATTTGCCAACCTCATCAAAGCATCTGCCAAGCCAGCGTGATCGCCTTGCGCCTTTCTCAAAGACACAAGTTCTTGTAAAAGCTGGACATTGTCAGGATCAAGGCTTACGGCCTCTTCGATCACCTGTGCGGCGGCCCCTGGACTTTCTGCAAGTGAATGCAGGTTTGCCAATTTAAGTAAGACCGCACCGCGCTCCTCTGTGTTGATACTTGCCTTGGCTAACTGTTCCAAAACGCCAACAATTTTTGCCTTATCACCAAGACCTTCGTACAGCTTAAGGGCCTCAGTCAGAACCTCCTTGGAAACTGGCTCCACGGTTAAAACCTTGGCCATACATGTCTCAAGCTCAGCAGGGGCAACTCCAGCAGCCTTACCAACGTTAAAAGCACGCCAGTAGAGGGAGCGTTCCAAACCAGGCCACGACGCCTGTGAAGCCGCTTTTTTCAAGGTTGAGAACAGTTGACCAGCAAACTCAGTATCGTTGGCGAAGGTAAGCAGTTTTGCCAAGACATCTTCACTGGAAGGTGAAAGTTCCAAGGCATATGCAAGGTGCTTAAAGACGATATCCCGCCGCCCAAGGCGCTGTGCGGTGGACGCCATCAAGTGATGCAGCCCAGAATAGCCCTCAAGGGAATCACCCCGCTCTATGATCTTGGCGCCTGCCCAAAGAACGGTTTCATCGTCACCATGTTCATCGCTAAGCCTGACCAACTGTAGTAAAGCCTCTGCGCCAACCGTCTCGAAGTCACTAAGCCGCCGCAGCAGTTCAGACGCCTCTTTCCAGTCACCTCCAAGCTCAATGGCCAAACGAACCTGTTCCAAGGCAGAGACAGGGTCACCAAACTCACCGGTTTGCAGCCTTGCCAGCTCTAATCTGAGGTCGGCCGTGGCTGCCGCTTCATCAGTCAGCAAAATCCGTGACTTAAGGATGCGCACCTGATCTTCCGGACGGTTTAGGGCCGCGTACATCGACCCAAGTCGTTCCAACACCACGGTGTCCTCAGGAAACACCTTCAAATAGGCGGCATAGTGCCCCACGGCCCTAGCCGGGGCATTCAAGTGGTGCTCGGCAATCTCGGCGGCCTTCAAATGCAGTGTGTTTTGGAGATTGACATCCGGAACCGACTGAGCATATTGGGAAAACAGGTGGTAAAGGTCGTCAAACCTGTCGGCAGCTTTGGCGACCGACTCAATCTTGACTAGGGTGTCCTTGTCACCAGGATCAAGGACAAACAACTGGCTTAAAGAATCAAACGCGGCAACTGGATCCTTCAAATGGCTCAAATCCAGCTCAGACAATTCAATCAGCAGGCTTCGTCGCTCATCTAAACTGATGTCAGTTGCAAGACGCCTAGAAAGAACGCCCCTAAGTGCCGAGAAATTCTTATTAATCCCGTAAGCCCTCTTTAAAATAGCAAACACTTCCGTGGACACTTCAGGGTCTTCTAAAAGTTCATCAAGCCACTTAAGGGCTTTGGGCGAGTCCGGCTTTAACTCAAGAACCCTATCAAGGTGAGTTACTGCCTTTTGAACATCCTCAATCTGGTTAAGTAAAATGTCCGCCAAACGCAGATGAATACTGATCTCGTCTTCATCATTTTCCACTTCAGCTAAATTGGCTGACAGCAGTTCAACCAAAGCATTCCACTCACCAGTTACTTCCAAATTCTTGGTTAACCGTCCGTAAGCAAAGGAGTTCCCTGGATCCACTTCCAGCATCCGGTACAGCACCATCCCAGCCGACGCAGGGTCTCTGAGGTAGGACTCATGAATGGAAATAGCCTTCTTCAAAGCCGCAATCTTTAGTTCCCTTTCAGATACGGCGTCGGCCTCTCGCTCGTACATGGTGACTAGGTCCTCATAACGCCTAGTTCGCAACAAAAGCCCTTCCAGCCTGCGCCAACCGGCATCATGTCCACCATCATCAGTCAACCACCATTCCAAAGACTTGATGGCAGCAGTCCTGTCCCCCAACACGCGCTCCTGATGCTCCACTAGCTCCATCACCAATGGACGCCTCTTTTCCAGATCAGCAGTGTGTTCAATCCGTAAAGTTAACAGCCTTGCTATTGATTCGTTATTTCCAGCCTTTTTGGCGTACTCTTCCAGCATCGCCAAGGCTTTCAGGTTTCCAGGCTCGTATTCCAGAATTTTCGTCAAAATCCTTTCGCGGCTCGCTCCATCGGAAACTTCAATGTAATCAAGCGATTTGAAGTAGTTTTCAACCTTTGATTCGAAATCTTCAAGACGTTGCGCCTCTGACTCATATACCAGAGCAATGTCTTGCTTGCGATTCAGGCTGCCAAGAGCACCAATCAAACCGTCCAGCAGTTCGATATCATCAGGATCGACTTGTCTGGCGTACTCAAACAGCTTTGCGGCCGTCTCAAAGTCGCTGAGGTCAACACTAGCCAGCGTCGCACCAGCGCGAGCCAACGCAAGACCAGCGGCGTTTGGTTCCAGCGTTTCAACCTTCTTTGAGATCATCTCGACCACTGATGATGAGTAACCAGATTCTCTTGCAATATTAATAAGTTTACTAACAAGTTCTGAAGTATCAGGCTGAACCACAATCAGCTCTATGGCCAATTCAAGCTGCAGTTCAACCTCGCCCTGCTTACTGGCCATGTTAAACGCGATCTTAAGGGCATCCACTGGCGTCGGATTTTCAAGGCAAAGTGCAGCTATTTCCCGATGCAAAGTAATCAACTTGAGATATTCACTATGGGCTTCCATAGCAACCGTCAGGCTGTGGTAAATATCTTCTGGCGCACCATGTTTCAAATAGACATCTACGGCCTTATCCAGATCTTCAGCCGACAGGTTGGGATCATCCAAGAGCAGAGTTGTGGCAGATATTGCAGCCTCAGAACTGAACAAACTGCCAACCTCCAAAGCGTCGCGCTTTAGATTCGTGACCAGCGTGTCATGCCCACCTTCGATTGTGAAGGAATCAATCCTGGCCTTAATAAGTGCGTATAAACTTTCATAATCTTCGAGTTCTCTCAATAAACTGGATAACTCGTCACCACACTGCAGACAAAGCGGATCAATCTGTATGGCCTCTTCGAGATAACGCCTAGCAGCAACAAAGTCCTTAAGCTCTTCACGGGCCACTGCCGCACTTGAATGCAAAAGCTGCACCCTGCTGACCGGATCTTCTTCAAGGTCAAGCATCTTGTCGTAAGTACCCAACAGGTTTTTTGGACGCTCGGAAATTTGATAGATATTGACCAAAATAGCCAATATCTGAGTGTTATCAGGGGCAAGCGTGTTTCCAATTTCCAAAATACGGGCGGCCTCTTCAAGACGTCCAGCTCGCACCAGAGCCACTGCAGCCTGCTGACAAACAGCTGCATCACCAACATTCATGGCAGCCTCATTTGTCAGGACTTCAAACTCATCCAACCGATCTGTGGCTTCCATTGTTTCGAACAACAGCTCAAAAAGCTCGTTATTCAATGGAGTTATCAGATACGCCTGAGCAAGCACATCGACTGCTTCAGCAGGACGTTCCAAATCCACCAGCAGACTTCCGTACTGATTTAAGGCCAATGCCTTTGCATCCGCATCTGCGGCCAACGCTATCAAGGCCTCGTGCGCCTTTGTGCGAAGCTCGTTTATCCCTTGGTCTTGACCGACTTTATCTAAAATCTGCGCAGCCTCAGCCCCCCACTCGGCATCATCCAGCTGGGCCTGTAGCAACTCGATTGCCCTTTCGTTTTTACCATCAAGCTTAAGGGTCGCAACCAAGTCATCAAGGCTCCTTTTTTGCGCTTTAAACCTTAACGCGGCACGCTCCAAAAGGCAGTCAATGCGGTCTTGTTCTTCTATTTCGCAAAGCAACTTGCCTGACAGCAGGTCATCCAAGCGGTCGTCATCCGACTGCTGACGAGCAAATTCTACAGCAAGATTCAGGGCTTCCAAATCCTTCGGGTCGCCTTCCAACAGCTTGTCAAGATAACCCCACGCTGCCACATCCATTTGGCTAATGAAGGCCTTGGCAGAGTCTAAAACCAGCTCTCGTACCACCACAGAATCGGCTACCAGCGATATCAGCAGTTCACGTAACTCGTTAGCATCGCCAAACAGGTCCAGTTCCTGGTACAGTTCCAACAGGCCCTTTGCACTGTTAGTGGCCTGCTCATCCAGAGAATCTACGTTGGGACGTCGTTCAAACACCCACTTAAACGCCTCAATTGCACCCTCTAAGTCACCTGTTGCCCTGGAAAGCGCCGCGATGTCGCTGTAAATATCGCGTTTTTCTTCCACTGTTGAAACGATATCCACCATCTCCCTAAGAAGTGGAATCCGCTCTGAATCCTTGTTCTGGATCTTCAACAGCGCATCCATTTCGCGCAGGACATCAATGGAGCCAGGCATCATCTCCAAGAGGCGATCATAGATGTCCACGGCCCTAGCTATATCACCAAGCTCATCCCTGGAGGTTCTAGCAACGGTCAACAAAAGCGAAACTTGGGTATCGGCGTCAACAATTTCAGTCAGCTCTTCGAGCTGATCACACAACTCCTCAAGCGACTCGTTTGAGCGGGCTGCCGAAACCAGCGCATCCAAAACCATGATATTGCCAGGCTGGATCTGGATCGCCTGCAACAAGCTTGCAAAAGCGTCACTGTAACGCTCTGCCGCAGTCTGTATTTCCGCGGCATCAACCCAACAAGCCACCGCGTCTGAACCTGCTAAAAGGCCGGCCCGTTTCATCAACACTGCCGCCAAGCGATCTGCTTGCCCAGGGTCACGTCGTAAAGCGGCCTCCAAAGCCAAAATCAGATTCATCAGGGTTGCTTGGTCAAGTCCATCACCAAAAACTAAAGCCTCTGCCCTACCCTTGGCCTCCTCGCTGTGTGGGTCCTCTATCAATGTTTTTCTAAGTACATCAGCGGCCGCATCAGTACGATTCAGTTTTTCAGTTAGCACGTCGGAAAGGCGAATCATCAAATCGATTCTTCTTTCCCCTGTGGTCCTTTCAATCTGGACCTCATGTAACGAGGCCAACTCTGAAAAACGCTCTGATTCGGTGTACAGGCGGGCAAGTTCTGCCTCAATTTCAGGATCCGATTGAAACGCAATCAAATCCTTCAAGGTATCTATCGCGACTGCCACATCATCGATGGATTTGGCGTATTCAGCCTTATCCAGTTGCACCTTGCGCAGTTGATCATCATCATCTGCCGCGATATTTGCCAGCCGATCAAACGCAAACAAGGCATCTTCTTTACGATTTGTCTTTTGGTTTAGCTCCAAGACTTTCAGCAACAGATCCTGGGCTTCACCCCCAATCAGCAACGCCTTCTCAAAGGCTTGAATCGCAAGTTCTGGCGAGTCCAACTCCTGTGCGTACAGCTCTCCCAGGGAACGCGCCAAACTGGCTTCTAACTCTGGATTAATTTTGGGTTTTGTAGCACTTTCATCAACCCAAGGTGCTAAAATCTGGGCTGCCTCCTGATTTTTGTCAGCCTGCTTTGCCAGCTCCAGCAGTCTCGAAGCTGAATATGGGGTTGGATTTTCGCTTACCGCCTTTCCAACCAAATCGAATACTGCCGCCAAGTCTTCATTAAGATTCAGCTTTATGTCAGCCATCTGCAAGAACAAAGCAGCCCTTGCTTCGGGAACATCCAAATCTGAGGAACGTTCCTCTAACAACCAAAACAGCTGTTCAAAGTTTTCAGAGCCCCTGAAGTAAGGAGCTAAAATATTTGATATTACATCCCTGCTGATTCCAGCTTCAAACAGCTCTTTTAACTTTGAAACGGCCTTATCTTCGTTTTGCTCATCCCCTAAAACTTCCTTCAAAGCATCTATGGCGCTTGCATAATCATGAAGCTTGTCTAAATAAATATCCGCCAGTTCAAGGTTCAGACTGCCAGCCTCCCTGGAACTACGGCTAATCGCGATTTCCTTTTGGATGATCTCGGCCAAATCAGGAAAGCGCTCCGCTCGCTCCAAAGTGCGATGCAAACCTGTTAATGCCTCGCGATTTTCGGGGTCATCAGCCAACAAACTTGAGTAACACTCGATTGCTCCCAGGTCATCCTCAAGTAAATCTTCATAAAGGCGTCCCCGACGCAAGGTAAGATCAAATAATTCCTCGGTATTTTGAACAATAGCGGCTCGTTGTCTGAGCACAGCCTCCATCGCCACATAGTCTTCTTGTTGAAAGGCAATTCGCTCAAGCATATCCAATGCTTGGATACAATTTGGGTCCAGTTCAATCACCCGATTAAGGGCGTCTCTGGCCTCATCGTGGTACAACAGCCGTTCTTCGTAGATGAGCCCCTGCTCCAAAAGCAATTCCCTTTGAAGATCAAGGTCATCTGTCGCCAAGATGGCCTCATCCAAGGCCTTTGCGAAATCAAACCAAAGACCACCAACAGTCGCGCTTGCACGTATCCTATCCAAGGTGTCGTTGAACAGCTCCGCATCGATTGCGCCAGTCTTTAGAATATCGATCCCAGCAAGCATGGCCTCTCTTGGCATGGCCATGTTTTCCAGTAGATCCCTGCGTTTAATGGCCAGTTCTAGGCGTTCTTCATCAGATTCCGCAGTCCCAACCAAGCTTTTTAGCGTTTCTGCTGCTTTTGCCAGATTTCCGTTCGCCAAATAAGCGTCAAGAAGCTGATTACCAATGCTAGTTAAGGTTGGATCCAGCGTAAAAGCCTTGTCTAGGAAGGTCAACGCCCTAGCCTCGTCACCCAAATCCTTGGCACACACGTTTGCTGCCGACAGGTTTAGCTGAACCTTGGCCTGTATATCAGGCTCCCTTGCCTCCCTGTGAGTAAGCACGGAAACATATGTACGCACGTCATTTTTAAGACGGTACACATGAAGCAGTGATTCCAGATCACCAGTGTCAAGATAAAGCAGCTCCAAGCGACGTGCCGCCACATCATTGTCTGGGTCATCTACAAGAATCTTTTCAAATATTTCGCGAGCGCCTTCTGGGTCATCAAGGCGATCCATCCTGATTTCGCCTATTATCTGCATCAGATCGGTGCGTCGGCGCTCAGGCATTGGCCTTTCAATCTCCTCGGACAAAAACTGAACGTACTGCGGCCATTTGCCTTGTCTTGCGTACAAAAGATGCAGGTTCTCCCTGATTTCTCTGAGGTCCGGCTTTATGTGATAGGCAGCCTCATACAGGCGTAAGGCCTCGTCATGACGAAGCAACTGGTCCCTAGCCAACTTAGCGGCAGCTAAAATAATGGGCACTTTAGCCTCGCCCTCAAGCATCTCCATTTCCCGAAGATGCATGGCAAAAAGCCGCTCCTGATTATGCTTTCGCTCGTAGATTCCCTTTAGTCTTCTAACAACATCCAGATTATCAGGGTTCAATTCCAACACGCGCTCCAAAAATGGGATCGCCTGTGTCTCATTGGACATCCTGTCTATAGCTATGGATGCAATTTGTTTAAATAGTCCCAATAGTTCTGCTGGGTCTTGTGTCAAAATAACCTTCTTTTGCAAGACACGCAGCAATTCCGGCCATCTTTCCCTGTCATAATACCCCTTGGCCAACGTTTCCAGGGCCTCTACATGTGTCGGAGATAACTCAACAATTCGAGCATAGGTAGCCAAAACATTGTCTGGACTTGCCAGACGTTCTGGGTCTTGGTAAATGGATATCAGCTCAAACAGGATTGAAACCTTCTGATCAACCGCATCATCTGGAAGCCGCCTGATGCGATCATTATGAAACTCCACTAGTGCCAGCCATTTGCCGGTCATCTCGTACAAGACAATCAAATCCTCTTGTGCGTCAGGATCATCGGGGGCAACCGCCAAAACGCGGCGCAAGGCGTCAATAGCTCGGTCCAGATTGTGCAGATGGTCTCTGGCCAGCACCGCCATTTCACGGGCTATTCTCAAACGTTCCTCGTCAGATTCCACAACTGATATTGCGAACTGGAGGATCGTGTACAGCTTTTGGTAATCGCCACGTGAGCGCAGGTAATCTTCATAAAACGACAAAGCTTCCAGGTTTCTGGGGTCAATCGCCCTGACCCTGCGCCAAATGCGCTCAGCATCAACCTCAAGGTTTTTATCCATGTAAGCAGATGCTAGAACCGGAAGAACCAATATCTCTTCCTCTTTACCTGTGAAAGTGTTGCGAAGCTGTTCCAATTCCGCGATAGCTTCATCCGGTTGGGACAACTGCCTTCTGGCCTCAAGCAGCCCATCAAGCACCTCTCTTGAGACCCCATGCTCCAGATGCTGTTGGAAATAGGCCAAGCCACCTTCAGCATCCCCAGCATCCAGCAGGTCAAACCCTTCCTGATAGGAGACAGTCACTTGGGGCTCGACTGCGGCTGGCTTCAGCTGGACAGTCTCTTGAGTTTCTGGCTCTTGCTGGACAGACTCTTCGGGAGCTTGCTCTTGCTGGGCGGATTCTTGGGGAGTCAAGTCTTCGGAATCACTGGCAGGTTGTTCGATTTCAGGGGTTGCAGCCTCAACGAAAGCCTCTGCGCTTTGTTTTTGTCCAAGTAACGAAAGTACCTTTGCCTTTGCCTTATCATCAAGTAAGCCACTTTCAGCCAAATCAGTCAGACCGGCGGGATCAAGCGTCAAAATGGAAATCACATGGTTAGCGACAGCTACCGCCTCGGGGTTATTCAGGCTTGTTTCAAACAGCTTTTTGGCTACAGATGCTGCAACAACGGCGTCTGGACCCGACTGATACGATGACCAATAAAGCAACAGGTTAGCTATACCATTTGTTAGATTCGTCAGCTTTTCTTGGGATTCACAACGTTCGATGGCATCTTGAAACAGCCGAAAGCCTTCTAGCATCTCAGAAGTCGACGTGGACTGCAGCACTTTAAAGACTTCAGAACTGTCAACCCTGTTGTCAATCACTCTCTCGACCAGTTTGATAAATCGAGAGCCGCCTTCTTTTTTGCCCATGAATTTCCTCGCAGCGATGTACTGGGACAACAAACCCCATCATGCTACTTTTAGTCTGAATCGTACCGCAAGGCAAGAATGCAGTTCACATTGTTGTGGTGTACTGATACATTCCTAGCTGATGACATCCAGGTGCTTTGCTAAGCTTAAGGGTGATGGAGTTCAAGATGTCCTTTGTTCATTTACATGTACACTCACATTTCAGCTTGCTGAATTCAACAATTCAGATCGACAAGTACGTCGAGGCCATCAAGAAAATGGGGATGGAAACCGCGGCTTTAACCGATCATGGCAACCTTTTTGGGGCTGTGCAATTCCTTGAAACGGCTTTGTCCAAGCCCAAGCCAAAGGACAAATATCAGTTTACCATTCGCCCCATCTTTGGCGCAGTAATCAATCTAGCGACCGCTGATGGATCGGACTATCACCACTTGGTGCTGTTGGCAAAAACAGAGCAAGGCTATAAAAACCTCAGGTCATTGATTTCTGACTCCTGTCTTGCCAGGTCTACTGGTGCAGCTCCGATTGTCCCCATGCGCAGCTTGGAAAGCTCAGCCCAGGATTTAATAGCGCTTTCAGGGTGTTTGGGAGGCGAAGTGCCAAATGCTTTGCTGCGGCAGAATAAACAGCAAGCCAAAGAGGCGGCGACAAGGCTGGCCACCCTTTTTGGGCCAGACAATTTTTACTTGGAGCTGCAGCACAACAACTTGGTAGAACAAGCTTTGGTTAACCGCGAGCTGATTGAGCTTGCAAAATCGACTGGAATTCCACTGGTGGCCACTTCTAACGCCCACTATCTTGAGCCTAAGGACGCCGCAGGCCACGCAGTGCTTGTAACGATTGATTTGAGACGCAATCTTAAGCCTGAGCAACTTCGAAACATGCCAAATCCTGGTTTTCACTTGGCAACTCCACAGGAAATGGAGGCGGCCTTTGCACATGTTCCTGAGGCAATTTCCAACACGGTGAAAATCGCTGAATCAATAGATGGAATCACGCTTAAAACTAACAGAAATGTCCACCACTTCCCGATTTTTGAAACTCCGCCGAATACCAACACCAGCGACTACTTAAGAACGCTTGCCAAAGAGGGGCTGGCCAAAAGGTTGGAAAAAGGTGGAAATCCTGATGTTTACAACACCCGACTGGAAAGCGAACTGGACATCATTATTAATTTGGGGTTCGACGCCTACTATCTAATCGTGTGGGATTTCATCAACTGGGCCAGAAACAATGGGGTGCCAGTGGGTCCTGGAAGAGGCTCGGGTGCCGGATCGTTGGTCGCTTATGCCCTTGGGATCACAGACATAGACCCAATCAA
>Ga0209723_1002972_pt1 | contig 21449 bp, 15 predicted proteins | sample BiotimSIPDNA_2_FD_185750 | JGI IMG/M metagenome (GOLD analysis project Ga0209723, IMG submission 185750) | Anaerobic biogas reactor microbial communites from Washington, USA - Biogas_R2 time_0 SIP DNA (SPAdes) (version 2) | ecosystem: Engineered > Bioreactor > Anaerobic > Unclassified | place...
GACACCGGATTGTACACCGTCTCTGACTTTCCATGAAAACGGTACCCGTCATACCATGCCTTGATTTCAGCCAGGAGCTGTTCGCGCGGGATGTTCAGTTTATCCACGGCGTCATCCAGGCGCTCGGCAAAGCATTTCTCGAATTCCTCCTGCGTGTAGCCGAGCATGGTGGCGTAGTCAGGATGCATCGTGATGTCGGTCAGGTTGTTGAGGTCGGAGAAAAGCGAGACGTGCGAAAACTTGGTGACGCCAGTGACAAACACAAACCGCTCAAGGCTTTCGCATTTTTTGATCGTGGAGTAAAATCCCTTGAGGACATCCCGGCATGCCGCAGCTTCCGGCGTCGCCAGCGCATTCAGAATCGGCTTGTCATATTCATCAAGAAGGATGACGACCGGGGCGTCAGCTGACGTAGCCACATCACGAACCAAAAACTCGAAACGCATTGCATTGGATTGACCACGTATTCCCACCCCGAAATGTTCTGCAAGGCCAGATAGTATATCAAAAAGAAAATCTTCAAGTTCACCGGCATTTTTCGCATTGCAGTTCGCCATGTCCAGGTGGATGACCGGGTATTCTTTCCAGTCGTATTTCTTTTTGCTGATGGCAAGGCCCTTGAAGAGGTCTCTCTTCCCTTGGAATATCGCCTTGAGGGTGGAGATGGTCAGCGACTTGCCAAAGCGGCGCGGCCGGGACATGAAGTAAATGCCCTTGTACGGGCGGATCAAATTCCAGATATACTCCGTCTTGTCCACATAAAGATAGTGTCCATTGACAAGGTCCTCAAAAGTATAGACGCTGCTGGTTAAATCTTTCATGTCTTGAATCCCCCAATTCATTGTGATACACCAACAAGCATACTGTAATATAGAAAAGAAAATATGTCAACCGAGTCGCGCCGTAAGCCGAGGGGGCGCGGGCTTTGTTTAGGGGTGAGGGATGTCAATCGCTTGACAATCGCAGCGGTGTCCAAGCTGCCCCTGATGATTTTTCAGCAGTAGGTCAAAAATGCACCTCGGTTCGGCACCGACGAGCCGTCGGCCTACGCCTCTTCGATTTTCCACTCGGATATCTGCCTTGAGGCCGCGTCGAAATTTGCGCCGATGAGGACGATTTTCTTGTCGGCGTGCTGATATTTCTGATAATATTCCTTTTCACGGATTTGCGCCAGCGCAGCCTCGGCGTTTTGATTCATTTTGAATTCAAAGATGTAGATGCAGTCCCCTTCCCGGATCACGGCGTCGATCCGCCCGTCGCTCGTCCGCGATTCCGCCTCGATTTGCACGCCAAGCAGCAGGAACACCGAATAGAACAGCAATTGAAACCGGCCTTCCGTGTCTATCACGATATCGTATTGCACGGCGGCGAAGAAGGTTTTCAGCAAGTCCATGAAGTGCTGGATGTCTCCCGTCTTGATTGCCTTGATCATTTGAAATACATTGGCGCCGACGATTTCCTGCGGGATGGCGCTGTAATCGCTGATCAGATAGGTCTTGAAGGCCTCCTTCACCTCGCGGTTGGGGAAGTCGAGGTAATACTGCGTCATGCCAAATTCGACGAATGAGCTCTTGATTGTCAGATAGCCGGTTTGCAGCATGAGCGCCAGGGGGTCGATCCGGTCGATCTCGAAGGCATTGAAGGCAAAGCCCAGAACCGGCTCGTTCAACGCCCGCTCGAAGTTGAAGTTCGCCTTCCGAATTACCTTGAGCAGGAACGAAGGCGTCCCCGTCGCAAACCAGTAGTTGGAAAATTCGCATTGGTTAAGGAAGAACTGCGCCAGGGACACCGGATTGTACACCGTTTCTGACTTTCCATGAAAACGGTACCCGTCATACCATGCCTTGATTTCGGCAATGAGCTGTTCGCGCGGGATGTTCAGTTTATCCACGGCGTCATCCAGGCGCTCGGCAAAGCATTTCTCGAATTCCTCCTGCGTGTAGCCGAGCATGGTGGCGTAGTCGGCATGCATCGTGATGTCGGTCAGGTTGTTGAGGTCGGAGAAAAGCGAGACGTGCGAAAACTTGGTGACGCCAGTGACGAACACAAACCGCTCAAGGCTTTCGCATTTTTTGATCGTGGAGTAAAATCCCTTGAGGACATCCCGGCACGCCATGGCTTCCGGAGTCGCCAGCGCATTCAAAATCGGCTTGTCATATTCGTCAAGGAGAATGACGACCGGGGAATTCTTTGCAACAGCCCAAACAAGAGACTCGAATGAGGCAGCCGGTTCATCTTCATAAATGTCAACCGAGACCTGATGTGCAGAAGCCGCCCGGGTTAAGACTCGGGCAAGATATTTGCGCAGCGCCTGTGGCGTCCTGGCATCGCAGTTCGCCATGTCCAGATGGATGACCGGGTATTCTTTCCAGTCGTATTTCTTTTTGCTGATGGCAAGGCCCTTGAAGAGGTCTCTCTTCCCCTGGAATACTGCCTTGAGGGTGGAGATGGTCAGCGATTTGCCAAAGCGGCGCGGACGGGACATGAAAAAAGACGCAGGCGCTTCAGAAATCAATTTCCAGATGTATTCTGTTTTATCAACATATAGGAAATTATTGCGAATGAGTTTCTCAAATGTATAGACGCTGCTGGTTAGTTTTTGCATGGCTGACTCCCCCAATAACATTGTGATATGCGGACAAGCATACTGTAATATGGGAAAGAAAATATGTCAACCGGGTCGGGCCTTATGCTGCGGGGCGAGGGGTTACATACGCCTTGCCTACGACAGTCTTGATTTGAAGTCCTGGTAGGAGAACTTCCGCACCAGGTGAAAATCGCTGTTTTCCTCATCCCAGGTCGCGATGGAAGGCAGAGCCAGTCCATTGAAGGTGGTGGTTTTGACCATTGAGTAGATGGCCATGTCCAGAAGTTCAATGTGGTCGCCGGTTTGCAATGGCCGGTCAAACGAGTAGTCGCCGATGATATCTCCGGCCAGGCAGGAATGGCCAGCCAGGCGGTAGGTGAACGGCTTTTCGCCGGGCTGCCCGGCGCCGACGACTTCGGGTCGGTACGGCATTTCAAGGACATCGGGCGTATGCGCGGCGGCCGAGGCGTCGAGAATGGCAATCGGTCCGTCGTTGTCGACTATGTCCAGCACTGTTGCAATCAGGCTCCCGGCATTCAGGGCTACCGCCTCGCCGGGTTCGAGGTAGATGGTCTCAATGCCATGACGTTGCCGGAAATCATTGATCAGCCGGCAGAGCAAATCAATGTCATAGCCGGGTCGCGTGATGTGATGGCCGCCGCCGAAGTTGACCCAGGACATCCCTGGCAGAAATTCAGCGAAGCGCTTTTCAAAGGCCACTAAGGTGCGTTCCAATGCCTCAGCGCCCTGCTGGCACAAGCTATGGAAATGCAGGCCGCTGACGCCGTCCAGGCTCTGGCCGACAAAAGCGGCGCGGCGGATGCCGAGGCGCGAACGCGGCGCACAGGGCGAATAGATTTCGGCCACAGCCTCGGAGTGCTCCGGATTGACGCGCAGTCCGCAGGTGATTCCGGCGGCGGCGCATTGGTCGCGGTATCGGCGCCATTGCGCAAAGGAGTTGAACACGATGTGGTCGGCTAAGGTCAGCAGTTCGGCCACATCGCGGTCGGAATAGGCGGCAGCAAAGGCATGCACTTCGCGGCCGAATTCCTCGCGGCCCAGGCGGGCTTCATGCGGCGAGGAAGCGCAGACGCCATGCAAAGTCTGGCGCAGCAGCGGATACACTGAAAACATGGAAAATGCTTTCTGCGCCAGCAAGATGCGTACGCCGCTGCGTTGGATGACCTCGGCCAGGATGCGCAAGTTGGCGCGCAGGCGGCCGAGGTCAACGACAAAGCACGGCGTCTCGATTCGGGTCAGGTCTAGGCCATTCAACCCTTGCATCACAAGAATACTTCCGTCCAGGGCAGGCCATATTGATTGAGTTTTTCCATGAACGGCTCTGGGTCGAACTGTTCCATGTTGAACACGCCTTTGCCTTTCCAGGTTCCGGTGGCGATCATCATGGCGCCGATCATGGCTGGTACGCCAGTCGTGTAGGAGATTGCCTGCGACTGCACCTCGCGGTAGCACTCCTCATGGTCGCAGATGTTGTAGATGTAGTATTCCCGCGGCTTGCCGTCTTTCGTGCCCTTGATATGGCAGCCGATGCAGGTCTTGCCCTTGGTCAGCGGTCCCAGCGACGCTGGGTCAGGCAGCAGAGCCTTCAGGAATTGCAGCGGGATGATCTCCTGGCCGTTGTAGATAACTGGGTCAATCCGGGTCATGCCGACGTTCTGAAGGACTTCCAGGTGCTTCAGATAATTGTCGGAGAAGGTCATCCAGAATCTCGCCTTCTTCAGGCCGTGCGGCTCCAGGAAGCGCACCAGCGACTCCAGCTCCTCATGCCAAAGCAGGTAGATTTTCTTTGGCCCGATGCCTTCTGGGAAGTCATACACGCGGCTGATTTCCATCGGCTTGGTTTCTACGAAGGCGCCATCGCGGTAGTATTTGCCGTTGGCAGTCACTTCGCGGATATTGATTTCCGGATTGAAGTTAGTGGCAAAGGGCTGGCCGTGATCGCCGGCGTTGGCGTCGATGATGTCAAGCTCCTCGATAGTGTCAAAATGCTTCTTTTTGGCCCAGGCGGTGAAGACGTTGGTCACGCCCGGGTCAAATCCGCTGCCCAGCAGCGCCATGATTCCGCGCTCCTTGAAGCGGTCGTGGTAGGCCCACTGCCAGCTGTATTCGAAATGCGCCTTATCTGGCGGCTCGTAATTGGCGGTGTCCAGGTAGTGGACGCCTGTTTCCAGGCAGGCGTCCATGATATGCAGGTCCTGGTAAGGCAGGGCGACGTTGATGACGACGTCCGGCTTGAAGGAGCGGATCAGGGCGACCAGCTCCGGGACGTTGTCCGCGTCTACCTGTGCGGTTTGAATTGGCCGGGACAGCTGCGCCGCGATTTTGCGGCATTTTGATTCAGTCCGGCTGGCCAGGCAGATGTCGCTGAAGACATCCTTTGCCTGGACGCATTTATGGGCTACGACCTGGCCGACTCCGCCGGCTCCGATGATCAGTACTCTTGCCATGATGTGTTCCTCACTTAGGTTTGTGTTCAACGTTCGAAATACGTGTAGCCGTTGATGCCATTTTCAAAGGCGGTCATGATGGCTCTGCGCTCTGTCGGCGTGATCAGATTCTCCCGCACCGCCAGTTCCGCGCGCTGCTTGAAACTGTCACGCAACGCCGCTGGATTGTACTCCACGTACGACAGCACGTCAGCGACTGAGTCGCCTTCCAGTTCCTGGACGATTTCGTAGTGGCGGTCGCTGGTAAGGTTGATGCTGACGACATTGGTGTCGCCCAGGAGATTGTGCAGGTCGCCGAGCGTCTCCTGGTAGGCGCCGACCAGGAAGACCGCCAGGTAGTACTCTTCGTTCTCGCGCAGTTCGTGCAACGGCAGCGTATGGCGCTCGTCATGCAAGTCAACGAACTGCTCGATTTTGCCGTCGCAGTCGCAGGTGATGTCCGAGATGATGGCATTTCTCGACGGCCGTTCGTTCAGGCGATGGATCGGCATGATCGGGAAAATCTGTTTGATCGCCCAGGAATCCGGCAGCGACTGGAAGATGCTCAAGTTGCCGTAATAGATGTCAGCCAGCGCCTTGTCCAGCCCCTCAAATTCGTCTGGAATGTACTTGAGCCGCTTGACTTCCTTGTTGAGCGACACCATGATATGCCAGAAGATGCTCTCGGCTAAGCCGCGCTCGCGCAGCGAAATCCGACCGTTCTTGAACAGTATCCGCAATTCGTCCCGATAATAGATCGCGTCATGGAAATTCTCTTGCAGATTTTTTGCGTTCATGGTTTTCAGGATGTTCATCAAGTCCTTGGTCATTTCATTGCTGTCCTCGGGCACAGCGTCAGGAATTGAGGACGGCTCAAAGCGGGTGACGTCAAGGATGTTGAACAGCAGGATGGACGAATAGGCGATGGTGGCGCGGCCAGACTCGGTGATAATGGTTGGATGGGCGATGCCTTTGCTGTTGAGCGTTTCAGCGACTGTTTCGACGATGTCGACGCAGTATTCGTCGATGGTGTAGTTGCGGCTGTGATGGTAGTTGGTATGTGAGCCGTCATAGTCCACGGCGAGTCCGCCGCCGAGGTCGAGGAAGCCCATGGCAGCGCCTTCCTCCACCAGGCCGACATAGACCCGGCAGGCTTCCAGGACGCCAGCGCGGATGTCACGGATGTTCGGAATCTGGGAGCCGATGTGATAGTGCAGCAGGCGCAGGCAGTCGAGCATGTCTTCCTTGCGCAGGAGGTCGACCATGTCGATCAGCTCCGAGGTGTTGAGCCCGAAGACACTGCGGTCGCCGCCGGATTCGGTCCACTGTCCGCTGGCGCGAGTGGACAGTTTCATGCGGATGCCGATCAGAGGCTTAATGTTCAAGGCTCGGCTGCGCTCGATGATCAGGTTCATCTCGCTGGGCATTTCCACGACGAGGAAGCACTGGTAGCCGAGGCGGCAGGCATACAGGGCCAGGTCAATGAACTCCTCGTCCTTGTAGCCGTTGCAGACCAGGCAGGCTTCGCGGTCCTGGAGGGTGCCGAGGGCCGCAATCAACTCGGCCTTGCTGCCGGCTTCCAGGCCGTGATGATATTCCTCGCCAAAACGGCAAATCTCTTCGATGATCTGCTGTTGCTGATTGACCTTGATCGGAAAAACGCCTTTGTAGACGCCTTGGTATTGCGTCTGCTTGATGGCTTTGCGAAAACTGGTGTGCAGCAGCTTGATGCGAGCGTCAAGGATATTGCTCACCCGCAGCAACACCGGCATGTCCATGCCGCGGTCTTTGATGCCATTGACCACATCCAGCAGAGGAACGCCGGAATCAAGGTTCCCGGGCGTAGCTAATATCTCAAGCTCTCCGTTGCTATTGATGGCAAAATAGTCACAGCCCCAGTTCGGAACGCCGTAGATATCGGACGAATCATCGATCGACCAATGCTCAAAAGCCTGTTTCTTGATTTTCATTTCATACGCAAGGGCAGCGAGGCCAATCCGGCCTCTGGGTGATGGTCGTTCATGGCGGCAGCCATGACTGCCGTGATGTGTGTCTCCATGACCGGATGCTGGCCAAACGGCTGGTTCCTTTGGCATGGCAAGTGTAATACTATAATCCCTGTGCCTGGCAATCGCAACTGCCGCTACACGTTTTTCCAGGTGCTCCTAAGGGGGCAATACACCAGCACCGAGTCGCTTTGCGCCGCTACAATACCTTTTACAGCAGAGACTTGCGAAAAGCAACGCGACCTCATCCCCGGGCTTCCGCAGCTGGTTGGCGGTCATTCGAAGTGGAACACTTCCTCGCCAGGGCGGCAGTAGCCGAATTTCTCCCTGGCGACGCGTTCAACCGCCTGCGGCTTGCCGCTGCGGAGCGCGTCGATTTCCTTTTGGAGCTGGGCGACTTCCTGCTGTTGGGCTTCATGCTTCATCTGCAGGGCCTGCAACTCCTCTTGCAGAATCCGGATATCGCTGATTGCCGGAGTGAGCCAAACGAATGCCGCTCCAAACATAATGAGACAGACGATGATCAGCAAGATATCGCGAAATGTCATGATGGGCAGTCCTTTTCCGTTGCTGCACAGGTCAAAGTCACTGGTCTCCGGGCTTGTCCCGAAGCCTGGCGGTCATTATTTTCAATTGAGAATTAAGTCAGCCTGGTCTGGCCGTTGAAACTGCATGATGAATATTCCGAGCCGGAACACCTGCCCTGCCCTGGTTTCAGCCAAGGTCTTGGCGAGGTCGGCGGCGGTGGCCGTCTCAGCCGCGCCGGCCTGGAAGATGATGTCGCCGCGCCTGAGCACATTGCGCCAGGGCGCGTTTTGCACGGCGAACTCGGCTTCCGGCAGGATTTCGCTGATCGCCAGTCCGCGGGCGTCGACATTCAGTCCCAGAGCCTGGTTCAGGGTCGCCGTCAGCCGCTGCACCTGCAAGCCCAGGCGAGTTTTGATGAGGACGTTATCCGGCATGGGACTCAAAGTGTACGTCACTTCCCGGCTGTCCGCCAGGAGCATGGTGATCTTGTCGCCGACGTTCAGATGCCAGATAGCGCGGCCGAAATCGATCATGCAGCGCACCCGGTTGCCGTTGACAGCGACAATTTCATCCTCAGACCGCAGCCCTGCGGCAGCGGCCGGGCTGCCGGCCACGACCTCCTGCACGATGACGCCATGTTCGCCGCGCACAATCGGCGTTTGCAAGTCAATGCCAAGCCAGGTGTTGCCAAAACGATCCGGCAGCAGCCAATGGCTGAGGAAGAAGACCAGGCGCCGCATGGGAATGGCAAAGCCGATGCCCTGCGCGTCATTGCGGATCGCCTGGTTGATGCCGATCAATTCGCCGTCCAGGTTGATCAACGGGCCGCCGCTGTTGCCGGGGTTGATGGCCGCGTCGGTTTGCAGGATGTCGTCATAGACGGCGTCGCCATCGTTCAGGCTGCGGTTCATGGCACTCAAGACACCCTGGGAAACGCTGTGTTCCAGGCCAAAGGGGTTCCCGATGGTCAACACGGTCTCACCCAGCATCAAATCGCCTGGATTGGCAAACTTGGCCGCTTGCAGAGGCTTGGCCGTGAAGTCGCCGGACAGGCGCAGCAGGCATAAATCGCTGGGAGCGTCATAGCCGACCAGCACCGCCGGGTAGCTTTTGCCATTCCACAGCCGCACCTCGGCATTGTTGGCGCGGCGCACGACGTGATGATTGGTCAGCACTAGGCCGCGGGGGTCGACGATGACGCCGCTGCCCAACGGAAAGTACTCTTTCACCATTTTCGTGCGCGCCCGGTAGAAGGTGCCGAAAAATTGGTTGTAGAAGGCGTCATAGCCGTCGTTTGTCTTGACCATGCGCTCAGTGCCGATGTTCACCACCCAAGGCAGGACAGAGCGCACGGCAAGGACGGTCGGCGTCAAGCGCATGCTGGCTGCGAGCGAGGGCGTTTCCTCCCCAAAGGCGGCCGTCAGCAGGAAAAACAGAAACAGGACAGGCAAGGAAGTACGCATGGCGCTTTCACGGCGGAGTAGTGATTCAGGCGAAATGACGATGATCCGATGACATATAAAATATTGGGCGGAAGGCCGATTGTCAACGCTGCAAGGCCTTTTTCCTTGCCATTGCGATTTGCCAGTTTCGTAACCAATTGTACATTACTATCAATCGTCAGTTCCGTAAGCGCTGTCCGCGATTCGTTTTCCGGAGCGGCGTCCCGGACCAACCAAGGCAAGGAGGAATGTTGATGAAACGTAAAATCAGAATGGGCATGGTCGGTGGTGGACCAGGAGCCTTCATCGGCGACGTACATCGGCGGGCAGCCCGCCTGAATGGCGACATTGAACTGGTCGCCGGCGTGTTCGGCACTGATGTGGCCAAGTCCCGCGAATGCGGCAAGGACCTTTTCCTGGACCCGGCCCGAGTCTATCCAAACTACCAGGACATGGTCGCCGGAGAATTGAAGCTGCCTGCTGACAAGCGCATCGACTTTGTCGCCGTCGTCACCCCCAACCGCATGCATTATCCCATCTCCAAGGCTTTCCTGGAAGGCGGCTTCCACGTCCTCTGCGAAAAGCCGATCTCAATGTCCTCGAAAGAGGCCGTTGACCTGAAGGCGACTTTGGTCAAAACCGGCAAGTTGTTCGCCCTGATGCACAACTACACCGGCTATCCCATGGTCAAGCAGGCTCGCCAAATGGTGGCGGACGGCGCCCTCGGCACTGTCCGCAAAATCAATGTCGAGTATTCTCTGGGCTGGCTGGCCGCGCCCAACGCTGGCAAGCAGGCGGCCTGGCGCGTCACCCCGTCCGAAGCCGGCATTTCCGGCTGCATGGCGGACATTGGCACGCACGCGCAGAACCTCATCCACTACGTGACCGGGCTGGACATCGTCTCGCTCAACGCTGACTTGGCGACGTTCGTCCCCGGCCGGGCACTGGATGACGACGGCAGCGTCATGCTCCGCTTCAACAATGGTGCCCGCGGCGTCATCTTTGCCAGCGAAGTGGCCACCGGCGAGGAAAACAACTTCGTCCTCAAGATTTATGGTGACAAGGCCGGCTTGGAGTGGCGTCAGGAAAGCCCGGAAAACTTGATTTTCCGCACCAACGACGCTCCGATGCAGGTGTATCGGCGCAATTGGGCTGGCGTCGGCCCGGTGGCCCAGAAGGCCAGCCACCTGCCTGCTGGCCATCCCGAGGGCTTCCTGGAAGCGTTCGCCAATATCTACCGCGCCTTTGCTGACGCTATTATCGCCAGCCTGAACGGAGTAAAGAATCCAGGCGGCGACTTCCCTGGCATCGATGACGGCATTTCCGAAATGCGCTTTTTGGAGGCATTGGTCAAGAGTTCGGCTGACACCAGCAAGTGGGTGACTATGTAACAGCTCCCGCGCCGGGGGAGGCGCCTGGCCTCCCCCGGCTTGCCTTAGTTTGCTTGACGCCACGCCTCCGGAACTAGACCACCACATAGAAAGCAAGTTGGAACATCATGAAATTTAAGCAGCGGTTGCAGGAGCCGGCGCGTGATTTGCCGGTCATGGGCGAGCATGACGTCGTCGTCGTCGGAGGTGGAATTGCTGGCGTTGCCGCTGCTTTGGCGGCTGCTCGGGCAGGTTCCAAAGTCTGCCTGCTGGAAAAAGTCTGCGCTTTAGGCGGCTTGGCGACAGTGGGCAATGTCATCATTTATCTTCCCTTGTGTGACGGCAAGGGGCGGCAGGTCATCGGCGGCATCGGCGAGGAATTGTTGCGGCTGTCAGTGGAAGGCGAAGAACCCGTTCCAGAGATACGGGTCGAGCCAGTGCCAGCCTGCTGGGAGCGCGGCGGCGACCTGGAAGAGCGCAAGAAACACCGCTTCCGCACCGGCTACAATCCCATCACCTACCTGTACAAGCTCGAACACCTGCTCCTCAAAAATCGCGTCACGCTGCTTTACGACACGCGCTTTTGCAACGTCATCAAAGAGGGCCGCCACATCCGTGCGGTGATTGTCGAGAGCAAGAGCGGGCGCACGGCTCTTTTGTGCAAGGCGGTCGTTGACGCCAGCGGCGAGGCCGATGTCTGCGTAGCGGCAGGCGAAAAGACGCCGTCGATCGGCGGAAACGTCCGCTGCGGCTGGTATTACTATGTCGACGCGCGTGGCCAGGTGCGCCTGCGCCCCTTGACAGACCCTGGCTATATGCCCAACCTCCGCAAGCCCGGCGTCAAGTACATCGACTTCAGGGGTGACAGCGCTGCCCAAGTGACTGCCCACGTATTGGCGTCCCGGGAGATGATGATGGCGGACATGGAGGCTATCAAGGCCAAGGAGGGCGGCAATCCTTATCCGATTATGATTCCCACCATCCCCTGCTTCCGCATGTCGCGCCGCCTGTCCGGCAAAGTCACGCTCAAGCCGACTGATGACCATCGCTGGTTTGACGACTGCCTCGGCATGACTGGCGACTGGCGCAAGGCCGGGCCGATCTTCTGCCTCCCGCTCCGTTCCTTGGCTGCGGTCAACACCGCCAACCTGATTACGGCTGGGCGCTGCATGTCGTCCACTGGCGACACTTGGGACGTCACCCGCGTCATTCCTACTTGCGCCGTCTCCGGCGAAGCTGCTGGCGCTGCCGCCGCCTTCCTCGCCCGCGAGGATGAGGACATCAGCTTCTTTGACCTCGACATCCCGACTCTCCAGAAGCACCTCCGCCGCCGCAGAGTGATCATTGACAAGAGCCTCCTGGCGCAATAAGCCCTGCTGCCGCAGGCATCGTCTTTCCTACCCACGCACAATCTTGCTATGATTCTGCTTTGGCCGGGTTGATTTACGGCTTCGGTCACGCATGTTATGGCTTGCCGGCTGTTGTCAGACAGCGCATTTAACCCCAAGGGCGGAGGCAAGCCATGACGATAAACGACTATGACGGCGATAGCGGCGTTTCCCTGCGACAGGCGATGACGCTGTTGCGCCTGACCCCTGGCCGGCCTTGGGAACCTGGCCGCTGGGAGGTCATGGAGCAGCACCTAACCGGGCAATACAGCCAGTTCAGCGAACGCTTCTTGCAGATTCTCTGGAATGAACGTCACCTTGCGCCAGACCTACGTTGCCAGGACGGACGCTCGCTCAAAGTCGTGTCCCCAGGCGTTTGGAACGTCGGCCGCGGCCCTGACTTCAGCCAGGCTGCCTTGCTGTTCGACAATCGCTTGACAGCCGGCGACGTTGAAATCCATCGCCGCACTTCCGACTGGAACCGGCATGGGCACTCGCAGGACGAAGTCTATGCCAACGTCATTCTGCATGTCGTCTGGGAAGATGACGGGCCGCCGCCGCGACCAGGCATGGCCACCCTCGTGCTCAACGGCCATCTGCACCCAGCCTGGCAGCGGCTGCTCTGGGAAATGGAAGACGCCTGCTACCCGTATTGTCGGCAAGTCCCGGCCGGCGCCTGCGCCTTGCGCTGGGCTCTCTCAGACGACGCCCGACTGCGCGAAATCCTGACCGCCGCCGGCCTGGCTCGGTTCACCGCCAAGGGAATCCGCCTGGCCCGCCTGGCAGCCGAACGAGGCGTTGACCAGGCTCTCTATGAAACGGTCTTTGAATGCCTGGGCTACAAAAACAACCGGGTCCCCTTTCGACGGCTGGCCGAGGCCGTTGACCTTGATACCCTGCGCCGACTGCGAGATGACGATGACCGCCAGGCCCTGCTCTTTGGCACGGCTGGCCTGTTGCCAGACCCGACCTGCCAGCCAGTCCTGCCTGTCTGGCAGGAAACCGTCCGCAGCTTCTGGGACCGCTGGTGGGCACTCGGCGCGACGCACCTGGAATTGCCCTGGGACCAGGCCATGACCAGGCCCTACAACAGCCCCTGCCGACGCTTGGCGGCCGGCTTCGCCTGGCTGCGGCAAACCGACTTCGCGCCCGCTGCCTGGCTGCGCCAACGCAGCCGCACAGCCGCCTCCCCCAAAGCCCTGCGCCAAGCCCTCAGCCTGGACCTGCCTGACACTTCCCCTTGGCGCACGTGCCGTGACTTCGGTCACCTGATTCGCCCTCCAGCGGCTCTCCTGGGCAGAAGCCGCTGCCTTGATATCATGGCCAATGTGTTCTTGCCGTATCTTGCCGCCATGCTGGAACTCGCCCAGCCCCCAGAGGCGTCAATAGCCGAAGCAGAATGTGTGAGACAGGCATTTCTACAATTGCCGCCCGCCCAGGGCAACCGCTTGCTGACGGAAGCAGCGCATCGCTTTCTGACCCCGCCCAGCCGAACCCGAGAATTGCTCAAAACCTGCTGCCAGCAGCAGGGCTTGATGGATATCTACCAGAATTTCTGCCTCGCACTGGACCACAACTGCGAACTCTGCCCATTCGTCAGCGCCGAAAAAAATGCCGCAATAGACTGACTCCGCCCACTGCAGCGCCGCCGTCTCCTGCGGGCTGCCTGGCTGCCTGCGCACCGTGAAAATCGCCGCTGCGGTTACATTCAATTGTGATAAATAGGCGCACTGCGTTGATGTTTTTGATTTGTATATTAAATTAAAAGTTGGTATAATTAGCTTCATTACATCCTGATCTTTGTTTCAGGACGGTTTACAAAAACAACCAATGAGGCGGAAAGAGAAAGTGACTTACGTATGGGATTACTCCAGGAATTCAAAGCCTTCGCGATGCGAGGCAACGTCATTGACATGGCCGTCGGTATTGTCATCGGCGGCGCTTTTGGCAAGATCGTGTCGTCCTTCGTGGCTGACGTCATCATGCCGCCGCTGGGCCTGCTGCTCGGCAAAGTCAACTTCACTGACCTTGCAATCACCCTCAAGGACGCCGTCCCCGCAGTGATCGAGAATGGCCAGGAAGTCAAGCCGGCCGTGGCGGCTGTCACCTTGAACTACGGCACCTTCATCCAGACGACGGTTGACTTTCTGATCATCGCGTTTGCCATCTTCATGGTAGTCAAGGCGATGAACACCCTCAAGCGCAAGGCTGAGGAAGCGCCCAAACCCCCGCCCGCACCGTCCAAGGAAGAAGTCCTCTTGACGGAAATCAGAGATTTGCTGAAAAACAAATAAGGCGCTGGGGCTTCTTCTCGACGGATGTCAGCGCATCGCACCAGGAGTGGCCTTCTTGACAGGGTTGCGCTCCGCTTCAGCGGGAATTCCGGCTTCCATGCCCTTCCCAGGAGCTGAAGCGGCCTTGTTCTCATTGCCTTTATCGCTAGAAACCCTTTTGTTTAGTTTGCCTTCAGTCAATCCCCGTATCATCAACCTCATTTGTCAGAAAGAAAGATCCATGAAACGTCTCGCCTTGGTATTAGCCGTCATGTTCAGCGTCAGTTTGGCCCGAGCCGACAAGATTTGGCTCAGCGACGGGTCGGTTCTGGTTGGTCAGGTCCAGCAGGTCTTCAAGGGCAAAGCCACGATAAAGACTGACTTTGCCGGCGTCATCACCATTGATCAGGCCAAAATCGTCAACATTGAAACCGCACAGCCCCTGCACGGCGTCCTGAATAACAATGAGCGCCTAAGCGGCAAAGTGACGCCCGGCGAAGCCGGTCAAGTCAAAGTCGAAGGCGTCGCCGCCCCTGTCGCCTTGAATAACGTCAAGGCCTTGTGGATGTTCGGCGCGTCTGACCCCACCATCCCGGCGCCGCCCGCAGGCCGCAAGTGGTCTGGTGAAGCCTCTGTCGACGTCTCCGGCAAAACAGGCAATACTGAGAAATTCACTGGCGGCGCTGGCCTCAAGGGCATCATGGAAGGCCCCCAAGACCGCCTGATGCTGTATGTCAATGGCACCTATGCCCGTGAAAACAGCGTCACCAACGAAAAGGAATACCGGTTTGGCGCTGATTATGAACGCATGATCGCCAACACCCACAACTCCTGGTTCGCCAAGATCGAATTCGAGAAGGACGACTTTGGCGGCTACAAGCTCCGCACCCATGCCGTCGCCGGTTACGGTTACTTCTTCTTCAAAGAGCCGGACCACCAGCTGCGGTTCCGTATCGGTGGAAGCTATATGCGCAAGGAATACTACGACGGTGAGAAAGACAACGTCTATGGCCTAGACCTGAACCTGCATTATGAGCGCCTGATCGACGAGTGGGGCAAGCTGGTCAGCGACGTGACCTACACGCCGGCTCTTGATGATGTCGACGATTACCGGATTTATCACGAGTCAGCGCTGGACATCCCGCTGCTCATGAAGAAACCCCTCAGCCTGCGCCTGGGCATCTCCAACGAATACAACAACCTGGTCGCCGAGGGCGCCGAACGCCTCGACACCACCTACTTCGCCAAACTGGTCTACAAGTGGAAATAAATGACCACGCCACGCCTGACCAACCTAAAACGCGCCTGATCTGAACCGACGTACCTTAAACCGGCGATGCCCACGAGGCGTCGCCGGTTTTTGCTTTTCGTGCGTAGTTTAGGCAGCACGTAGTTCCCTTCGCCCCTTGTCCACTGCTCATTATTTCGCAAAACTGCGCAGAACCTATTTTTTTCGCCATCTCTGCTTGTAAAAGTCGGCTGGCGGCAATACCCTAATATTCTGATATTTTTGTGGCGCTTTCGTGATTCTCGAACATCAATGCAACCATAAGCAATGGGATAATTATGCGCGACTATATTATTGATCCAGACTCACTTTGTCTTTGCGGCAGTGGGAAAAAGTACCGGTTTTGTTGCCAGCGTATGGCAAAAGACGTGCGTGCGCTGAAAGCAACTCTGGCGCCAAAGGCGCTTGCCGATCTGGAAGAAAGCGAGAGCCTGCAAGCCAAGGGCATGAGATGTATGGACCAAGGCCAGTACGAACAGGCGATTATATATTTTACTAAAGCCTTGGAAGCAAGCAGGCTCATCGGCATCCCGGCCAACAATTTGGCTTTATGCCTGTTTGTCACTGGAAAGCTCGAGGAGGCGGTTCAGGTGCAACGTCAGAGCCTGAAAGACTCTCCGCTGCCAAACCCATTTGGGCTTGCTAATCTGTCGATGTTCCTCCTGTGCCTTGGCGATGAGGAGGGCGCTGCCGAAGCTGTTTCCGCCGCAACCAAGCTGGAAGCGCCCAATTCGTATGCCGTGGTCAAGGTCTGTGAATCGCTGGCGCGGTTCAAAAGACATCGCGACATCTTGGAGGTTGCGGATGCCAGCGACTTTGCCAGCGACCCATTGGTTTGTTTTTATACCGGCGTAGCCGCAGCTAATCTCGGCGACTGCAAGCGAGCAATGAGGGATTTGCGTTGCGTGCCAATCGGAAATCCCAAAAGAAAAATGGCGAAAAAGTATTTTCGGCACCTGAAAAATAAAACCCAACCGGATACCATTCGCAAAGACTGGCCATATCTTTTGCCGGAAGAATATTATATCAGCAGCCTGAGCAAAGGCGATGAGGCATCACAGAAGGCGTTGATGTCATGCCGCCACGTAGTCGATTTTGTTGAAGCAATGCTCAACCAAAGACCGGAGAAAAAGACGACTAAGACTGTAATGCAGATGCTGGAGGCTTGTCAACACCCCGAGGCCACCGCGTTGCTCTGGCTGATAGTGAAAGGAACGTTCGGCTCTGACGAAATCCGGGCGGAAGCAGCAGTTGTCCTAATGCAGAAAGGTGAAATTCAACCTGGCGATCAAGTGAAATTTCTCACCAGCGGAGAGAATACCGAGCATGAGATGGTGCAGGTCGCCTTGAATCCAGAATTCAAATTTAGCGAATTGCCCCCGGAACTTGACAAAAGCTACAGAGAATTGATTTTGGCCGCACACGAAAATTTTCCCGATTGGCCAAAAATTATTAGTGCCTATGAAAAACTGATGCCGAAAGCTCCGCAGTATTATCCATTCCGCTACAATTACGCCGTCGCCCTTTACTATTCCAACCAGCATGAGGAAGCCGAAAGCATTTTTCGCTCCCTAATTGCAGAGTATCCCGAGTATCTTTTTCCGCGGAGTACTTTGCTTATCCACCTCCTCGGAACCGACCGTCTAGATGACGCCAAGCAACTGGTGAGCGAAACCAAAATTCCAAAGGAGACGCATCCGGACGCCTTGGTCGCGTGGTTGGTGGCCTTGACCATGTACTGCGAAGCCGATGGCATGAACGCCGCAGCTTACAGAACCCTCAAGATGGCGAGGAAAATCGCTCCGAAGAATTCCAGTGTGGTAAGCCTGTGGTGGCGCTGGGAGGACTATGATGAGAAGAAAGACACGTCGCTCTATCTGAGACTTAAACGTAGGTTAGGAAAAAAGTAGCGGCGTTATTGCTGTGCGAAGCCCAAGCCGTGTGTAGTTCCCCTAAAGTCCATTAACGTCAATATGATATTTTGGTAATGTGCGAAGTTTTGTGATGAATGTTTGTAGTATTGGCCACCGATTGATACTTGGAGTTCCGGGCAATCTGCGGCGCTAGGCACCCCAGGTAAAGCACTTTAGTGGACAGTGGACTTTAGTGGACATTAGTGGAGAGTGGATGTGGACAGAAGTGGACAGTAATGGACATGCGGAGTCAAGGCACGTATCTTGTACAGGCTTCCAGACAATGAAGATGCATCATGCTTACAGTCATGCCCCCTTGCGCCGTAGGCGCTTAACCATGCTTAACCCCAGGCGTTAGCCTGGGGGAAGGCATACCCCAAAACTGGTGTCCAGTAGGGGCACTACCGGACGTCTAACAAACAGAACCGCTGTGCCAAATCTCCCTTTCTATCACAAGATCTCGCACATTAACGATATTTTTTGTTTATTGCTTGACGAAGTTTTTTTGAGGGTGTATTCTGTTATTAGGACAAAAGATATTTGATCGAAGTTATCTGGGAGTTGTTTTATGGGTCGTATCAAGGTACAGAATTCGCCGACGATCCGCCGCATGCCCTCATATTTGCACGAGTTGTTGCGGATACGGATGGAGGGCAGGAGTCATATTTCGACAACCGAGCTTGCCGAATATATGGGCATTGAGTTGATTGTGGTTCGCAAGGATATCGCGTTGACTGGGATAACAGGTCGCCGCCGGATTGGCTATGAGGTCAACGAGTTGATCACCTATATCAAGGACTACCTGGGCTGGAGCAGGCGCATCACGGCGACGCTGCTGGGCGTGGGGGCGCTGGGTTCCGCGATCCTGGGCTATGATGAATTCCCAGTCTATGGCGTGCAGATCGAGTCGGTTTTTGACAGTGATCCAGGGAAGATCGGCAAGGTGATTCGCGGCCATGAGGTCTATGATATCGCCACGATTGGGCAACGCCTGAGTTATTCACCGCCAGACATGGCGATTATCTGCGTGCCAGCCGTGCATGCCCAGGCCGTGGCGGAACTGGCGGTGGCAGTCGGCATCAAATATATTTGGAACTTTTCCAATATCACGTTGAAGGTGCCGAGCGGGGTCATTGTTCAGCGCGAAGTGATCGCGGGCGGCTTGGCTATGCTGACCGTGAAAATGAAGAATGACAAGGCCGGCATATATCAGAAGATTGAATAAGCAGGCTGGGTGATACAATAAGGGCGTCGTCAGGCGCCCTTATTTCCTTAAAATTCTCAGTGATCAGAATGTCGTAAACCTTGAAGCAGACCGGAAGACCAAAGAATTGCCTCAGGTTTTCGATTGCCCTAAAGCAGGCAGTAGCAGAAAATTCACGACCGCGGCGCAGCACTCTTGGGTTGCCAGGCAAGGATAGTGCGAAAAAAAGTCCCGGAGGTGTCAAGATGAGGATCAGGCTGGTGAAGATGCTCAGACTGGCCAGAAGGGCAACGCGGAGCAGAAGCAGCAGACTCCGCTCCGTAAATCGCATAATAACGAAGCAAAGATGACTGAGCCTGCAAAATCGCAGAATCCAATAACGCAAAAGCACGGGCAGCCATACGGTCAGAGTCAGACATGTGTACCTGAATAGACATAAAAACACCTCTAATTGCTTGAAAAAGATGAGTTTATATTGATATAAATATATTAATTGGTATATAAAATAAACTATAAAGCAGAAAGGGCAAGCCAGAAAGCAAAATATTAATATTTTTATATCTTTTTGCGCTTGAGCCAGCATCGTAGAGGTTGTATAGCTACCTCGCAGATATTCGTTGCTCTAGCCAAACTGCGGCACCAAGTACCCCGGAAAAGACATTTTAATGGACAGTGGACAATGGACGGAAGTGGACTTTTATGGACATCAGTAGACGATGGACGATGGACTGAAGTGGACTTCAGTGGAGAATGGACGTGGACTGAAGTGGACGTTAGTGGACTTTAGGGCTGGTGGATATTGCCCCTCGCCCCTAAAAAAAATCTGCGTCATCAGCGTCATCTGCGGATAAAACAACTCGCCCCTCGCCCCTCGCCCCTCGCCCCTAAACAAAGCCTCTCGCCGCTATCCATTTGCAGGCTGGCGTGTAGATTATATAATTGTCTCAACTCGCCAGCTGTCACCGCCATATAGTGCGGCGACGACTGCACCCTAGTACCGGCAAAAAATGAGGAATTGGACATGACTTTAGACGAATTCGCGGTCGCTTTTGCGCTCAACGACGCAGAAAAGCAATTCCTGGCTGACCATCGTTTTGACGGCATCATGGCGTCATTTAATGGCTGCCCGTCCTTTGTCCAACCTGGTTTTTATGAGCCCTTGCTGGCAAAATTAAAGCGTCACGGCAGCCAGTTGAAAGCCTTGCTCGGCCCCTTGACCATGCAAATCCGCGCTGACGAACGCTTGCAGAAGTTCTGCCACCTGACCCACTATCTGTGGTATTCCGGCAAGGAAGACATTCCGGCCTATTCCGCGCCCATGCCAAAGGCGGATGCGTTGCTGTCCAGTGACCAGGCCGGCTTGGTGAGCTGCTTGATCGCCCTGAGCGCGTATCCGCTCTGGCTGGCGACTTATACTAAGCTCGGCGTACCTGCGTGCTATGCTGACGCCTGTTTGCTGTATTTTGACGGCGCGGTTGATGAATATCGCGCTGGCCACGACGGCGTTTATGGCGTGGCGGCCTCCAAGCTGAACTGGGTGCGTCACTATGTGCGCGGCAGGCTGTTCCGTATCGGTCGCTTTGAATTCATGATGCAAGAGCCGCTCGCGTCCCTGCCAGCAGTCTATCGCGACCAGACTAACGGACGCCTGGTCGCACTCTGCCGACCGGATTGGCGCCTGCGCTCCGATGGACTGCTGCAATGGCGGGACGAAGACCCTGCTGACGCCTACCTCGTCACCCGCCTGGAAAATAGCCCTGCCAGCGTCAAAGGCACGCCGATTGACCCGCGTGGCTTTGCCCTGGTTAACCAAACCCTGGAACTCGACCGGAAACGCTTTGCGCCCCTGTTCGCCCCTTGGGACTTGGTGCCCGGACTCCATATCCCTGGCGGCGGCGGCATGACCCCTGAGCTTTGCGCCGAATCCTTCCGCGAAGCCAAGGTCTTCTTCCAGAAGTATTTCCAGCGGGACATCCCGGCTGTCACCTGCTTTTCCTGGATTTTCAATCCTGATTTTGAGAACGAACTGCCGGAGTCAAATCTGGCCAAGCTCATGCGGGAACTGTATTTGTGCCCATTTCCATACTCTGGAGGCGTCGAGGGATTGCAATTCGTGTTCGGCCGTTCCGACGCTGATTGGAGCGCATATCCACGCGACAATAGCCTTCGCCAGGCTTTCCACCGCCTCCGCGAATCAGGCCGACGTCTCAAAGCCGGCGGCATGATCATCGAAGACCTGGGCATCAAGAATTTCGGTACGCAGCATTATCGCCGCCAGTTCGCGGTCGGAATGACTTCCAAGTGAATGCGGCCGCATTCCCAGCTGCAACTGTAAAGACAGCCGCTATGTACACCATAATCCCCGTCGGCCCCGTGTCTGGCAGCGATGCCTTTTTGCTGACCACATCCACTCACGCCGCCTTGTTTGACACTGGCTTTGCCTTTGCCGCCAAGGCCATGCTGTCGTCGGTCGCCAGCCATCTCGGCGGCCGACCGCTCCAGTACATCCTACTCACGCACTCGCATTATGACCACGTCTCTGGCAGCGTCGCCGTCAAAAGACGCTGGCCTGAAGCCCAAGTCGTAGCCAGCGCATACGCCGCTAAAATTCTAGCCAAGGAATCAGCCCGTGACGTTATCCGTACGATGAACGAGCATGCCGCCCGTGAACATGGCGTTGACGATTATGAAGACCTGCTCGCTGAACTGACGGTTGACCGAACCGTCGTTGAGGGGGATGTGGTCGATATGGGCGACTTGCAGCTGCGCGTCCTCGAATTGCCTGGCCATACCCGCTGCTCTATCGGCTTCTACGACGAGCAGGCCAAACTTCTGCTTGGGTGCGAGACGCTCGGCGTGATTTCCGGGCCTGAGCTGGTCATGCCTTGCTGCCTGGTCGATTACGATAGCACCAGGCAGGCCATTGCTAGAGTCCGGTCTCTGGCGGTCGACAGCTTGCTGGTACCGCATCACGGATTGCTGGAAGGCGAAGAATGTCAGCGC
>Ga0209723_1002975_pt1 | contig 21429 bp, 19 predicted proteins | sample BiotimSIPDNA_2_FD_185750 | JGI IMG/M metagenome (GOLD analysis project Ga0209723, IMG submission 185750) | Anaerobic biogas reactor microbial communites from Washington, USA - Biogas_R2 time_0 SIP DNA (SPAdes) (version 2) | ecosystem: Engineered > Bioreactor > Anaerobic > Unclassified | place...
TGCTTAATCCTATCCAACATTCACAAAAGTGCAACAATCAACAAAAATAGTAATATACTAACAAAATTAAATTAACCTAGTATCCAGGTTTGCTTGGTCTTCTCCCCATGCCTGGTAAAAGTCATTGGGAATCCCCAACCGCGCCAACATGCGCCCAACGGTCTGGTCCACCAGCTGCTCTAAGCTTTGTGGTTTGGAATAGAAAGCTGGGATAGGCGGGAAGATGATGGCACCAGCTTGGGATGCCAGACTCATCAGGCGTAGGTGACCAGCGTGCAGGGGCGTCTCACGGACTGCCAGGAGCAGCGGGTGGCCTTCCTTCAGGCACACATCTGCAGCGCGTTGGAGCAGGTTTTCGGCGTAGCTATTGGCAATGCCTGAGAGGGTCTTGATGGAACAAGGCGCTACCAGCATCCCATCGGTGTGATATGAGCCTGAGGCAATGGGTGCGCTCAAGTCTTCAGGGGCATAAACTTTATCTGCCTTCCTATGCAATTCCTCAGCCTGGAGGCCTAACTCCTGCGATAGGATGGTATGTGCACTGCGGCTGATGACCAAGTGGGTTTCAATCCCCAATGCGTGCAGTAGGTGTAAGGCGCGTACGCCGTAAATGGCACCACTCGCGCCAGAGATACCTAATATAATGCGTTTCTTTTTACTCATCGCTTGAATACTCCTTTCTGCCGAGCTTGGTATTCTGAGTAATTACCAGAAAATGATTCGAGGCCTTCACTACTGAGAGAGATAATTCGCGTAGCAATCCGGTCCAGGAAGTAGCGGTCGTGCGAGATTGCCAGCAGGCTGCCTTCAAAGTCCAGCAGGGCATCTTCTAGCACTTCACAAGAGGGGATGTCCAGATGGTTAGTGGGTTCGTCCAGGAGTAAGAAGTTGGCACCTGAAAGCGTGATCAGGGCAATCTGCAGGCGTGCACGTTCCCCACCGGATAGGCTGCCCACACGGGTATCTTTCTGACGGTAGTCAAAGCCAAACTTAAGCAGGAACGCTACTGCTCGGCTCTGGTTAAAATTACCAGCTTTGGAGACAGTGTCAATCAGGGTCAGCTGGGGGTCGAGGGTTTCAAATTCCTGGGCATAGTGGCCAACCCGCACGCTGGGACCCAGGTAGACCTCGCCCTGGTCGGGTTGCAGTTGGCCTAAAATGATCTTGCTGAGCAGCGACTTGCCAGCCCCATTGGGTCCGATCAATCCGACCCGCTCGCCATAACCTAGGTAGAGGTCGATTCCCTGCAAGACCATTTGCTGTACCCCTGATGGCGCATCGGCAAAGCCTTTACTGAGGTTGGATATTTCTAATACCTTACGGCTGCCAGCCCAACCACCAAGGTTAATCTCCAAAGGCTTGCTTTCGGTATCTGGTTTTTCGATGCGTTCCACCCGTTCAAGGCGTTTGAGGATGGCTGCACCGCGCTTGGAAAATTTTTCATTGTCGTAAATCTTGCCCCAGGTCAGCAGCCTTTTTGCCGCAAGTTCCAAGCGCAGGATCTCTTTATGCTGGGCTTGGTACAATTGTACCTGCCTGGCCTGGCGTAGTTGCTTTTCAAAGATGTATTCAGAATAAGTACCGCTGAAAGTGGTCAGCTGCCCGTTTTCAATTTCTATGATGGCATCCACAACCATATCTAAGAAGTAGCGGTCATGAGAGACAATCACCACCACACCCGAAAAATTCTTGATCAGCTGCTCTAAAAGCAACTTGCCATCCAGGTCGAGGTGATTATCAGGCTCATCCAGCAGCAACACACTCGGTTTGGCGATTAGGATGCGTGCCAGGCCAACCAGCTTTTTTTGACCGCCGCTTAATTTACCCAAGGGCAAGTTGAGCTCATGCTCTTTAAAACCCAGGTTGCGCAGCAGGCTAAGTGCCTGGCCGTCCAAGCCTGGTCCGCCTAGTTGGGTAAATTTCTCCAGCAGGGCAGCCTGGTGTTCGATGAGGCGGGTTAGCTTTTTTGAATCTTGGGCAATTGCAGGGTCGGCAAAGCGCGCTTCGGCTTGGGAAAGCTCTGCTTCTAACTTCAATACCTGCCCTGCGCCGCTGCGCACCGCTTCAAAGGCGCTTTGCTGCGGGTCAAGGTCCACATCCTGGGCCATGTAAGCCAGGGTGTCTGTTTTGTCGCGCAGCACCAAACCGCTATCGGGTTTGAGGTCTCCTAGAATGAGCTTGAGCAGGGTAGTCTTACCGCTGCCATTGGCACCAACGATGCCATAAACGGTCTGCTCGTGCAGTTCACACTGCACATTTTGCAGGATTGGCAGGGAAGGGTAAGAGAAGGTCAGCTCGTCAAGGCGAATTTTGATCATGAAGGTTCAGTCCGGGTCTGTAAAGGAAATTGTGCCTTGCTTGGCATCCACTTTGGCATATGCGCCATCGGGTATGCGTTCAATAGGAAGTGAATCAATGCAGGGAATTTCGGCAATGATGCAGCCCACGGCGGTGATGGTTTCGCAAGCGCTATTGACGATGGCGGCCGGGGCCAGGCCGTTCTTGGCCAGGCGGTAAAGCGTGTAAGAGCCGACAGTTGAGCCTTTACCTGTGGGGAAGACCAGGATTTTTCCCGCTATACACTGACCCTCTAGGTCGTGGCCTTTTTCAACGACCAGACCGCTCTCAGGGTCCACGCCGCCATAGAAACTGATGCCCATTTTAGAGACCAAGGTTTGCCCGCTGGCAAGTCCGGGGAAAATTTCGCGACCCTGCAGGATCATTGGCAAGCCTCCTCAACGACCTCATCAAAGGGCAGCATGCGCACCTTGAATTGATTCTTGGCCTGGGCGTAGTAGCAGGCTTTGGCGGAATCGCTGAGCATGGCTTTGAAGCGTCCCTTGATTGGCGCTACCACGCAGCAAGTGTCCACGGCAAACTTAGCACCAGCAGCTTCAATGACCTGGCTATAACCGGCTTGGTCTGCCAGCTTTTTGACCGGGCGCGAGGTAGTTATCCAAAACTCTTTCTTGACCTGCCGGCCGTTTAAGAGTTGGGCAATGCGCGCCACTTCCCTGAGGGAAAGGTGCGGGCAGCCCAGGCTAACAAAGTCCACCTCTTCAGGTCTAGCGGTATTCAGTTGCTGCTCTGCTAGTGCCAGGTGATTTCCATCGATGCGGATAGTCTCTTCGGGTGCTTCAAAGAGGGTTGATTCGGGGGTGACACCCTGCATGTGAAACAAAGCAGCCCCACCATAAGTAGCCAAGCTGGCACAAAATGACTTAAGTTCTTCCAGGTTGGCACTTGTGACGCCACGGACATACGCCACTTGGCCTTTGCCCTGCAATTTGTCGCCGATGGCTTTACCCAGTGCGCCAAAGTAATGCGTGCCACAGACCTTGGCAGTGACCTCAACGGTCAGGGTGGGCTTGCGCTGCTCATCGAGGTGGTATCCATAAGCAGGTGTAAACCCGGTCAGGGCTGCTGCCAGGGCAGAGGGTCCGCCTTCGCGGTTTGTGCGCGCACCCAGCACGCTGTTTGCGTAACACACCGCGCTGCTCTCAGCCCAAGCGATATGCTGGCCAAAGCTGGGCAGGTTACCAAACAGGTAGGGGGTACAGGAGCAGGTAGTCTGCACGCCCATCTGCTTAAAGGCAGCGATGACACGCAGCTGGGATTCGGCAAACTCAGCTGAAATTCCCAATGCCTGCCAGTTTTCGATATCCATGCCAGCCGGGTTGAGCGTGGTGAGCACCTTAACCCCGCCCCCGCCAGCTGCCATTTCGGCCAGCCATGAAAGGCCAGCCTCACCTAGGTTATCGTAACTGACGCCGGATATCTGCACGGAGCTGACCGGCAGCATTTCAGCTGCGCCGTAAATACGGCCTAAAGTCAGCAGTACCTGCATAGCTTTTTTGACGGCTGGACCTTGACCGCCTTCAAACATTACTTGTTGTTGATGGGTGAGTTTCATTTCGTTATTACTGTCCCAAGAAATCGTCGAGATTTACAGGTGGGTAAGGTACCTTATCAAAGCCTTTACCGGCTACCTCCAGGGGTTTGGTCAGGTCAAAGCCTGCCCGGCAGGTGGCGTGCGTGCCTGCTTCGGCGCTGGGGTCCAGGCTGGAGCCGGGCTCGCGTGGGAAAGTGTACAAGTCTTGATCAACCTGGAAGCGGGTTGCCATCGCCCATTCGACTGCCAGGGGGTTGTAGATATCCACATCCTCGTCCACCACGAAGACATGCTTGCATGAGCGGTGCCCACGGAAGGCTGCCTCAATGGCGTGTTTACCATCATCAGCATGCTTTTTCCGGATCTGCACAATGGCATGCAGCCAAGAACAGCCGCCAGGGTTGATATGTACGTCCAGGCAGTCGCAGACCTTGCTGACCTCGCGCAAGATGGTTGGTTCGCGTGGGCTGCCCATCAGCAATTTGTGTTCCAGTGCGCCGGGCAACAGCGCGTGCCAAATGGCATCTTTGCGGTGGCTGATGGCACTTACCACCAGCACAGGCTCGCTGCGCACGACATCCTGGGTTTCGGTCAGGTCCACAAAGGGGCCTTCGGCATGGCGCCTGTCACGATATATAGTGCCTTCAATTACGAACTCGGACTCAGCTGGTATGAGCAGGTCGGAGGTGAGGGCTCGGGTGACCTGGATGGGCTTGAGGGTGTTGGCAATTTCCAGCTCGTTCTGCCCCAGGGCGACCGAAGTGGCAGCGGCAATCAGCACATTGGGGCTGACGCCGATACAAATCGCAACATTTACTTGGCCTAATTCTTCCAAGAAGGCATCGAAGTGCCGTCCTTTGACCACCCGCACAGCCATCTCGGTCTTAGAAATCTGCATCAAGCGGTGAAAGTCCAGGTTTTGGCCGTGCTGGGGGTGGCCGGCAACCATCACGCCAGCGCTGATGTAAGGGCCGCCATCAGCAGGAAAGTGCATCGGGATAGGCAACGCGTCCAGGTCTGGTTTTTCAAAGACCACTTCCTGGCAGGGTGCGTTGCGGGTTAACCCAGGCTGGGAGGGGTTTTCAATGGCGTTCATCAAGGCTGGGATGATTTGTTGGATAGGGATGCCGAGGTAGTCTGCTAGGTGCGCTTTGCTGCAAACCAGGTTACCCATGACGGGAAAATCAGAGCCTTGCACCTGTTCAAATAAGACCCGTTGGGGTTCGCAAGCTTTTAAAACGCCAGCCAGCTGCAGGTTTTTTGAAATGGGCTTACTAATGTGAAGTAGCTCACCCCGCTGATCCAGAACCTTTAAGTAATTGCGTAACGACATAGGCTAATCCTTTGTGCTAATTTTGTGAAAGTATAACATGAGGACAGACCAGGTTTGGAAACAAAGCTCTTGAATTTTGGCTTAGGCAGTTTGCTCTGAATTAACCCAAAAGTAAGAATCGCAATAGCCGACTTGGGTTTTTCTTTTACTGGCACACGTTGGGTATATCTGTGGTAGTCAGCAGCCAAGCTGGTTGATCCCCTTGAACGTAAACGCCATAGGCGCGTGCGTGCTTATCGGAGGGGCAACCAATCACAATAATTGGCAGGTTGTGGGGTATAAATTCAGGTTTTTCTGCCATTGGCAGGTAGAAAGAGTAGCGGTTTGGGCCTGAAAAAACGTCAAAGGCAAGCACCGGCCTCAACTTAGACGCTTCAGTGCCTTGGAGTTTATGCAGGAAAAAATCTCTTTCAATCTCTAAGTAAACGGGATACATCATTTTGCCTTCGAATACATAAGATTTGTCTGTTGAGCCTAAGGTTAAAAGTCTCTCCACCTCAGGAGTTTTGCTAGAAATATTGATGGATTCGAGTAAAACCCCTTTATCAGTTTCCGCAGGAAGCTTCGTAAACAGTGATTCACCGAAGGGTAAGAACAAACCTGCCATTATGGCCAAGAGGACCAGGCTAGCGGTTTTCCATTCCCGGATACTGATATTATTATCGCTTTTAGGGTCAACCTGTTCAATGGCTGCAATATTTGCTGTGCGGTGGATAACCCCTAGAATACCGATAGACCAGTAAAACAGAAGAACCCAATCTACGGGCTGGGTGAAACGCCATCCGGAAAAACCCATAGCAGCCGCAAATCCATTATAGAAAAGATAAACACCTGCTGGCAGTAATCCTATCCAACTTTTTTTAAGGTAAGCTTTGATAATACCAAGGCTAATGAATACGGTATGTATGCTAATCCAGACCCATTCACTGGGCTTGAGGCCAAGATTGGGATAAAAGCCGTTTTCTATATCCGTGATCTTATTTGGATCAATTGCTTGCTCAAAGTTTAAATTCCAGGGGAATTGATAAAGCGAACTAAAAGCGCTGTTCGTGGCATGCGCGAGGGCTTGGCGGATAAAACCTATAGGCTGAACATCTGTTGCCTCAGGGATACTTTCTTCAGATTTGACCAAGCTGCCAAAGCGATTTAAATGATATGAAAAATATGAGCTATTTTCAAAGACAAATTCACCCGAACGGATGCCATTGCGCCCTATCCAAAATAGCACAATAATTAATAAGCCTGCTGAAAACCAGATTAATCCTTGAAAGAGCGCACGCTTGTTATTGAAAGCAAGAATTACCAGGTAAATGACCAACAAGGCTGCCAGAACAATCACTTGTAATCGGACTAATGTCGCAAAGCCTAAGACCAGCCCGCTAAATAACGCGTAGTTTTTAGAGCCAGGGTTTTGCAGCCACTTGCTGGCAACATAGGTCAGCATGACAAGGAAAGCGGTCATGAACAATTCAGACATCAGCAGGCGCACGCTGGATAAGGTCAGCTGCCCACTCAGCACAACCTGGTTGGTCTCCCTAAAGATAAAAAGCAGCGCCATCATCAAGCCAGCCTCACGCTGTTTGATGCGCTTACCTAAGAGATACAAGCCTATGGGTATTAGGCTGTAAAAGAGAATCTGGGCGTTAATAACACTTGAGTAATTCTGCCCTGCCAGCAGGTGCAATATACCCAGAAAGAAGCTTAACAGGGGCCGCTGCAGTGCTTTGCCGCCTGCCAAACCGTAACCATTCAGCATAAATTGGGCATTTGTGTCGTAATCACGCGCGTCCGAATAAGGAAAGTAAACACCTTCCTCGAGGTTCGAGTCATGTAAATAGTGATTCGTTGGGGTTGGGGTTGAAGACCAAAGAACGACAGCAAAAATGAAGATAAGACAAACTAATATGTAATCTGAGATTATTAATTGCTTGGTTTTTTTTAGAAACGCATTCGAAACCAACCAAACCAAAACAACAGCATTTACAATAATAAGGCATTGAATCAAGAAGATGGGTGCCCCAATGCTGGAATCAAAAGAAGCGTCTAATACTGGTTGAAGATCGGTTTGGAGTAGCCCAAGTATCAGGATGATTATCAAGAAGAAGATAAGCCATCTTGACCAAGCCTGTTTTTGACTTACATTGGTTGAGTGGCTGCTTTTCAGGCGTAAGAGGATTTCAACTTTGACCAGGAAAAGAAGTAAAACTGATATCAAGGGTTTATAGTAATAAACTTTGTAACTGCCGATTTGGGCACCATAGATTGTCAGCGCGCTTAGATCTAAAATAAATAACACCAGCAGGGCACCAACAAAGGGCGGTATGTTTAGAGCATCAAACCAATTAATTGCTTTTTGAGATAGTGCAGTATTTTTAACCAAATGGAAGAGAGCAAAACCGCAAAGAATGATAAGGGCAATCGGGATGAATTGTAAAAGTGCAGGATTAAAAGAAATTTTTCTCTGGAATACTTCAGGGGCGTTGGGTATAACCTGGTTCAGCCAGAGCAACGCTGCAAGAGACTCCAGGATTGTAAGACCAATCACTATCAGAAACTTGCTGCGGGTTGTTTTTTCCATTAAATAATTATCATTACTAAAATGCATCGTTTTGAATAGTCACTCAGGTCTGCTCTCAAAGCCATTTGAGAACGGGTCTTGCTTATTATAGTATGAAACAGCCCTATTTATGGATCTACAAATAAATGCCAGCCGCTAATATTATCAACATCAGGAACAAATTTGATACAATTAAGCTGAGCAAGGAGGCCGTGATGAAAAATAAAAAAGGCTTTAATGTTTTGGTTTGGTTGGGGGTGGTGATCGTTTTGCTGGGTTTAGCTTTCCTGGCAGATTTGATCTTTGAATTAGATTTATTCACAAAATATTGGCCAGTTGGTTTGGTGCTTTTAGGTCTACCGCTTATTTTGGCGGTCATTGGTAACCGCACTGCTGTAGCAATCTTAGCCGTGCCAGGCAGCCTGCTGATTACCTTAGGGCTGATCCTGCTGATGCAAAACATGCTGGATTTATGGACCAGCTGGGCGTATATCTGGGCCTTGTTGATCTCCGCCTTGGGATTGGGTCTGCTCATCCTTGGCTGTGCCATCCGCCAGAGGGCGCTTTACCCCTGGGCAGGGGTGTTGATTGGCTTAGGCTTGCTCTTATTCCTCATTCTGGGTGGGGTGTTTGAGTACATTTTCCACATCTCTCAGAATAAAGCCGGCGTAAACATTCTCCTGGCAGGTGCCTTGATCTTATTTGGCATCTACCTGATCTTCCTGCGCAGTTTCTTTAAACCGCGCCGCAAACCTATGCCAGTTGTTCCTGAAATCCCTCCAGTAGAAGCAGCGGTTGAGCAGGTCGAAGCAGAAATTGTTGAGCCTGTTGAAGAAGTGTTAGAAGAAGTGGAAGAACACTTGGAAGAGCAGGCATTTGAACCAGAGCCATTTGAAGCTGAAGCCGACCAAATCGAGACTGACTCTCAAGAAACGCTAGAGTAAATTAATGTCATGATCGTCACACTCACCCCAAACCCCAGCGTCGATCGGACCATCACCATCCCGCAAATTCGCTTCAACGAAGTGCTGCGCACCAATAAGGTACGCCTGGATTGGGGCGGGAAGGGCTTTAATGTGTCGCGTTCGTTGCGCGTGTTAGGGCACGATTCCTTGGCATTAGGCTTGGTTGGGGGTGGGGCAGGCATCATGGTGGAGGATGGTTTAAATAAGCTGGGGATCCAGACGGATTTTGTGTGGGTAGAAGAAGAAACCCGCACCAACACGATCTTGCTGGAAGAAGGCGGCGAGTGGTACATCAAACTGAACGAACCCGGCCCGCATGTACCTGAAGAAGCCATTGCAGATTTGTTTGAAAAAGCGCTTTCTTATGCCCATGAGGGGGATATCTGGGTGGTATGCGGCAGCCTTTCGCAAGACGTGCCGGTCGATTTTTACGCACGCCTAATCAAACTGCTCAATGAAAAAGGCGTCAAGGTCTTTTTTGACGCCAATGAGCAGGCTTTGAAGCTGGGGTGCATGGAAGGACCATTCCTGGTGAAACCTAACGCCGATGAAGCGGAAGCTTTTGTTGGGTTTCAGATCAAAAACCATGAAGATGGCAAACGCGCGGTGCTGCCGTTTCTGCGCATGGGCATTCAATACGTGGCGCTGACCATCGGCAACCTGGGCTTGCTGCTTGCTACCCAGCAAGAAATGGTTTTGGCCGTGCCGCCCAAGGTGCCGGTGCGCAACGTAACCGGCGCAGGGGACTCGCTCATGGCAGGCTTGGTGGCAGCGATCTCGCAAAACTTGCCCACAACTGAAATTGCCCGCTGGGGTGTGGCCGCAGGCACTACCTCGGTGATGCAGGAAGGCATCAGTCAAATATCGTATGCAGATGTGATGGCCATGATGCCCAGGGTGGAGGTTAGGTTAATCAACGTTATGGGAAATTGATCAATCCCTGTTATTTTGGCTGTTTTTTGGATATAAAACTTAGATAACAATCATACCGCCAGGTCCGCGGCGTTGGCGCATGGGCGGCAAGGCGGTGGGGGATGAGAGCGGTTTATCTTCCTGCATGAGGGCATCCATCACATCTAAATCGTTGGCAGCCCGGAAGGCTTCCAATTCATTTAGGCGGTTAACCATAGCATTATAGGCAGAAAGGCTAAGTACGATGCCGATGCGCTGGCCGTCTTTATCAATGATGTAGCTTTCTTTGATATTTAGTTCGCCCATGCTTTAAGTATAGCAAGAATTTTTAGGTTGAGAGGTTTTTTACTCTAAATGTATAGACTTAATGAGTCAACTAAGAGCGATTAGCGATCGGACTCCATAAGTTACCGCTTAAAGTCATCAGGGCAAACAGGCGTAACGTTGCCCCAAAAGTATCCTCACGGTCAATTTTTCTGGCTGCCAGTTGATTCCAGAGCGCATTGATCCAGCCCTGCTCTGGCTGCCAGATGGCCGCCATGGCCATGGCAGCCGTCATTGCCAAGCTGCGCTCTTGCGAGAGGGGTTCGCCTTTCAAGCTGTAGGCACTGACGATTTTGCCAGGGTCACCGCCACAGGATTCAAGGATTTTATGGTTAATTGTCTCCAAAACCGCTTCAATTTCAGGTTTGGGGCAGCACAGCATGGCTAAACTAAGGTTGAGCAGGAATGCCGCGTTCTCAGGCATAAAGGTTTGGGATATACCTGGCGTTTCTTGGATTGTTGTGCTGATGCTGGGGGGAGGGAATAAATTGCCATCCCTCAGGGTTTCATGGACTAACGCTGCCATGCGCGCAGAAACTGCCGGCCAGGTTGGGTCCAGTTTGGCGGTGCTGAAGGCGTCAAACATGGCTGGGGCATAATCCACGCTGAGGGTGCTTGTATATTGGACCTCATCATCGGCCGATACTTCATTACCCTGCAGCACATGCAGGCTTTCAGGGTGAATGCAGGTCTCATGCAATGCCTGCAGGATTATCTGAGCTTCAGCGCGGTAGTTAATTTGGCCGATCGATCCCCATTGCTTGTCCGCCATGAGCAGGCTGTAGGCGATCAGCATATCCCCATAGCTGCGGGAGGCCGCAGGCAGGCTGGGCACGACATCAGGCATGCTGTAGCCGCTTGCCAGGGCAAACTGGTTGCGGCTGGGGCGGGCTTGGCAGAAAGCAAACAAGCGGTCAAAGCGTCCCTGGGCGTTGAGGTCATCGCCGGCGATGAGTGTGCTGATCCACATGGCAAGACCTTGCCCGATCGAGGTGGCATACACAAAGTATCGCATGCGTCTTTTGTCCACGCCCATGCGCAGAAAAGCCCGACCAGCCTCGATATCAGGCAGCATGTATGCTGCCAGCCATTCGCCGTACGCCAGGCGGACGCTGCGGTCCATATCTTCCTGGCTGAGGTGATCTGGTTTTAAAGCCTTAGCAGGATAAGACACATGCTGAGGGAAGGGCCGGTGTGCTTCAGCGTTTGGGGATATTTCCTTTTTCATCCTGTCTTTCTTAATTAACGAGATTAGCCAATTAGCTGCGAGCAACAGCACGAACATTAAGAGTACCAGGGGAAGTATTTGGAGTATATGCATTTGTCAACCATCCTTTATCATCGCCGGGCTGGCTTGCCAGGTTTCGATGGGAACTTTTTTTGACGCCCGGTTACAATCGCCTTCTGACGCATTTTGCGAGCTGGGTTTTTCTCTACATAAAGTGGCGCACCCGTGAATGGGTCCATTTCGGTGTAATACATCAAGCTGGCATAAGTGCTGGGGGTGGGGGTGAAGATTTGTACCTGTTCGGGCAGTAGGGCTAATTTTTCACTAAAGAAGCCCTTAAGGGCATGCATATCTGCATCGTCACAGCCCGGGTGCGCGGCGATTAGGTAATAGGTTAGAAATTGTTTCTTTCCGACTGCCTGGTTGATGGCGTCGAAACGTCGCTTAAATGCCAGTGTCGAATTGATGTTGGGTTTGCTCATCAGCTTGAGTACACCAGGCTGGGTGTGCTCTGGGGCTAACTTCAGCTGGCCAGAGACGTGGTAGCCCACCAACTCTTGCAAGTAAGCTTCACCATGATTACCATCTTCCAAAATCATGTCGTGCCTGATGCCCGAGCCAACGAAGACTTTGCGAACGCCTTCCAGTTTTCGAAGCGACTGCAGCAGGTCTGTTTGCGGGGCGTGGTTGACGCCTAAGAGCGGGCAAATGGATGGGTATAGGCATCGTTTGTCAGGGCAAGCACCTCTTTTTAATTTGGCCGCGCATTCAAAGCCATACATATTCGCAGTCGGGCCAGAAAGGTCTTGGATGATGCCTTTGAAGCCTGGCCGCTGGGCCATTGCTTGAGCTTCTTTAATAATGGCGTCCTGTGAACGCCAGGCGACTGTCCTACCCTCGTGCACCGCAATCGCACAAAAATTGCATTCCCCATAACAACCGCGGTGGGTGGGAATGCTGAAGCGGATCGTCTCCACCGCCCGCACCTCGCCCTGGGCAGCGTAGTAGGGATGCACAGCATGTTCAAAACCTAACCCATAAACAGCATCCAACTCAGATTGGGTGAGTGTTGGGGCGGGCGGGTTTTGTACTAGGTAACGGTCTGCGTGATTCTGAACGAGTCCCTGGGCTGTAATGGGGTCGTTGTTTTTGTAAAAAGCATGGAACATCTCGATAAAAGCTAGTTTATCTTTCATAACTTGCTCATAAGCAGGCAGTTCAAGGTAACCCTGGGGTGGGGTTTTGGCAATGTAACTGAGGCCGCGCAGCGTGGTGGGATCTTGGCCTTGATCGAGGGTTTCTGCTAAAGCTAACACAGACAAATCGGCCATGCCGTATAGCAGGTAATCGGCTTTGGCATCGAAAAGCACCGCCCGGCGGATGCTATCAGACCAGAAATCATAATGCGCCACCCGGCGCAAGCTGGCTTCCACACCGCCTAAAACGATAGGCACAGTGGTTTTAAAGAAGCGCCGGACCAGGTTGCTATAGACGATTGTGGCGCGGTTAGGCCGGCGGTTGTTTTCACCGCCTGGGGTGTGGTCGTCCTGCCGGCGTGGTTTGCCCAGCGCGGTGGTGTTTGCAACCATGGAATCCATACAGCCAGCGCTGATGCCCCAAAACAGACGCGGCTCGCCCAGGCGGGTGATATCATCAGGGCTGTTTACATCTGGCTGGGCAATGATGCCAACTCTGTAGCCAGCATTCAGCAGCTGTTTGCCAATCAGCGCTACGCCATTATAGGGGCTGTCAATATAGGTGTCACCAGAAATTAGGATCACATCCAGGGATTGCCAGCCTAACTTAGCCAATTCTTGGGCAGTGGTTGGGATAAACATAACTTAATCTTACCTTAATTAAGCAGAAAAACTGCAGAAATAGTTATGCAAACACATTTTCAAAAATCCTTAGATTATCTATGGCATCTGGGTGCAAAATCGGCTAAACTGGTAATGAAAGATAACTAAGGAGTAAAAAATGAACAAGAAGAACTTTGTTAAAGTAGGCAGAACCTCTGGCTTGCGTAAGTTAGTTGGTTTGGTCGGTTTAGGCGCGCTGGCATATTATCTTTTGGAAAAAGAGAAAATTGGAAAACCAGCTGAACAGCCAGTCTATACCCCTGAATCAATGAATCCAGAAGATATCATTGACGTTCAACCACACCAGGATTAGAACAGCTTAATTAATTAACGGGCAAGCTGAATAATAGCTTGCCCAAAGTTTTCAATTCATTCGCCAATTATTTTAATTAACACACGTTTACGGCGCCCACCGTCAAACTCGCCGTAAAAGATTTGCTCCCAAGGGCCTAAGTCCAAGCAACCATTTGTTATTGCAACCACAACTTCGCGCCCCATCACCTGGCGTTTCATGTGTGCGTCGGCATTGTCCTCGCCAGTGCGGTTGTGTTGGTATTGGCTGGTGGGGGCGTGCGGTGCTAATTTCTCCAGCCAGGTTTCGTAGTCATGGTGTAGCCCGGATTCATCATCATTAATGAAAACGGAGGCAGTAATATGCATGGCATTGACCAGCAGCAAGCCTTCTTGGATACCACTCTCACGCAGGGAATCATTGACCTGCGGGGTAATGTTGATAAAGGCGCGGCGGGTGGGGATATTGAACCACAATTCTTTGCGATGACTCTTCATAAAGGCAATCCTCCATCACGGTTTGACTACAAGCGATTCTACCATCTGATCCAAAAGGTGCAGCGGGGGAGAAAATTGTTCTAGGGGCAATTCATTCAACTTGGCTTTTGTTTCTTTGATATAAGCATCCCAATTGGCAGAAAAACCCTCCCAATCGGTGATGCTTGCTGCAGCGTCGTAAGGCAAAAGCGGGTGCGCAACCGGTAGGATAAAACTGATGTAGTATTTGCCGTCTGCAGTTAAGCCCTGGTAGGTATAAAGCAGGCGTTGGTTATCTACAGGGTAGATATCCTGCCCAACCATGGTCAGGTAGCGGATGCCCGAGCCATTTTGAAAGTCCAGGTAAGCAGGTTTGACCGTGAAGAATTGGCCGGCGTTCCACATCGGCAGGAAGGGTACAAACAAACCCTCCATGTTTTCGCTCAGATCTGGGTGGTTTTCCAAGATGCTCCGCAGGTCGTCAAAGGTACCGCTGACCCATTCGTTGATCGCCTCGTATTCTGCAACGGGGTAAACGTAAAGAGTCGGTTCATGGTATGCCTGGGCTAGGGTGTAACCTGAGAAATGCACCTTGATATGGTTTGGGTAAGTATCGCCTATAGCCCCATATTCACCTTTGTCCTGCAGGGGGATAATTTCTCCTACTGCAGCATCCGCAATGACAGGGTCAAAGCTGAAAGAGATACCCTCAAAGGTGACATTTGGCAATTTTTTTGTGGGAGTTGTGGTTGGGATACCTGTAGCTGTAGGAGGGCTAGTCGGTGTGGCCGACATTTCTGTTTGCGTTTGGCGCAGGCTGGTTTTGGTCTGCTGTAGGGCGTCCAATTCGCTTGGGTCGGGCATGACGGGGAAGCCGCAAGCCAGCAGGGCAATACCCAGAGCAGCCAGGCAAATATTGAAGGGGGCAAAAACTCGATGTAAGTTTGGTGGCATTTACCTAGTGAAATTACTTGTTGACATATATTGAAGCTATCATTGCATCTAACATGTCCAGGCTCGGAACAAAACTAATTGCTTCGTACTCATTAACTTGTTGTGACGCCTGGCCCATGTAACTTTCATATAAGTCGTAAAATGTTGTCCAGTTGTCAATCGTATCTTCACCATGTAGCGGTAGCGCAGGGTTTGCAATTGGCAAGATGGCACTAACTAGGTAAGCCCCGTCGTTGGTTATGCCTTGGAAGGCGTAAAACATATTGGTGTTATCGATCGGATAGGCTGCCTGTCCGTGCATGGTTAAATAACGTACCCCGCTGCCATTCTGAAAGTCCATGTATTCTGCTTTGGCAGAGAACATTTGCCCAGCATTCCAGTGGGGGATTAATGGCAGGTTGTCGTTGACTGCAATAGGCGGTTGGGTTTGTAGGAGCGTGCGCAGTTGATTGATATCATCTGAGGTGTAACTATCCAACGTTTCAAACATGGCTATCGGGTAGATTCGGATGATAGGCTGATGGAAAGTATCTTGCAAGGCGTATCCATTGAAATTAAAGGCATAATGAGTAGGGTAGGTGCCTCCAGGAAATTGGTATTCATCAACCTGCTGGGGGACTATTTCTGTTGAGACACTACTGGTAATGCTGTCGTCAAAAGAAAAGCTAATGCCTTCAAAATCAATATCTGGGGAGGGCGTTGGAATACTCTCAGTGACAGCGACTGGTTGAGTTGGTTGAACATTTTCAGTGGTTGGTATCTGTATGGGTGGGACGACCACCGCGGTTTGGGTTTGTTGTATGGCAATTGTGGTGAGTTGGATGTCAATATCTGCTTGCCCTTGATCATCTTTTTGGATGCTGCAGGCTAGGCTAGCGAGTAGAAGCAGCAGGATAATCACAATAAATCTCACAAATCTTGGGGATAGATGGCACATTGTTCGCTCCTTTAAGACGGATTCATCATTCTTTAAGTAGATTTGGATTACGCTGATAATTAATTATAAATTAAATATGCCAGAAAATGATGCTTAAAAATCAATACTAAGAGATAAGATCGCGTTTATTTAAAAATGCCCATTTCGACATAATAGCTGGTGAAAGTCTTATCAGCAAAGAACGAAACCAAATCTTGGGAAGGCAAGGGGTTAAACGCTGCAGCACTGCAGCATTGGTAGTGGGGAATGCGGGAATATGGAAGGTTATATTGTTTACCGTCAAAAACATAGCCCATTTTCCCAGCCTTTTCGAAAAAGAAAAATGATTTTCCGTTTAACAACTGGAAATTGAATGCCTCATCGAAACCATATGCCATATTTTGTGACTTGCCATCTTGGAAAACCTCACCCCAAATGATGAAGGCTGCATTGGGGTCGTCTGAGTCTTCTTCAACATGAGCTACTTCCAAATACCAGTGTTCTGGGGTTTGCCACAATCCATGAAGGCCATAAATGGGGCTGATCACGCCTGCATCCACAACCAGGTAGGTTTGGCTGTTTTTGTTGACTGTGATTGCCACGCGGTTGTCTGAAATTGTTTCAGCTGCTTCAAACAGATCACTGCCAACAGTTAGGGACGTCTGGCCGGGTACGGTTGGTTGGTTACGTAAGTCAGCGCGCTGGGCAAGGATTTGTGCTTGCGTACCCTCAAGGGGCTCAAAGACCAAACTTTCTCCTTCCCAATCCATCGTTCTAATTGCATGTTCTTCAATGACTAATCCAGTTGGATGGCCGCATGCTGTTAATAGGAATAACACAAGTAAGAATAGTTTCGGAAAGTTACTATATTTTTTCTGCATGTTTTTTCCTTTTAATTCTATGACGAGGTTAGATGAGTTATTCTCTAAAACCCATTATATGACTTAACTTCCTAAGAATTGACAATTCAATAAATTCTCATATGGATCAGCTGTAGATGGTCTTAACTTTCTGAAAAAGGGAAACTTCAAGATCAGAATGTCGGATAATTTCCTAGAATTGATATTTGAATAGGCACAAGTAAGGCAGGTTTCAGATAAGGACTGAAGTTTTTTCTGCGAAAAGTAAACTTCCTTCGACTGGCAATTTTCATGAATAGCAATTTGACTGTGATAATCATCAATATTACAATTTCGCGATTTGTTGTTCCAAGTTTACACAAGTAGAATCTAAACGGCGGATAAGTGTTCATTTTTCTTCTGTAAGTATCATAGTCTCAAAAAAGTTGCTGCAAAAAAAAACTATGGTATAAAGAACTCATGTCACTCAAATAGCCTTTCGGAGTTGTAGAGCCTATGAGCACAGAAGCAATCAGCAGCATTCAAACAGAGGGGCAAAAAAGAAAAACCATAAAGCAGGGCTTAATATACCTGTTACGCAAAGCCATTCTCATTTTTCTGACCATTTTCCTCGGCACGTTCATTACTGTACTGGTTGTTAACAGGCCTATCCCAGGCACTTTTGGTCCCCGACCACCACAACTGGATACGCAGGTGCAAACTGCCATTGATAGATCGGTGCGATTATGGGAAATGGACCAGATGAATCAAGCCCACGGATACAGCACGGTTGAAAGTGATATGTTCAGGCAGAAGTTGATAGAAGAAAGCGGCATTACCAAACCTTTCCTGGCTAAGCATATTCAATGGACGTTCAATGCTCTGAGGTTGGATTGGGGACAACTTTTGCTTGGCACCATGCCTCTTTTGCCCTGGCAGTACCAGTTAGCAATGAAGATCGATCTGCACCAGGCAATGCAAGCCAACGTACCCATGACCCTGCTTGCTTTTATGCCCATGACCCTGCTTTTGGTTGGCACTGCTTACCTGCTGATCTTCTTAATCGGTCTGCCTTTAGCGCTGCACACCTCGCAGAGATACAACGGCTTGTTGGACAAGCTGGTCTATTTGTTGGCACCGCTTTCGTCCATTCCCAGCTGGGTAATCGGGATTTTGCTTATTTCACTCTTTGCGATTGAACTGCGTTGGCTTCCGGCCTTTGGCATGACGGATACCATCCCGCCGAAGGATTTTTGGGAATTTGCGCAAACTCTCGGTAAGCATATGATCCTGCCGGTGACATCGATCTTTCTGAGCCTGTTTTTCCAGATGGTTTATTCCTGGCGAACCGTTTTTGTAACTTTTGGTGAAGAGGATTACATTGATCTTGGTAAGGCAATGGGTTTAAAACCACGCAAGCTGCAGAAGAAATACATTCTGAAACCGACCCTGCCTTTTGTCATCACTAATTTTTCACTGCTGTTGATCAGTTTTTGGCAGATGGCGATGGCGCTGGAAGTGATATTTCAGTGGAAGGGCATCGGCTGGCTGTACGTTAATGTTGGACTACCAAATTTCTGGGGAGAGAGCATGTACCCCGGAGAATTAATGATCGCCCTTTCGCTGGTGGTCATGTTTGCTTACCTATTGGGCTTCGTCGTTTTCCTGCTTGATGTGGTGTATGTCATAATCGACCCGCGCATTCGCCTGCAGCCCAGTATACCCAGGTTACGAACGCTCCGTTCCCGCAGAAAACATTTTAGTACTCGCTTACCAATCAAAACAGAAATTGACAATGATGCTGACACACAGCCTATCAGGATTAGAAAGGATTTTGACGCTGACACCCGTGAAATTCTCATCAGGCGGGAAGCACCAAAAAGACTACCCTCTCTAAAAGCGCTTCTGGCATCTCTGGGGAGTGGTGTTCTTAAATTTCTCAAGAAAAGTATCCAGTTTATTAAACAGTTATGGCGCTTCCCTACGGGAGTGATTGGCTCTTTGATCATCATTTTATTCTTATTCGGCTCAATTTACGCGGTAACTGCCCTGCCATATAGCGAAATTGGCGGGCAGTGGGGGAGAACAACTCTTACAGGTAAGCCAATGGTGCCAAAGCTGGCCAAGCCAGAGTGGACGAATTTTTTTAGAAAAGAAAAATTATCCTCATCGATTGTGCTTGACAGCCAATCTGACGCAGACCGCACGGTGCAGTCGTTCAGTGACGGTGCGCAACAAATTACTTATGTCTTCAGCTTTGATTTTGATTATAAAGACTTTCCAAGTGAAATCTATCTTTATTTAAATGGTGTTTTTGAGGAAAAGAAACCTTTTGTCGCCTTGAAGTGGCTTACCCCCGATGGCAGGGAACTTAAGCTTAAAAACATGGCAGCTGAAGACAGCAGCATCTATGATTTTGAGACCAGTATGAACGTGCGGCGCGTGTTAAGTAAAAACCCAAGTTTGGAGAAATGGTGGAACTTCACCAAGATTGACACAACACCAACATACTACCTGCTGTTTGCTGACCCTGAAAAGGATACCCCGCAAGTTGTGCGAGGTCCATACCAACTGCAGCTGGAAGTGACCACCTTTGAAGAAAATAGTGATGTCAATGCTGAACTGGTTTTGCTAGGGCAGGTGTATGGTTTGGCGGGTACAGATTTCTTGCGGCGGGATTTAATTGTGCCGCTGCTGTGGGGCATGCCGTTTGCACTGTTGATCGGGCTGGTTGGCTCCGTGCTAACCACGGTGCTTTCGATGATCCTGGCGGCAGTTAGCGTGTGGTATGGCGGCTGGGTGGATGACCTAGTGCAGCGTATTACTGAAATAAACCTGATTTTGCCGATACTAGCCATAGCCGTACTTGCCGTTGCTTACCTTGGTATCAGTGTGTGGACGATCTTGGTGATCATTACGCTGTTAAATGTTTTTGGCATGCCACTGAAGAGCTTCCGTGCTGCCCTGTTGCAGATCAAGGATGCACCGTACATTGAAGCAGCCCGGGCTTATGGCTCCAGCAGTTGGCGCATCATCCTGCGCTACATGGTACCCAAGATCATCCCGGTACTTGTACCGCAGCTGATTATCCTCATCCCAGGCTTTGTGTTCCTGGAAGCGACCTTAGGCTTGTTCAATATCACCACCGGGCTGCCTACCTGGGGCACGACTATTTACCAGGGCCTGACCAGAGGTGCCATGTACGGCTCGCGTTACTGGGTGCTGCAACCCTTATTCTTACTGCTGCTGACGGGTTTTGCCTTCGCTTTACTAGGTTTTGCCTTGGAACAGGTCTTAAACCCGCGCTTGAGAGAAAAATAAGCCTACCATTACCCTAATAATCGCATATTTCCCGTGTTAAATTGACGGAAATGCCCTTGTCGCTTAAAATATGACTGAGCGGTCATGCACGGCTACTCATAACAAGATGAGAATTCTGAATGCCAAAAAAGACTTACTTTAACCTGCCAGAAGCCAAACGCCACATCATCGAGGCCGTCGCCATAGAGGAGTTTGCGGCTGTGCCTTTTGCCAGTGCCTCTATCTCTGCCATTGTGGCACGCGCTGGTATAGCTAAAGGCTCTTTTTATCAATACTTTGAGGACAAAAAGGACCTTTACTTGCACTTGCTTGACCTATCGATGAAGCAAAAGGTCGCCTTGGTTTCGCAGTTTAAACCCTCAGAGCGCGCATTGGATATGTTTGATTACCTGCGCTGGATGCTGCAGGTCTCGGTTTTGTTTGAAATGCGTTATCCTAAGTTGGCAAAAATTGCCTACCGGGCCTTGGTGGAGGATGTGCCTTTTGCGGATGAAGCCGAGAAACTCGCTCACCGCGGCGGCATGTTTTATTTTAATGACTTCCTGGCACAGGGCATTTTACATGATGACGTGGCTACCTGGGTGGATACAGACATGGCAGCTTTTTTGCTGGGTGCGGTTTACAACCAGTTTGGCCGCTACCTGCTGAAGCGCACTAGCTTAAGCATCGAAGATTTTGCCGATGGCAAGCTGGATATTTTTAAAGACCAAGTGGTACAGGACCTTTTTGATAACCTGATGGATATTATCATGGCAGGCATCGCGCGCGACCCGGAAATCCGCAATCATTATTTCAATAAATAACCGTCTTCTCAAGCTGCTATTGAGCCAATTTTGATTTAAAGCTGTGACAGACTATTAATAATAAAATAAGAATGTGCTATATTAATGATAATAATTTAGCTTATCGGAGGAAAAATGAAGAAACTGCTTTTGTTAGTCTTTGTGGTCCTATTTGCCCTGAGCGCTTGTGCACCTAAGCCAACCCCTATCCCAGCTGCAGAAGACCAGATGGCGGTTATCCGCGTGGGTACGGGTGATGGCGGCGAGGGACTTACCCCACACCAGACCATCATACAAAATTTCGAGGATGAAAACCCAAAAATCATTGCCCAACTGGAGCCAGTCTCTGGCCGGGATTATTACGCCCGCTTGCTGACTCAATTGGCTGCTAAAGGCGCGCCGGATATCATGCAGGTAGGCGATGATGCCGTGCCTTCCTTTGTTGAAAAAGGCGCCTTTATCCCGCTCTCGGCGACCATGGCCGAGCAAGGCTTTGACCCCAGCATTTACCTGCCGGGGCTGCTGGAGCCTGGCCAGGTGAATGGTGAGCAATACCTGCTGCCCAAGGACTACTCCCCCTTAGCGGTGTATTACAACAAAGCCATTTTTGACGCCGCTGGCGTGGATTACCCCGAAGAGGGTTGGACCTGGGATGACATGCTCGATATTGCCCTGGAGTTGACGCAGGATACGGATGGCGACGGGCGCATTGACATTTGGGGCTTACAGCTGCCTGCCAGCTGGACCACGGGTTTTGAGTACTGGGTGGCTGCTGCAGG
>Ga0209723_1002977_pt1 | contig 21409 bp, 15 predicted proteins | sample BiotimSIPDNA_2_FD_185750 | JGI IMG/M metagenome (GOLD analysis project Ga0209723, IMG submission 185750) | Anaerobic biogas reactor microbial communites from Washington, USA - Biogas_R2 time_0 SIP DNA (SPAdes) (version 2) | ecosystem: Engineered > Bioreactor > Anaerobic > Unclassified | place...
TATTCTGCAAAAACTCTTTTGCAGATGCTTCCTCGCTCCGTCATGTCATTACATATGACCGCAATATCTTTATAGCTTATCCCCTTTTCTCTCACGGTTTTTCTTATGAAAGCAGCAGCAGTCTCTGCTTCTGCATAAAAGTTTGCCGCCTCGACAAGTTCTATTCCTTCAGCTTTATCATATGTCCCGGATGGCAATGCAAATACTTCCTTCTCCAGTTTACCAATGGCGAAAGCTCTCTCTGTCAGATATTCCCGCCCTATCTCAAAACAATTTTCGGGTCGGAGCTTTTTTATCATTTCGCCTGTTATACCAAAAAGTTTTTTGTCCGGGCCCCGGTCATCCCAGGTCATAACTATATTGACCCGGGCAGATGCATCACGCAGTTTGCTTATTATCTGCAAATTCTTTGGAGTGAAGTAATCAAACCCGTACACCCAAACTGTTTTTTTCTGTATTTTTTTTGATTCTGATATTTTCGCCGAAAAAATATCTATCTGATCTTCTGTGTCTATATACTTTCCTTTTATCCTTTTTTCATATTCAGTATATATTTTTTCTATATCCGACAGTTTTCTGTAAAGAAAACCTTTATCATCAACATGTTCTTTTATTTCTGCCAGCATTTCCGGCGATACTCCGTACTGCTTCATTTCGGATATGAAATTGTTTGTCATATCTATAAAAGCATTGTTTGAACAGTATCCTTTATATAATTCCAGTTCATTGTTCATCTTCGCAAGTATTCTAAAAAGCAGCATATGTCTGCCTCTTTTGTCGATGAGTGTCTTTCTGCCGCCGCCTGTTTCAGACAGTACCATGGTGGCCAAGCGAGAAAAGCTTACTATCTCCATATCCAAAAGTATCTTTTCTTTTAAATAAAAAAAGGCATCACGCTCTGCTTGCAGAGTATACTGATCCGGAACTATCATTATCACTTCTCTGTTATTATCCTGCCGGCTTTTATTGATGCTTTCAAATATAAATTTTTCTTTTATGAGATCTTCTCGACCATAATAAACATTCAGCATTTGTCTCCTGTCATCCTTCCAGAATTCTTAACAGATCCTCTGCTTTTTCTATAATATGATCCGGCCCGTTTCCGCTTTTTATTTGTTCTTTTGATACCGCCACCGCCCAGCCCACAAGAACGGATTCCACTCCTGCGTTTTTTGCACAAGTAATATCATGCATGGTATCGCCCAGCATTATGCTTTTTTCCGGTTTGGAGCAAAGTTTTTTCAGGGTCGTTTCAAGGGGCTCCGGATCGGGTTTATGCCTTTTGCAGTCTTCCATGGTGACTACCGCATCAAAATACTGCCACAGATCATATTTGCTGAGGCCCTGTGCCGTGGTCACTGCCAGCCGGGATGTCAAAAGCCCTGTTTTATATCCCCGCTTCTTGATTTCTGAAAGGACTTCGATGACCCCGGGGAAAATTGTTATCCTTTCTTTGAAGCTGTCTCTGTGATAGTTGCGATATATATCCAAAGCCGCCTGAGTATCATGTGCGGGCAGCAGCCTTTCCATGGTTTTATCAAGAGGTTCGCCAAAGGTTTTGATTATATCTTCAACGGGTCTTTCCTTTCCCTCTATGGTACGAAATGTATGCTGCCATGAATCGATTATGACATTATTGGTATCCATTATCGTCCCGTCAAAATCAAAAATAACCGTATCGAATCTTCTTCTTTCTTTTTTTTCTGTCATTTTCTCCTTCTTCCTCACTGAAACTCCCATACGGAAATTGTATCACAGCATTTTGGTTTCAACAATGATGATATTAAAACTCCGGCCCCGGGGCCGGAGTAAAATACGCTTTTGATTATTCTTATATTATCAGTAGCCTCCGAACATGGATAGCATTACAGAAGCCGCCACCGCAGATCCTATTACACCTGCCACATTGGGACCCATGGCATGCATAAGCAGGAAATTGGTCCTGTTGTACTCTTTACCCACATTCTGAGATACACGGGCTGCCATGGGAACTGCTGACACACCGGCCGAACCGATAAGCGGATTCAGCTTGCCGCCTGTAAGGGCATTCATGAGTTTCCCTATTAATACGCCCCCGGCAGTTCCGAATGCAAAGGCGAGAACTCCCAGTATAACGATTTTGATCGTATCCATTACCAGGAATGTGGGACCTTGAGCCGAAGCTCCCACAGCCAGACCCAGCATTATAACTACTATGTTGTTCATGGCATTTGCTGCCGCATCAGAAAGTCTTGCCGTCCTTCCGCATTCCTTAAAAAGATTACCAAGCATAAGCATTCCTATAAGAGGTGCAGCCGCCGGAAGCAGCAGTACAACGATTATTGTTACTGCTATAGGAAACAGTATCTTTTCTTTCTGGCTTACAACGCGAAGCTGTTCCATCTTGATAACTCTTTCTTTTTTTGTAGTCAGAAGTTTCATGATGGGGGGCTGTATAACAGGCACCAGGGCCATGTATGAATATGCCGCCACCGCGACTGCTCCCAGTAGCTGAGGTGCCAGTTTCTGACATGTATATATTGCCGTTGGTCCGTCGGCGCCTCCTATTATTCCTATTGAAGCCGCTCCCTGGGCATCGAAACCGAGGGCGATCGCCGCAAAGAACGCAAAGAAAATACCGAACTGTGCCGCAGCACCAAGTATGAGGGATTTGGGGTTTGCTATAAGAGGCCCGAAATCCGTCATGGCACCTACCCCGAGAAATATCAGGGAGGGAAGTATCGGTTTCAAAAGATAAAATATAGTCAATAGTCCCATATCCGCAAGTTCAGTTCCGGGTTCAGGGTGTGCTTCGAATATTCCGGTAAGAGGAAGGTTCGAAAGAAGCATCCCGAAAGCTATAGGGACCAGTAAAAGAGGTTCAAAGCCTTTCCTTATCGCCAGAAAAAGGAAAATCAGGGATACGCCTATCATTATCGCCGATTTGTAATCCAGACTGAATAACCCCATATCTTCTGAAAATCTGGCCAAAGTCTCTAAAATCATTTTGTCTGTCTCCTTTTCAAAAATGACATGATCAAACCAGTGCGAAAAACCACACCGTTAAAATGGTAACACACTTGTTTTGTTTAATCAATGGTAATTTTGCTTTTGAAGATGGTTTTTGAGCATAAATACTGTATACAAGAAATCCTTCATATTTGTATGGGTACAGGCCTTTTTACCGGTTTCTTGGAAAGGAGTTTATGTCTTCTTGAGCATCTCATTTATAAAGAGATCCAGATCCCCGTCAAGTACCTTGTTCACATTCCCCACTTCAGCGCCTGTTCTATGATCTTTTACCATTGTATAAGGATGAAATACATATGAACGTATCTGCATTCCCCATGTTATCTGACTGTAGTCCCCTTTTAATTCCTTTAGACTTTCTTTATGCTCCTGTTCCTTCAGTTCCAGCAGTCTTGATTTCAGTATTTTCATTGCCATGTCTTTGTTCTGGTGCTGGGAACGTTCATTTTGACATGATACTACTATGTTTGTGGGTATATGGGTGATCCTTATGGCAGAATCGGTTTTATTTACATGCTGTCCTCCCGCTCCGCTGCTTCTGAAAGTATCTATTCTGAGATCATCTTCATCTATTTCCACAACGATATCATCATCCATTTCCGGGGTGACATCCACCGATGCAAAGGAGGTATGCCTTCTGCCGCTTGAATCAAAGGGAGATATCCTTACAAGTCTATGCACACCCTTTTCATTCTTGAGATATCCATAGGTATTGCTGCCCTGTATAAGAAGTGTCGCTCCTTTTATGCCTCCCTCTGTATCCTCCTGAAGGTCAAGGGTCTTTATCCGGTAGTTTTTGCTTTCGGCCCAGCGGCTGTACATTCTCAAAAGAATAGCCGCCCAGTCCTGAGCATCTGTCCCTCCCGAACCGGCATGTATATGGATAATAGCGTTGTTTCCGTCGTATTCACCCTTTAGCAATGTTTTGATCCTAAGGTTTTCAGCCTTTTTTGTGAATTCCCTGTATGCCTCCTGTATTTCGGGCACCATGGTCTCGTCTCCTGCTTCCTCCGCAAGGGATACGAGCACTTCTAGATCCTCCAGGTCCCTGCTGATTTCCCTGTATTCATTCAAACTGCTCTCAATGGATTTTTTCTCCTTCATTACCCTTTGAGCCTTATCATTATCGTTCCAGAATCCATCCTCTTTTGTAAGGTCTTCAAGTAAAGTGAGTTTCTTTTCAAGGGAAGCCGGGTCAAAGAGACTCACCTGCCTCTTTTAGCCTGCCTCTTGATGCAGGTATATCATTTTTTATCTGTTCAAGTTGTATCATTTCAATTGTCCTTTCCGCAGCAATGTTTATATTTCTTTCCGCTGCCACATGGGCACGGATCGTTTCTGCCCACTTTCGGTATATTTCTTTTTACCGGCTGCTGTTTGTTTTTTTGTCTTTCAGGAATCTGATGGTTCTGCTCCGGTGTATCTCCATAAGCCCCATCCGTTCCCGCCACAGCATCCTTTAGATATGCGGCATCATCTTCATATTCTTCCTTGAGATCTGACCCTCCTCCGATTATACGCCTTCTTTCGGAACTGGTCTGCAACGTAACATTATAGCAGAATTTTACGGTTTCTTCTTTTATGGCTTCTATCATTTCCTCGAACATGTCAAATCCTTCCTGAGCATAAGCTCCGGCAGGATCCTGCTGTCCCATTGCGCGAAGACCGATGCCTTCTTTTAGCTGATCCATGGCGTCTATATGATCCATCCATTTATTATCAACAACTCTTATCAGAATCATACGCTCCAGTTCACGCATCCGCTCCCGGCCTATTTCTTCTTCTTTTTCTTCATAGAGCTTATGGAAGTCCTCCATAACGTCCTCTATGAGTATCTCTTCATCCAGATCCCTAAGCCCCTCTTCAGTGTAAGCCACCCCTTTGAATCTGTTGCATATCTTGTTCAGGTTGGCATTCATGGTTTCAAGATCCCATTCTTCCGGATACTTTGATGCCACGGTTATGGGTTTTATGCATCCTTCTATAAGCTCTGCAGCCATATTCATTACATAGTCTTTCAGATCTTCTCCGAAAAGCACCTTGCGTCTTTCGGCATAAATTATCTCCCGTTGTTTGTTCATTACATTGTCATACTGAAGAACGTATTTTCTGATGGAGAAATTCCTGCCCTCCACTTTTTTTTGTGCGCTTTCTATTGAGCGGGTTATCATGCCCGCCTCTATGGCCTCGTCTTCTTCAACCCCCAGTCTGCTTACTACATTCTGCATTCTTTCTCCGCCGAAAAGTCTCATCAGCTCATCTTCCATGGAAATACAGAACTGGGTTATGCCCGGATCTCCCTGTCTTCCTGAACGCCCCCTTAACTGGTTGTCGATTCTTCTTGATTCGTGTCTTTCGGTGCCTATTATGCAAAGCCCCCCCAGTTCCCTGACTCTCTGTTGCTCATCGGCACGTTCTTCCTTGTATTTTTCGTGAAAAACATTGAATTCACTTCGGGCTTGCAGTATTTCTTTGTCCTCTGTGGGTATGAGACTTGAAGCATATGCTATTACATCGGGATCATGCCCCTTTTTTGTCATTTCTTTTTTTGCTTCAAATTCAGGATTGCCTCCCAGGATTATATCAGTTCCCCGTCCTGCCATATTGGTTGCTATTGTTATAGACCTTTCCCTGCCGGCCTCTGCTATTATCTCCGCTTCTTTTTCATGCTGTTTTGCGTTCAGTACGTTATACTGCTTTATCCCTCTTTTGGAAAGCATGTCTGCTATTATTTCTGATTTTTCGATGGAGATAGTGCCCACCAAAACAGGCTGGCCCGTTTCATGGGCCTCGGCCACTCTATCAACTATAGCTTTGTACTTGCCTTTTTCAGTGGCAAATACAGCATCCTGACAGTCTTCCCTTATTACCGGTTTATTTGTGGGTATAACAACCACATCCATATTATATATTTCGCGGAATTCGTTTTCTTCGGTCTTGGCGGTACCGGTCATTCCTGCCAGTTTCTGATACATCCTGAAATAGTTCTGCAAAGTTATGGTGGCAAGTGTCTTTGATTCCGAACGTACATAAACTCCTTCTTTGGCTTCTATGGCCTGATGCAAGCCTTCGCTGTATCTTCTTCCAAACATCAGCCTCCCTGTGAATTCGTCAACTATTATGATCTCTCCGTCTTTTATTATATAGTCCACATCCCTCTTCATAAGGTTGTGTGCCTTAAGGGCCTGAAGGACATGATGGTTTATTTCCATGTTCTCCGGGTCAGAGAAATTATCAACTTTGAAATACTCTTCACATCTGGAAACTCCCTCTTCTGTCAGGGATACCTGCTTGTCTTTTTCTTCTATTGTATAGTCCTTTTCGTTTTTCAGTGTTTTGACGAATCTGTTTGCCTGACTGTAAAGCTCTGTGGATTTGTCCCCCTGTCCGGAAATAATAAGGGGCGTTCTGGCTTCGTCAATAAGTATGGAGTCGACCTCATCGACTATGGCATAATTGAGTTCTCTCTGTGTCATCTCTTCTTTGTATATGACCATGTTGTCTCTAAGATAATCGAACCCGTACTCGTTGTTGGTACCATATGTTACATCAGCAGCATATGCTGCGCGCCTTTCCTCTTCAGTGATCCCGTGTATCACACATCCTGTACTCAGACCCAGAAAATTGTATATCTTGCCCATCCATTCCATGTCTCTTTTGGCCAGATAATCATTTACCGTAACAACGTGTACACCTTTTTCTTCCAGTGCATTCAAATAAACCGGGAGAGTGGCCACCAGTGTTTTCCCTTCACCGGTCTTCATCTCTGCTATCCTTCCCTGATGAAGTGCTATGCCGCCTATGAGCTGAACATAAAAATGCTTCATGCCCAGGGTCCGCCATGCTGCTTCTCTGCATACCGCAAAAGCTTCAGGAAGTATGTCATCAAGGGTCTCCCCGTCTTTAAGTCTTTTTTTGAATTCGGTGGTTTTTTTCTGTAGCTGATCGTCAGTAAGCTGCTGCATCTCTTTATCGAGAAGCTCTATCTTGTCTGCGGTCTTTTCAAGTTTTTTTATCTCTTTGGTATTCAGATCGCCAAAGACTTTTTCCATAAGTCCCATTTATTCTTTTACCTCTTCTTCCTCTTCCTGCGTCATTTCTTCTGCTATCACATTGAGTTCCAGTGCTTTTTTGCCGTTGGCTTTTGTAACTCTTGCCTTTAGGATCTTGTTGCCGCTTTTGTATTCAAATCTGTCTCCTCTTTCAGGCAGCTTATCCAGACAAAGGACTGCCCATCCGTTTACCGTATTTACATCCAGTTCATCATATATCCCGAAAAAATCGAATACTTTTGAAAGGCTTGCACTGCACATTACCCTGTAGCTGCCGTTTTGAAGCTCTGTTACTTCCAGGCTCATTATAGCATCGTGTTCATCATATATCTCTCCCACCAGTTCCTCAATTATGTCTTCCATTGTTACAAGGCCTTCAGTCCCCCCGTATTCATCGACAATTATGGCGATATGGGTCTTCACCAGTTGCAGTTTCTTAAGAAGTGCGGAGATTTTCATCGTCTCCCCGACAAAAACAACGGGCTTCACAAAATCGGAAAGGGTTTTTTCTGTGCCGACGATATAATTATGAAAATCCTTCTGATTAAGTACTCCCATTATGGAGTCCAGATCATCTTCATATACCGGAAGCCTGCTGTATCCAGTACTTCTGAATTTCGAAGCAACTTCTTCTTCGGTAGCTTCCATATCCACGGCCTCCATATCAACTCTTGGAGTAAGCACATCCTTGGCCTGAAGCTCGTTGAATTCGATGGCATTCTGTATCAGTTCACTCTGATCCTCGTCTATACCGCCTTCTGTCTCTGCCTCCTCCACCATTGTTTTCAGTTCGTCTTCAGTTATGGTGCTGCTGCTCCCTATTTTGAATATTTTTATTATCAATTTCTTCCATTTGGCGAAAATGAAATTTACAGGTGTAAGAAGGGTCTCAAAAAAATGTATTATAGGCGCCGAAAACATGCTGAAGGCTTCAGGAGCTTCTTTTGCCATGGTCTTTGGTGAAATTTCCCCAAAAACCAAAACGACAATGGTTATAACGATGGTCGAGATCGTTGCTCCCATGTCTCCGTAGAGATTTATAAAAAGCACTGTTGCCACGGCTGTCATGGCTATATTGACCACATTATTGGCAATCAAAATAGTTGACAGCAGTTTATCGTACCTCTCCGAAAGATGTAGTACTCGTTTTGCTCTTTTATTGCCTTCTCCGGCAAGATTCTTTATTTTTATCCGGTTCAGCGATGTAAAGGCGGTCTCTGTCGCTGAAAAATATCCTGACAAAATCACAAGCACAATTATAGCGGCTATCGCCGTTATACTGTGACTGTCCATAAGGACATCCCTCCTAACTAATGTGTAATATTATACCGCATTTTTATGGTCTGCGTCAAATAACCGTTTCCGATTATCTGCCGGGCATCTCCGGGCCAGTCCTTTCAAAAGCCTTTTTGATCTTATTAAAGTACTCATTGTTTTCTGAAGTTCAAACAATGCTTTTTTTATCTTTACTATTCGTATATAATAATCAATATGTAAATATAGTTTTTACCCTGAACGGAGGACCTTATGGATCACGGTAAACTTGCCGAAATTCTTTTTCCTGAAGTTGAAACAGCCCCGGAATACTACGAAAAGCTCTATCCCAAAAGAGAAGTGCCCCAGGGAGCCATGATCACAAGACTGGGTCCGAGCCCCACCGGCTTCATACATCTTGGCAATCTTTACGGTGCTTTTATCGATGAAAGGCTTGCTCGCCGAAGCGGCGGTATTTTTTATCTCAGGATAGAAGATACAGACGAAAAAAGATTTGTTGAAGGGGCAGTTGAAACCATCATCGATTCTCTTGAATTTTTTGGGATAGATTTCGATGAGGGAGCTGGCAGGCGGGCAGAGTCCGGAAGCTACGGCCCTTATTTCCAGAGCAGGCGAAAGGATCTGTACAGTTGCTTCGCAAAAGAGCTTGTAAAAAAAGGATCTGCATATCCCTGTTTCATGACTGAGGAAGAAATCGCAGAAACCAGAAAACAACAGGAAGAAAAAAAAGAGACTCCGGGTATTTACGGCAAATATGCCGTCTGCCGCGATCTTTCCATCAGGGAAATAGAAAAAAATATATCTGCGGGAAAAACATATGTTTTGAGGCTTAGATCCAACGGAGCAGGAGCTTTGGATCAGGAAGAAAAGAACAATATAGATGTCCCTGATGCAATAAGAGGTATCCTGACCATGCCTTCCAACTATCAGGACATAGTAATAATGAAAACCAACGGCATGCCCACATATCATTTTGCCCATGTTTGTGATGATCATTTTATGAGGACTACCCATGTGGTCCGCGGCGAAGAATGGCTTTCATCGCTGCCTATACATATTGAACTTTTTGAAAAGCTCAACTTCCGTCCTCCCATTTACTGTCATACTGCACAGCTGATGAAATTGGATGAAAACGGCAACAGGAGAAAACTTTCAAAACGAAAAGATCCCGAACTCTCTCTTGATTTCTACAAAGAAAAGGGCTATCATCCCGAAGCAGTAAGAGAATATCTGCTCACACTGCTAAATTCAAATTATGAAGAATGGCGGATACAAAATCCCGGGATATCCTGTGAAGAGTTTCCCTTTTCCATAGAAAAGATGAGCACCTCCGGTGCGCTTTTCGATCTTGATAAATTAAATGATGTTTCAAAGGAATGCCTTGCCGGTATCTCCGCATCTTCCCTTAGGGAGTTCCTTGAAAAATGGGCTTCTCAATACAGACCCGATGTATATGATTCCCTAAAAGAGAATAAAGCCTATTTGGAATCCATTATTGATATAGGCAGAAACGACCCAAAGCCCCGAAAAGACTTTATTTGTGCAAGTCAGATGTTCGAATACATAAAATACTTTTTTGACGGATTTTTCGAAATTGAAGACCGGTTGCCCGAAGAAGTAAGCAACAGGGATGCTGTTTCTATTCTAAAGGCATATCTTTCTACCTATGACCCCGGCGATGATCAGAGTACATGGTTTTCAAAAATAAGGGATATTGCATCTGATCTTTCATATGCTGCCCGGCCAAAGGACTATAAAAAAGACCCGGATGCCTACAAGGGGCATGTGGGTCATGTCAGCACTGTGATCAGAATAGCCATCACCGGCCGGAGCCAGTCTCCGGATATTTGGACCATACAGAATATAATGGGTGAAACGAAAGTTCGTTCCCGTATAATAGATTACCTGTCATAAAAAAAGCATTTGCCGCAGACCTCGGGAGAAGGGATCATATCATTTATTTGCCTGCACCTTGCCTGACATAGTTTCCTGTCTATTCCGTCTTTTGATATTGCCCCGCCGGGACATGCTTCTATGGCTTGCCGGCTGACTCTTATGTCTTCTGCCCCTTTATATTTACTGTCGGTTTTTATGTGGCTTATTACCTGCTCCATGTCCCACATTTTCAGATCCTTTTCTTCAAAGGACGCATAGTGTTCATCCGCCAGTATGCTGCCCAGTCTTCCCGCAAAACCCAGTTCAGTGTGAAATGATCCTGCAATGCCGAATCTTCCCATACCTGCAGCATAGGCCGCCAGTTTATGCGACCACTCTTCTCTGCACTTCTCTTCGTTCCAGTCTGTGGGTATATTGGTGCCGGAGTGAAGTCTTCCGACTTCATCAAGGGTATCGCATATGATGCCGTTCAGTTTCATGGAAAGATGCATGCTGTCATAAAAGGCTTTTGTCCACTCCGGGGAAGGTTCTTTGCCACCTCTGTTGCTTTCAGCCGTTTTTCTTTCAAAGGGCACGAAATGGATTATGACCGTATTACCCGGTCTGTATATGGTCTTTGGATGAAGGCATATGTCTTCGTCAAGGTATTTCATAAAAAGAGGATGCTTTGCACTAACATAGCCTATTACCGGTTCTTTGAACCCTGTGCTGCATTCCCTGCTTCTTTGGAAATCCCTTATGCCTTCACTGACCGCATCTTTTATTCGTTTTTTGACATTTTCATTTATATTGAAACTTTCCGTCAAAACAGATTTAGCCATTTAGATACTCCTTAGTTATTGCTCCCAAGATCTTCATGCCTCTTTCAGTTTTTTCATCAGACATATTCGAAAAATTGAGTCTTAATTCATTGTTTTTCTTTGCACTGGGATAAAATGATGCTCCGGTTATAAAAGCCACTTTTTTTTGTGCCGCGCGAACAAGAAGTTCCGCCGCATCTTTGCCCTCGGGCAGCTCCAGCCATATAAAAAGACCTCCTTTGGGAAGAACATATTTGACTTCCTTGGGAAATTCGGAATCTATCATCCCGGCCATCACATCCCGTCTGTGTTTATAAAGAGCACAAATGCTTTTTATGTGTCCGTCCAGGTCATTATGCTCCATATAATCCGCCATCTGCATCTGTGCAATGGTGGATGAGGAAAGATCCGCAGCATTTTTGAGAACCAGATATTTCTCCATTATGTCCCTTCGGGCACAAAGCCAAGCAACTCTTAATCCCGGACAGAATATTTTTGAAAAAGTTCCTATATATACTACCTGACCTTTTTTATCATAATATGCCAAGGGCTTTTGCCGTTCCTTATCAAAGGAAAGTTCGCCGTATGCGGCATCTTCAAGGACGGGTATCTCATATCCTTTAATAAACTCCATAAACTCTTTTCTTCGTTCATCCGACCAGCTTCTGCCGGTGGGATTCTGAAAATCCGGGTTCACATATATCATTTTGACTCTTTTTCCGTATCTTTCAAGGATATCCCTAAGAGCCGGTATTTCCATCCCTTCTCTGTCCGTTGGCACAGATACCAGTTCTGCCTGATATGCCCGGAGTGCATTTACCGCTCCCAGATATGAGGGTTCTTCAAAAATCACCACATCTCCTTCGTTGACAAAAAGCATACCGCTCATATCAAGTCCCTGTTGTGAACCGCTTGTTATTATTATTTCATCCAGAGCATAATCAAGACCAAACTTGTCCGCCATGCGTTTTATTAGTATCTGTCTTAATTTGCTGTATCCGCTGGTAGAACAGTAGCTTAATGCTGCTTCCCCCTGATTTTCTATGACCCTTGCCATGGATTCTTTCACCGCATCAAGGGGATATGTTTCAGACGAGGGGAATCCTGCGGAAAATGATATCATATCTTCCGTCTCCGCCAGCTGAAAAGCTTTGAGCAGAGACTGATCTTCAAGCCAACTGAGTCTTTTTGCATAATCCATATATGTCTTCTCCTTCTTATGCTTTTATACCACCGATTCTGCATCAAATGGGGGTCTTGCATCATCCAGCACCTTATTCACGTCAAAATAATATTCATTCACCTCTTGTGGGGCCAGCATCATTTTGTAGCCATCAATATTCACCCTTGGAGATACCATTACATCTTTATAGAATGAAAGCTTTCTTATATTGCTGACAGGACAGAAAATATGGAATCCGGAATCCACTATATATCTATGGGCTGTGCTTCCTGACATATACTGAAACCCATAAGGAGAAATATATATTGCAGTTTCGCCCACATAAGGTTCTATGTTTGATTTCCATCTGTCAATGTCTGATTTCATGGATCCAAGGGAAACATCCGCATCCTTCAGGTATCCGTCATGGGTATAACTGTGGCACGCTATATCCCATCCGCTTTTTCGCAATGCCTTTGATATTTCTTTGACTTCCTCTCTCCATTCCTCGGTCTTGGGCAGTCCGTCGGTTATCCTGTATCCGAATGCTCCCTGATATCCTGTTGTGGCAACTATCCCTTTGTATCCCTGCCACGAGAATTCGGGATTTTTCTCAACATATCTGTCCAGTATGGGCATGACGTCTCCATCGTAGGTTGTCTCGGTTTTGCCTTCGGGTGTTTTTACTTCAGTGGCAACTTTACCGTTCTTGTCCACAACAAGTCTGCCGGCGAAACCGTCCGGTTTCATATAATCATAATAATCAACATCATCGATGGATATTATCAATGGTTTTTTGCCCTTTGGAAGATATATGTCTTTTGGTTTTACCTTTCCCGTCTCTTTATCTATATTACATACTTCTTCTATGGGGTAAAGTATATATCCTCTTTCTTGCAGCAAGGGAAGCATCTTCTTGAATTCACTGGCCGTTGTCATCCATGCATTGTATCCAAGGGCCGGATGGCCCTTGTCGTCAAACGCCAGCTGGGGATACACGATCAAACTGTGAAAAAATATGTGTTCCACAAATCCGTCGTATTTCACAAGCTCCTTTTTTGCCTTTTGGATCTCGTTTATTTTTTGTGTAACGGGGTCGTCTTCATCATCCGGGTCATAAAGACTCTTGTCTTCTTTCAGTACATCAAGTGCCCTGTCATAAAAGTAACTCTTTTGAAACTTATCCGCTTTGGCTATTACTTTATCTATCCTGTCCTGGTTTTTGTAAGCACCCATTACTAAAAAAGCACCCGCCACAACTACTGCTATTGCCAGAAATACCACAACAGCCCTCATTTTTTTCTTCTTTCTTCTTTCTGCTCTTTTTTCGTTATCCATCTCTTCTCCTAGAATCTCCAGCTGTTAAGATACACTCTTTGTTCTTCTGTAAGCTTATCGATGCTGATCCCCCAGCTTTCAAGCTTTCTTTCTGCTATGCTTTTGTCTATATCTTTTGAAACATCTATTACTTTTTTTGCCAGATCCTTATGATTTTCCTTTATATATAAAGCGGAAAATATCTGGACAGCAAAACTCAGATCCATTATCTCTGCAGGATGTCCGTCAGCGGCGGCAATATTCACCAGCCGGCCTTCTGCCATTATATTTATCCATTTGCCCCCGGGCATTTTATATCCCATAATATTTTTGCGGACTTCCTTTTTCTCCAGGGCCGTTTTTTCGGTTGCTTCAACATCAACCTCAACATCAAAATGTCCGGCATTGGCAAGTATTGCTCTGTTTTTCATTTTTTTCATATGATCGGGCGTTATGGTTTTTGAACATCCGGTGGCGGTCACAAAAATATCTCCTATGCCGGCGGCATTTTCCATGGTCATTACTTGATGGCCGTCCATCTTTGCTTCGATGGCTTTTACGGGATCTATCTCCGTAACTATCACTCCGGCACCCAGCGCTGCCGCCCTCATGGCTATGCCCCTGCCACACCATCCGTAGCCGCATACAACCACGGTTTTCCCCGCGATGATCAGGTTAGTATTGCGCATTATGCTGTCCCACACAGACTGGCCCGTTCCGTAACGGTTGTCAAAAAGATGTTTGCAGTCAGCATCGTTTACGGCCAGCATGGGAAATTTCAAGACTCCCTCCCGTTCCATTGCTCTAAGCCTTTTTATCCCTGTTGTTGTTTCTTCACATCCGCCCCATACCGAAGAAGCCAGATCGGGTCTTTCCTTGTGAAGCATGGAAACAAGATCTCCTCCATCATCTATTATTATATTTGACTTCCGGGAAAGGCACATTTCTATATGTCTTTTGTATCCCTCTTCTCCTATTCCGTGTATCGCATACACATTTATCCCTTCATCTGCCAGGGCTGCCGCCACATCGTCCTGAGTTGAAAGAACATTGCTGCCTGTGGCTGAAAGGATGGCCCCTCCCGCCTTTAATACCTTGCACAAATAGGCTGTTTTTGCTTCCATATGTATTGAAAGAGAAATTTTTATTCCTTCAAAAGGTCTGTCTGCGGTAAACTCCTCTTCAAGTCTCCGAAGAAGTGGCATATTGTTTTTTACCCAGTTTATTTTCTGGTGTCCCAAAGGCGCCAGATCCGGGTCCTTTACTTCATGCTGTTTCATTGATCTCTCCTATTCAACAGTCACTGATTTCGCCAGGTTTTTTGGCTTATCTATATTGCATCCTCTGTTTTTTGCCACATAATACGCGAACACCTGAAGCGGCACCACCGTAAGCAGCGGCGTTAGCTCATCGGGACAATCGGGTATATAAATGCTTTCATCGGACTGCTTTTCTATTTCTGTATTTCCTTCTTTGGTTATCCCAATAACATAGGCACCTCTTGCCTTTATCTCTTCGATATTGGATATCATCTTTTCAAACAAGGTGTCCTGTGTGGAAAGGGCAAAGACCAGCGAGCCTTTTTCCATAAGGGCGATGGTGCCGTGTTTCAACTCTCCTGCAGCTATGGCAAAGGAATTGATATATGAAATCTCCTTGAGCTTGAGCGATCCTTCATATGAGACCCCCGAATCCGGTCCCCTTCCGATAAAAAATATCTGTTCTCTGTGGTAGAATCTGTCCGCCAGATCTGATATGAGGGGTTCGTTTTTCAGGACAAGCCTCAGCTTATCCGGTATGGCTTTCAGTTCTTCAAGCATTGCCATGTAATATTCTTTGTCAATAACCCCTTTTGTGTAGCCCATGTAAAGGCCGATTAGATACATGCACATGAGCTGAGTAGTATATGCTTTTGTTGATGCCACCGCTATCTCCGGACCCGCCCATGTGTAAAAAACATCATCGGATTCTCTTGCAACAGAACTCCCCACAACATTTACCACCGAAAGTATCCTGGCACCCTTTCTTTTTGCTTCCCGAAGTGCTGCCAGGGTATCCAGAGTCTCTCCCGACTGGCTTATGGCAATGAACAAAGTGTTTTCATCAACAAAGGAATCCCGGTAGCGGAACTCTGAAGCTATATCGACTTCAACGGGGATCCTGGCCATTTTCTCTATTGTATACTTCCCCACAAGTCCTGCATGATATGCGGTCCCGCAGGCCACTATGTATATTTTATTAAAACTTTCTATGTCTTTTTTTGTCATGGTTATACCGTCGAGTTTGATTCTTCCGTCTTTATCGAGTCTCCTCAGCAGGGTGTCCTCAAGACCCTTGGGCTGTTCGTGGATTTCCTTCAGCATAAAATGAAGATATCCGCCCTTTTCCGCAGCATCGGCATCCCATGTAACATGAAAAACATCTCTTTTTACTGTTTGTCCTTTTTCGTCATATATTTTTATTTCATTTTTTGTGACTACAATGGTTTCGTTGTTTTCGATCAAAAATATTTCGCGGACATATTTTAAAAGAGCGGGTATGTCCGAGGCTATGAAGTTGCAGCCTTTTCCTATTCCCGCCACCAGGGGTGCATCTTTTCTCACTGCTATTATCTTGTCGGGTTCATGGGCACAAACCACTCCTATGGCATAGGCTCCTCTCATTTTTTTTACTGCACTGTTTACAGCTTCATGAATATCTCCGTCATAGAGTACTCCTATAAGCTGGGCTATTACTTCCGAATCCGTTTCGGAACGAAATTCTATACCATGATCTTTGATGAGCGTTTCTTTTAGTTCGGTATAGTTTTCTATTATTCCGTTGTGGACGACTGTGACCGTATTATCTTCATTGTTATGGGGGTGAGCGTTTACATCAGAAGGCGCTCCGTGGGTGGCCCATCTTGTATGTCCGATACCTATATTGCTTTCATATTCTTTGTCATTTATTATCTTTTCCAGGTTTTCTATTCCGCCAACATGTTTCCTTGTTTCGATTTTGCCGTCTATGCAAAGGGCTATTCCCGCCGAATCATAACCTCTGTACTCAAGTCTTTTTAGTCCGTCTATTATTATCTCTTTTGCTTTACCTTCACCTATATAACCAACGATCCCGCACATATTCTTTCCTCCCGAAAATTTATTTTGTCTTTTTCAGGGCCTTTTATCCCCGAGGATACTATTGTCCCAGTTTTCTTGTTATCAGCTCAGCAAGATCTTCTGCCAGGCCTGTTATGTATTCTTCGTTCCTGCCTTCGATCATGACCCTCACCAGAGGTTCGGTGCCTGAAGGTCTTATAAGTATCCGCCCTTCCCCCTCCATTTCTTCTTCAAGCCTTTTTATTTCTTTCATTATGTCCGGATCTTTTTCGTATTTGTTTTTGTTTTCGTTTCTCACCTTTGCATTTCTCAGCACCTGGGGATATATGGCCACTTCGCCGAAGAGTTCAGAAGGTTCAAGCCCTGAATCCTTTACGGCTTTTATCAGCTGAAGAGATGATAATATTCCGTCCCCCGTAGTTGTATGATCCAGAAAAATTATATGTCCCGACTGCTCTCCCCCTATCACACATCCGGTCTTCACCATTTCTTCAAGTACATATCTGTCTCCTACTCTTGTTATATTCACAGCGCATCCCATATCTTTCATATACTTGTGGAAACCAATATTGCTCATTACAGTTGCCGTTACTTTATTGTCCTTAAGCGTTCCTTCCTGCTTCATCATTTTTGCGCAAATACATATCTGCCGATCCCCATCTATTATATTGCCCTTTTCATCGACGGCTATGAGCCTGTCCGCATCTCCATCAAATGCCAGGCCCATGAGAGCCTTTTCTTCTATGACTTTCTTCTTAAGCTGCCAGGGATGGGTCGACCCGAAGCCTTCGTTAATATTGAGTCCATTGGGTCTGTTGCCTATTACCGTCACATCAGCTCCCAGATCCCTGTAGACCTTTTCCGCCACCTTATAGGCAGCACCGTTGGCACAATCAAGTACTATCTTCATACCTTTTAGATCTCTGTCTATGGTGCTTTTTAGAAAGGCCGCATAAAGCTCCAGGGCATCCTCTTCACCTTCAACACATTTTCCCAACCTGTCTCCTGTTATGTGGCTGTTTACATCTATATCTCTTACTATTATATCTTCAATGGCATCTTCGATATCATCATCAAGTTTGAATCCTTCTTCATTGAAAAACTTGATGCCGTTATACTCAAAAGGATTATGGGAAGCGGATATCATCACTCCTGCATCCGCATCAAAATACCTGACAAGGTATGCCACCGCCGGTGTTGGCAGTATACCTACTCTTATAACATTACCGCCCACGGCCAGTATGCCGGCACAAAGGGCACTTTCCAGCATATCTCCCGATATCCTGGTATCCCTGCCGATAAGTACCACCGGCTTTCTTTTTTCTTTACTTAGCACATAGGCTCCCGCTTTACCCAGATTAAAAGCCAGTTCAGGTGTCAGTTCTGAATTGGCTATCCCTCTTACTCCGTCTGTGCCGAATAATCTGCTCATATTATGTTTTCCTCTATTCTTCGCTTATGGTTGCCTGTATCTCTCTTGGAGAAACAGAAACACTGCTCAATTTCTTTGTATAAGTTATTTTCAGTTTGACTTTATGCGTTCCCGTCTCCAATTCGGAAAGATTTACAGATATCACAAAATCAGCTCCGGAAAGACCTGAAACAACCTCCTCCGTGCCCCTGGCTGTGACTTTTACGCCGGCCTTTTCAAATACAGCTGAAAATCCTGTCTTTAGGCCCTTTGCCTCTATGTCTTCACTTTTGTAATCAAATGATTTTGATGAAAGTGCTTTGATAGTCACTTTGATATTCAGATCCTTTGACTCTGAAGCCGCTTCCACGCCTGATGGCATTTTCAAATCCAAAGGTATAACACTTGTTTTTGTTATATCCCCTATATATATATCTTCTGCCTGTATCACGGCAATGTTTTCAATATCCTTTTCTGCCCCCTTTATGACCACTGTTTCAGGGATATCCAGGCTGTCCAGTTGATACGGTTCTTTTATTTCTCCTGTCACATTGACCTTAAGAGGAACTTCTTTTGTCTGCATCAGGCTGGCATTGACCTGTATGGAGTCAGAGGACAATGTCAGATACCTTACAACAATGCCCTTACGATTTACCGGCATTGCTTTTGTTTCCACTGAAAGTCTGTCATCCTTAAAATCCTTTACGCTCACTTGGGCCTTTACATGACTCACAGATCTGACTGCGGATTCAGCTCCGCTTACAATCACTCTGTCAGGATACACTTCGGCTTCTCCCGGTTCTGTATTATCCGCAAGTTTTCCCTTAAAAGATACTTTTACCGGTTTTTCTTCCGATATCCTGTTTTCTATGGTTACGTCAATATTTTCGGATGATATACGCTTCAGTTTCAGCCCTTCGGGAAGCTTTACTTCGAGATGGATACTGTTTTTGCCTTTCTCTCTCCCGGTAAGGTCTGCCGTGATTTCTATATCTTCTTCCTTGACCCCGTTTACAGCCGACCTTTTGCCCTCTACTGTGACATCCACAGTTAATACTCCCGGATCCAGAAGTGCCAGTCCGTTTTGGGCGAGACTTTCTTCATTTGTGAAATCGATTTTTATATCATCGTATTTTTTTGTTGTTTCAGGATTTACCTCTCCCACTACATATATCCAAAGGGCCACCGAAAGGACTACGGAGATGATCAAATTCATTGTCTTATTCTGAAACATCTTTTTTCCTCCCCAGTCTGTCTATTGCCGATTTTAGTCCTGAAACCTGTTTGTCATTTCCCTTATTTATATAAACATTGAGCAGTATCTTTTCAACTGTTTTGATATCAAGAAATCTGTCAAGTTTACCGTCTTCAGCAATGGAAATTATGCCTGTTTCTTCAGAAACAACAAGAACCAGGGCATCCGAATTTTCAGTTATTCCTATGCCTGCTCTATGTCTGGTTCCCAGATCCTTTGAAAGATTTTTGTTTTGTGTAAGTGGAAGCACACATCCCGCAGAATAAAGCTTATCGCCCCTCACAATGACTGCACCGTCATGCAAAGGCGATCCTTCGTAAAAAAGATTCACAATAAGCTCAGCCGAAATATCGGCATTGATTATGGTGCCGGTCTCACAAATGTCCTCCAGGGCTGTTTCTCTCTCAATTACAATAAGGGCTCCGGTCTTGTCTGTGGACATTGTCTCCAGTGCCTCAGCAAATTCCGTAACTATCATTTTGGCCTTGACCTTATCCACCTTGCCGAATACCGGTTTTATTATCTTGCTTCTTCCCATGTATTCCAGACCTCGTCTGAGTTCGGGCTGGAATACCACTATAAGGGCGATTATGCCCACCGTCATCGTACCCTTTAATATCCAGTTCAGAGTATGAAGCTGAAACCAGTCGGATAGAAAAAAAGCCGCTACCAAAACCAGCAGACCTTTGACAAGCTGCTCAGCTCTGCTTTCTCTTATGAAGCCCAGTATCTTGTATGCAACGAAAGCCACTATAAGTATGTCGATAATGTCCGTAACTCCTATGTCGGATGCCAGATTATTTAAAAATCCTTCCATACAGTTCCTCTCAAGTCAGCCTCCTTTATCAGTATGTTGTCTCCAAAAGGCCGTAGTCATCGTCCTTTCTCTTGTATACCACATTTACGCTGTCTGTTTCCATATTAAGAAAAACAAAGAAATTATGTTCAAGCATTTCCATCTGGAGGATGGCCTCGTCTGTGGTCATTGGTTCAAGTTCGAATTTTTTTGTTTTTACTACTTTTATTTCTTCCTGAACCTCTTCAGGCCAGTCCGCAAACACAAAATCCTTGTTGTCCTTATGTTTTTTCTGTATCTTAGTCTTGAATCTGGACATCTGAGTCGACAGTTTTTCGACCACATTATCTATACCTTCATAAATGTCTCCGGATACGTCTTCCGCTCTGAAAATCATCCCTCTTACCCGTATTGTCGCTTCTATTTTCTGTCTGTTTTTCTCTGCGGAAAGGGTCACATTCACAATTATATTATCGGAAAAATATTTGCTTAATTTCTCCATTTTCTTTTCGATAGTATCTTTTAGACGATCGTTGGCATTCATATTTTTGCTTGCTATCACAACCTTCATTTCATGTACCTCCTTTGCTGAATATATGCATAAAATAGCCCGGTTTTATTATAACATATCCTTTTCTGATAATACAATAGTCGCTTCAGCTGACCTGGTCTTTGCCCCCACACCTGCCTGCCGGACTTTGTCCGGAGGACTTACATCTAGACTGCGCCATGCTCGCCGCAAAAACGGTTTACGTGGGTCCTTTTGCCCGCAGCTGGCCTGGACTTTCAACCACAGACCTGAAGCGACTATTCTATCCCGTCGATAAATTGACTCCCGCTGCAAATGTCAGCACATCCACTGCCGATGCTCCTTTTCTTATTAGCTCAAGGCTACAGCTGTCAAGAGTACTGCCGGTGGTGAAAATATCATCTACAAGAAGGATCTCTTTGTCTATTATATACTTTTCTCTGCCTTTTTTGATGCAAAACGCATTTTTGACGTTGCTCCTTCTTTCTGCAAGATCCAGAGCTTTCATTGGTTCTGTATTTTTGTTTCTGATCAGGATAGTGCCGTCAAAAGGGATATCTGCTTTTTCTGCAAAATACTTTGCCAGAAGTTCTGACTGATTATACCCTCTTTTCTTTTCCCTTGAAGGGTGCACCGGCACCGGTATAGCCATATCCCATATGATCTCTTCTTTTTTCATCCTGTCTGCCATTATTTCAGCCAGTTTTCTTCCGATATATGATTTGTCATTATACTTGTAATCCATCATTACTGCTCTTTCATAGAGTCCGTAACGGGAACATGTATATCCTTTTCTGAAAACATGCTTC
>Ga0209723_1002982_pt1 | contig 21394 bp, 20 predicted proteins | sample BiotimSIPDNA_2_FD_185750 | JGI IMG/M metagenome (GOLD analysis project Ga0209723, IMG submission 185750) | Anaerobic biogas reactor microbial communites from Washington, USA - Biogas_R2 time_0 SIP DNA (SPAdes) (version 2) | ecosystem: Engineered > Bioreactor > Anaerobic > Unclassified | place...
TAGATCCCTGCGCTTATTCTATGACCTTGGGCACGCTGAAACATCTGCCGCGCCGCCGGGGCGCCCCGGAAAGAGCGTCTTCCGCCGGCAGTGACTGCGCCGGCTCATCCGCGCGGAACACATTGTTAACCGGCAAGATATGGCTGGTGGGTTCTATATCGCCTGTATCGGCCTCTTCCAGCTTGCCGATAAAATCCAGTATCCCCTTTATCTGCGGAGACAGTTCGCCGAGCTCGGCGCTTTCCAGCTTCACGCGCGCCAGCTTCGCGGTATATTCTATTACTTTATCGTTGATATTGGACATAATCGTAGAAAGCGGTTTGGTAATAATATAGGGATTTTACCACTCCCCCTTCTTAAAGTCAAAGTATTTCCCGTTGACAGCGGCGGGGAAATATGTTAAATTCTCTTTTATGACTGAAGGAGCAGATAAAATGAAGAACTGCGGCATAGTAGATAAAACCCGCAACGAGCTGGCGATACTTTACGAGATCTCCAACGCTATGAGGACAACGCTCAAGCTTGACGAGATCCTCTACATCATTCTTACCGGCGTCACCGCCCATATCGGCCTTGGTTTCAACCGCGCCGTCCTCTTCCTGGTCAACGAAAAAGACAAACTGTTGGAAGGGAAAATGGCGATAGGCCCGAAAACCGGAGAAGAAGCCAACCGCATCTGGAAACAGATCGAGAAGGAAGAGATGGGGCTGGACGACTTGATCAGCGTCTTCCAGTTCTCCAATTCGGCGGTAGAATCGGAATTCAACAAAAGTGTGCGCCGGGTCAAGATACCCTTGCAAAGCAGCAACCTGGACCCCCTGGCGATGGGAGTGCAAGAAGGCATGCCGCTGCATCTTACTAAAGACAACATAGATAAATACAAAGACAACCCGCTGATTCAGCTTCTCAATACCCATGAACTCGCGCTGGTCCCTCTCAAAGCCAAAGACAAAGTCAACGGGCTGATCGTCGCCGACAACTTCGTCACTAAAGAGCCGATCACAAAAGACGATATAATGATACTCACCATGCTCGGCAACCAGGCCGGACTGGCTATACAGAACTCCCGCCTTTACGAATCAGCAGTCACCAGGGCGCATTCGGATTCCCTGACCGAACTCTGGAACCACGGATATTTTCAATACCTGCTGCAGGATGAAATGGAAAAAAGCAGGGCGATGAACAGCAAATTGAGCCTGCTCATGCTGGACCTGGACGACTTCAAAGCGCTAAACGACCTTTTCGGCCACCAGGCCGGTGACAAGGTGCTTAAGGAACTGGCGCAGTTTTTGAAGAACCGTTCGAGGAAAATGGACTATGTCTGCAGGTACGGCGGTGAGGAATTCACGGTAATATTGCCCCAGACGGACAGGGACGAAGCTTTCACCATTGCCGAGCATCTGCGGCTGGAGATAGAAAAACATCCTTTCATACAGCGCATATCCCCGGAGAGCGAGAAAAAACTCACCGTCAGCATCGGGATCGCCTCTTTCCCGGTAAACGGGACCACCCCCTCGGACATCATCGCCGCATCCGACCGCGCCCTCTATCAGGCAAAACGAAAAGGCAAAAACACCACCTGCTACGTTTAAAAACCGAAACAAAAAACAGCTTTTATTTTTCTCCTGCGGCTACGCCGCTACCGTTTGCTGTTCATTCTGGCCGGACTTCTGGGCGGGAGATTCTTGAGAGGTAACTTCCTGCGGGGGTTTACCGTCCTTGGAGAACTTCACCGACACTATCTTGGAAACGCCGGACTCCTGCATTGTGATGCCGTACATCACGTTGGCGTTGGCGATCGTCTTCTTATTGTGCGTGATCACGATAAACTGCGAGATCCCCGAAAACTCCTGCAGCATCCTGCCGTAGCGGTCGACGTTGGCCTCGTCCAGCGCCGCGTCTATCTCGTCGAGTATGCAGAACGGCGCCGGCTTGACCTTAAAAATAGCGAAGATCAGCGCGATCGCCGCCATTGACTTCTCCCCGCCGGAAAGCAAAAGCACATTCTGCAGTTTTTTGCCCGGAGGACGACAAACTATCTCTATGCCGGACTCCAGCGGGTCGCTCTCGTCGTTCAGGTAAACCTGGGCGTCTCCGCCGTTAAAGAGCAGGCGGAAGAAATTCTTAAACTCCTCCTTGACCTTTTCGAACGTCTCCAGGAACATCTTGCGGGTGGTGCGGTTGATCTTCAATATCGCCTCGTGCAGCGCCGCCTTGGCGTTCACCAGGTCGGTCTGCTGCTGCGAAAGAAAATCATACCGTTTTTTCAGCTCGTCGTATTCTTCGATCGCAACCAGGTTCACGTTGCCGTAGGAACCGAGTTTATCTTTCAAACGCTGAATATCTTCTTTGAGCGCTTCCGGGGACTGCACAGCGGGCTGTGTCTGCTCTCCAACCGGAGGCGCATCCTCCGGGATGGACTGCACCGCGTCCAGATCTATTTTATACGATTGCAGCATCCTTTCCCTGACCGTGGAGATGCGGAATTCCACGTCCTGGTTGCGCATCTGCAGCTCGTAGATGGAATCCTTAAGTCCGCCGCGGCGCTTGTTATTCTCTTCAAGCCCTCTCTCCAGCGTCTGCACCGAGGACGCGCGGGACGAATGCCCTGCCTCGGTTTCCCTGAGGTCTATCCGGCACAATTCCGCCGCTTCCTGCCCGGAAAAGACTTTTTTCTCCAGTTCCCGTATTTCCTCTATGAGCGCGGTACGTTTGGATACCGCGTCATTGATCTGGCTTTCCAGCTCGCGCAGGTTGGCGGAATCCTGGTTATAACGTTCCCTCATCGCGCCCAGGGTCTCATCCTCGGCGCTGACACGTTTTCCGAGCACCTCCAGTTCCGTCCTTGCCCTGGTGATCACCACCAGCGTCTCTTCTTTCCTGGCGTTCTCCTGCGCGATGTTCTCCTGCTCCGATACGATGGCGGCTTCCGATTCATTTTGAAGGCTTTCGGCTTCCGCCAGTTCTCCGGAAAGCCGGTCCGATCCTTCCCGTGAAACGCATATCTCTTTCTCAACCTCGGAGAGCTCCAGGAGCAAAAGCTGCGCTTCTTCCTTAACCTTGTTCACCTGCCCGGAAATCCCGTCGTAAAATGTCCGCTTATTCGCGAGGGCTATCTCCTGGTTCTTCAAACCTTCCTGCAGGGAAGCAATGCGCGCCTCCAGTCCGGCGATACAGGCGCGTTTTTCCTGTATGGCCGCTTTCAGTCCGTCTATGCGCAGCCGGGTCTGCCCGATCTTTTCGTTTATCACGCGGGTATCCAGATCTATCGGTTTTGCTTCGCAGCGCAATTTCACCCCCGAATCCGGATACTGCCCCTTTTCCGATTCTTCCATCGGCAGGTAATCTTTAATCTTGAGGACCATCCCGCCAAGGTGCTGTTCGGGATTCTTATCGAGAAAGACCACCGCGTTCAACGACTCCCGGATGTCCTCGTATTTAACCTTCAGTTCTTCCAGAAATTGTTTCTGCGACTCGAGAGAAAGCAGCTCTTTTTCCAACCCCAAAAGCTCCGTCTCAAGTCCGTCCAGGGAGGCGTTTTCAACCTCATTACTGGACTTCACCTCAGAGAACTCCGCGTTAAGCCTGGCAAAATCGTTCTCCAGGATGCGCAACTGCGCGTCGACCTCGCTGAGACTGCCCTCGCCGTTTACGATCTCTTCGTTTATCTTTACCCTCTCCAGTTCCAGCCTCTTCTGCCGGGAAACATGCACCTGCTGGCGCGAATGCATCTCGGCGATAGCGTTCTTCAAGGAAGACACCCGGGAAGCGGCGCCCATCACCGCGCTCTTCGCCGCGGCGATCTTGTCCAGAGAAGACTTGACGGCGGAATTGATCGCTTCAAGCGCGGCCTCTTTCTCTTTCAGCGCCGAAGTCTTTTCTTCTATCTGCGCCCTTATGATCCCGCATTCCGTTTCTATGGACTTGAGTTTTTCTTCGTCGGCGGCAAGGCGTGACGAAGACTGCTCGATCTGGGATTTAAAATATTCCTCGTTAATTTCCAGTTCCTTGATACGCTGGCGGTCGAAATCTATCTGCTGCCGGTTGCGGGATATTTCGTTCTCCTGCGCGGCGATCTGCGCCTTGATCTCCTGGATGCGTATCTCGCTTTCATCCAGTTCCCTGCGGCCGGAAGACAACTGCTCTTCCTGTAGGCGCGCCGCTTCCGCGAGTTCCACCGCTTCCTTCTCCAAAGAGGCCAGCCGCGCCGAAATCTCTTCCTTCCCTTTAACCAGGGCTTCTCGTTCGATAAAAGCGAAATTGAGCTCTTTGGTCTTAAGTTCTTCGTAAACCTCGCGGTAACGCCTGGCTTTGCTGGCCTGGCGCTCCAGGGAACCGATCTGCCTGCGCACCTCGGTTACAATATCGTTCACGCGCAGAAGATTCTGTTCGGTCTCATCCAGCTTGCGCAGCGCCTCCTTTTTCTGGGCCTTGTATTTGGTTATACCGGATGCCTCGTCGAAGACCAGCCTGCGGTCCTCGGGTTTAGAGCTCAGCACGAGATCGATCTTGCCCTGCTGGACAAGAGAATAGCTCTCCGCTCCGATACCGGTCCCCATCAGCAATTCAAGGATATCTTTGAGCCTGGCCTGCGCCTTGTTTATAAGGTATTCGCTTTCTCCTGAACGAAATATGCGTCGGGTTATGGCGACCTCATCCTGGTCTATGGGAAGGAAACGCTGGGCATTGTCGAAAGTGAGACTGACCTCGGCCATGCCGAGCGCCTCGCGTTTCTCCGTGCCGTTAAAGATGACGTCCTCCATCGCCGAACCGCGCAGTGCCTTGACGGACTGCTCGCCGAGCACCCAGCGGATGGAATCGAAGATATTGCTGTTGTGGACGATTATATCCTCGGCTACGAAATTATGGTTCCCCAATACAGACAGATCATATACCCATTTCTCGGAATAGACCTTCTTTATGCCGACCACCTCATCCCAGTAAACGTCGGAAACGGCAATGGTCTTAAGGTAATCGTAAAGAGACCTGGCCAGGCCGGAGATCCTGCCGTGTTCGGAAACGATACTCAGGGCCTCCAGTAAACCCTGCCGCGTGGGAAAACATCTGTTCTCATAATAAGCCGCCAATCTGGGCGAGATTTTCCTGAACCGTTTGATCTTCACGCCGGAAAGCTTGACCAGTTCTTTCAGGATGCCGTTGATTTCCGGGATCAAATCCAGATTCTGGTTGGTTTTATAATCAAGCGTCCTGACTTCATCCAGTTTCACGGACTTGGCCCCGACGAAGTTCAATAAACCGGCCAACAGCTTTACGTTGTCCAAACCGGAGACGAAAACCGAATAATAGGCCTTTTTGTTCCTTCGCGGGGTATTGGATGCGGCTTTATACTTCTTCCTTATCACCGACTGCACCCCCAACCGCAACAACAACCCGGAAACTCCTTTAGCCAGCTGTCCGGAGGCGGTGGCATACTCGAAATAAGTCCCGCTCCCTTTCCTGTTTACCGAAATATAACCGTCGCCTTCGAATAATGCGGACAAGAACTCGCCGATCACTTCTTTTTCACTACCGAATAACGCGGCAGGGACCATTTTCTCACTCGATACGCTGTTTACTTTCAGATCAAAAGCCTTATCCAGAAGTCCGCAAAGAGCGCTGGAGAAAATAAGCACGTCCCGGGCGCAGTCCTTGTAGTTGAATACTTTGGCCTCCACATCAAACGCCTCCCTGGCGCATGCGGCGTAATCCGCCACGATTTTCTCGTCTTCATTGACAAACCAAACCTGGTTGGAGGAAGTGGTCCTTCCTTCAGAAAGAATATAACCTAAGAATCTGGCCGCGGAGCGGTCTATGCGCCTGGGCAGCTTGACCTTCCCGCAGCTGCGGGATTTGATATGCGTTACAAAATCCGGGATCTCCGTGGTACCCGCCGCTTTCAACAATTCAATAAAGTTATGGATGTTTACGGCCTGACCGGACTGGATGGAAGATACGACTGTCTTGCAGACAGCCGCGCTGTTGGATACGACGGCTGTATGCGGATCATTCATCTTGATCCGCGATATAAAATCCGACAATTCAGGGGAAAAAGGAACGTAAACAAGATCGTTTCTGCCGAATTTTCGTAATATTTTCCAGAGATCAAGCCGGGAGGAAGCGTTTGTAACCGGCAGTTGCCGCGGCACGGCGATTCTTATGCCGGTCTTCAATTCCTCGGCTTTCAGTTCTATCACCTGCCCGTTATTGATACTGAAAAAAGGGTGGTAATGCGTGGTAGTCACTGATTTGCCGGATTTAGTCACGATCTCCAGCAGATATTCCGGCGCTTTTCTTTTGATGAACGCGTAGACCGGCCTGGTTTCCATCTTGAGAGATTCCAGATTCAAAGACAGGACTCTCACATTATCCCCGTTTTCGCTTGTCATCAATCCGTCGTCCAGATTCTCGACCCGGGAAGACCTCTGCAAGGCATCCTCCACCAGATCGCCTATCTGAACTTTCGAACCGTTGTCAAGCGTTACCAGACTGTCATAGCTGAGGCATTTACCGCACCCGTTCGGGCCGACGACGGCGGTCACCCCGGGTTCGAAATAGAGAGTAGTTTTGTCGCAGAAGGATTTAAAACCGACGATCTCGAGCTTTTTGAAATACATTGCCTCTCCGCAGGATTACAGGTATGTTTCCGCCGGTTTTATTATAGAGGAATTGATGGGGCTGTCAAGAAAGTAAAGAAGTCGATACTACAAGAAAGACGAAGGCTGAAGGGCGTTTGTTTTTCTCTTCCGTCCCTCTTCCCTCGTCCTTCGTGTTTCGTTATTTATTAAGCGCCTGCTTGAAGGCCTTGGTCAGGGACGGCACTACTTCCATCACGTCCCCGAGTATGCCGTAGGTGGCGATCTTGAAAATAGGAGCTTCCGGATCCTTGTTGACGGCCACGATTATCTTTGACGACTGCATGCCGACCAGGTGCTGGATCTGTCCGGATATGCCGCAGGCAAAGTATATCTTCGGCGCCACGGTCCTGCCGGTCTGCCCCACCTGGTGCGAATAAGGCATCCATCCGGCGTCAACCGCCGCTCTGGATGATCCCACCGCCGCTCCCAGCACGTGCGCCAGTTCTTCCAAAATCTTGAAATTATCTTTAGCGCCCATACCGCGCCCCCCGGAGACGATAATGTCGGCCTCGGCGATGTTCACCAGCGACTCCACCTCCTCTACTATGTCCAGCAGTCTGGTGCGCGAAGCATAAAGCGAAGACGGGAATGTCTCCCTGATCACTTTTCCCTTCCGGTGCTTGTCCGGGGCCATCGGCTGCATCACTTTATGCCTGACGGTGGACATCTGAGGCCTGTGGTTCGGGCTGATAATGGTAGCCATGATGTTACCGCCGAAAGCCGGACGCGTCTGCAGGAGTATCTTCCGCTTCGGATCGATATCCAGGCCGGTGCAATCGGCTGTCAAGCCGGCGTTCACCGTTATCGCCACGCGGGAGATCAAAGAACGCCCGATGGCGGTGGCGCCGCAAAGCATTATCTCCGGCTTGTGTTTCTTTATCAACTCCACAAGTATATTGGTATAAGGCTCATCCTGGAAATTAGCCAGTTCCGGCGCCTCGACCAAATAGATGTTGTCCGCGCCGTGCCAGAACAATTCGTCCAGTTGGTCGTCCATCCCGTGCCCGATAAGCACTCCGCTGACCTGACAACCCAGCTTACCGGATAGTTCATGCGCCTTGCCGAGCAGTTCATAGGCAACCGACTGTACCTTGCCTTTCTTTTGCTCGATGAAAACCCAAATACCTTTATAATTCTCTATGCCGGGCATAACGCAGCGTTCCTGCGTTTTCACCAGCTCTATGGCCTTGAACTTGCAGGAGTCCACGCAGGCTCCGCAAAGCGTGCATTTGACGGTGTCCACTTCCGCCTTGCGCGCGGCATTGACTTTTATGGCACCGAACGGACAGGTCTTCACGCATAAAGAACAGCCGGTACATTTATCCAGGATAATTTTGATAGCCATCTCTAATTGACCTCGTCTTTAATAAGTCCCACAAGTTGTTTTGCTGCCTCCGCGGCCTCCCCCTGGAGCATCTGGCCGCCCTGCCTCTGCGGAGGCGTGAATATCTTCACCACCTGTGTCGGTGAGCCGCAAAGCCCGATCTTCGTAGTATTCAGGTTGAGATCTTTCTGCCCCAGCATGGTTATCTTGGCCGACTTGGCCCGCATCATCCCTTTCAAAGACGGAATGCGCGGATCGTTTATTTCCTTTACCACTGTAATCAGCGCCGGCAGCGGGGTTTCGATTATCTCGAAACCCTCCTCCAGCATGCGCTCAACGCGCATCGACTTCTCGCCGGCCTCCTCTATTTTCTTAACGTAAGTAACCTGGGGAATATCCAAATGCGTGGCTATGCCGGGGCCGACCTGCGCGGTGTCGCCGTCCGAAGCCTGTTTACCGCAGATGATCAGGTCGAAAGCCCCGATCTTGCGTATTGCCCCGGCAAGGGTGTAGCTTGTCGCCCAGGTATCGCTGCCGGCGAAAGCGCGGTCGCACACCAGAAACCCGTCGTCCGCGCCCATGGAGATCGCTTCACGCAAAGCGCACTCCGCCTGCGGCGGCCCCATAGTGACGACGCTAACCTTACCGCCGAAACGTTCTTTAAGCCTCACCGCCTCTTCTATGGCGTACATATCGAACGGATTGATAATAGATTTCACTCCGTCCCTGATCAAAGTGTTGGTCTCCGGATTGATCCTTACTTCCGTAGTCTCGGGAACCTGTTTAATGCAAACTATGATATTCATCTTTAGCGTCTTCCCCTGGTCCTGTTTTATGCTTTTATTTCGCCATATCCTTTATCAGCTGCAGCCCGATGATATTACGCTGTATCTGATTGGTGCCTTCATATATCTGCGTGATCTTGGCGTCGCGCATGTATTTCTCCGCCGGATAGTCCTTCATATAGCCGTAGCCGCCGAGTATCTGAATGGCATCGGTAGAAACCTTCATAGCCACGTCCGAGGCGAAAAGCTTGGCCATCGCCGAATCCCTGCCGACGTCCTTACAGCCTGCGTCTATGGCGCGGGCGCAGGCGTAAACCAATGCGCGGGCCGCTTCCACTTCCGTGGCCATGTCGGCGAGCATCCATTGTATGCCCTGAAAACTGGAGATGGGTTTGCCGAACTGCACGCGCTGGCGGGCGTATTTAGCGGCGCACTCCATCGCGCCCTGCGCGATGCCGAGCGCCTGTGCCGCCACTCCGGGCCTGGACATGTCGAAAGTCTTCATGGTTACTATAAAACCCATCCCTTCCTTTGCCAAAAGGTTCTCGGCCGGGACCTTGCAGTCGTTGAATACCAATTCGCGGGTGGAAGAGGCGCGTATGCCGAGCTTCTCCTCTTTCTTGCCGAAGGTGAAACCGGGCGTGCCTTTCTCCACGATGAAAGCCGAAGCGCCCCTGGCTCCTTTGTTCTTGTCGGTCATCGCCACCACGGTATAAGTCTCCGCGTCCCCCCCGTTGGTTATGAAATGCTTCATACCGTTAAGAATGTAATAGTCCCCTTTCTTGACGGCCGTGGTCTTGATCGAGGCGGCGTCGGAGCCGGCTTCCGGCTCGGTCAGGCCGAACGCGGCTATCTTTTTTCCCTTTGCCAGATCCGGAAGGTATTTCTTTTTCTGCTGGTCGTTGCCGAAAAGCACTATCGGGAACGTCCCCAGCGCGGAGGCCGCGTAGCAGACGGCGATACCGCCGCAGGCGCGCGAAAACTCCTCGGTGGCCAGGCAGAGGTTAAGCACGTTGACCCCCATACCGCCGTATTCTTCCGGGATGAACAACCCGAACATGTCGGATTCACCGGCAACCTTCATCACTTCCCAGGGGAATTCCTCGGTCAAATCGTATTTGGCGGCGACCGGGCGGATCTTTTCCTCCGCGATCTTATGCGCCAATTCCTTTATCATTTTCTGTTCTTCCGTAAGTAAATAATCCATTTTATGACCTCTCTTCTTTGGTTACAGGTTCATTCCTTGTGCGGGATACCACCTGCCATGCCGCGCATTATATTACAATTTCTTCAAAAGCGCAACTTCTTTGCAATCGGGGAACTTCGGACAGTGAATACATTCCGCCCATATCTTGTGCGGCAGTTTTGAATGCGCGATCCTGCGGAATCCCATCTTTTGGAAAAAACCCGGCTGGTAGGTAAGCGCGAAAATGCTTTCCGCTCCCATCTTCGCGGCATCCTTAATACAATTCTCGACCAGCTGCCTGCCTATTCCTTTCTTCCAATGTCCGCGCTCCACAGCCAGAGACTTAACCTCTGCCAATTTCTCCCAGCAGAAATGCAGGGCACAGCATCCGATTATCCTGCCTCCCCGCTCATATACCCAAAAATCCCTGATGTTCTCATAGAGCTCGTTCAGCGCGCGCGGAAGCATCAGGTCCCGGCGCGCGAATCTGTTGATCAACAGCTGTATCGGTTTGATATCTTTAATACAGGCCTTACGGATCAGTCCCTGCCGTGAAACCGCTTTAATCTTATCGGTCTGCATTTTATTTTATCTCCGTGCCTTTTGCCACCACCACGATCCCGTTGTCCGTCACGAAAAACCTTTTCTTGTCCTCTTGCGCGTCGTAACCGATGACCATCCCCTGCGGGATAGCCACGTCCTTGTCTATGATGGCGTTCTTTACCTTCGCGTATCTGCCGACGTTGACCCCTTCCATAAGGATCGAATCGGATATTTGAGAATAACTATTGACGCGTACCTGGGGAGCAAGCACGCTGCGCTGGACGCGGCCGCCGCTGACGATACAGCCGCCGGAAACCAGCGAATCCAGCACCAGCCCCACCCTGCCGGTTATTTCCTCTCCGGCGAAGACCGTTTTGGCGGGCGGGCACTGTTCTTGGTAAGTCCTTAAAGGCCATTCCCTGTCGTAAAGGTTGAAAACCGGGTCCACCTGCACCAGGTCGAGATTGGCCTCGTAATATGCGGATATCGTGCCTATATCCCTCCAGTACGCCGGGCAGCCGCTTCTCTTGTCGAGAAAATTATACGCGGATATCCGCATCCCTTTGCGGATCATGCGCGGGATGATATCTTTGCCGAAATCGTGGCTGGAATCTTTTCTTCGCGAGTCGTCCTGCAGTTCCTGAAGCAGTACTTTGCTGTTGAAGACGTATATACCCATAGAGGCATATATCGTGTCCGGCTTGCCGGGAATGGTCTTGGGCACAGCGGGCTTTTCCTCAAAACCCGTGACCAGACAATCGCCGTCCACCTGCACCACGCCCAGGCTGCGGCTGTTTTCCTTAGGCACCTCTACCACTCCAACCGTAAGATCGGCCTCAGTGTCGCGGTGAAAATCTATCATCGAATAATAATTCATCCTGTAAATGTGATCGCCGGAAAGGATAAGGACCTCGTCCGGCTTATCCATCTCCAGGGCATAGACGTTCTGAAAAATGGCATCCGCCGTCCCCAGATACCAGGTTTCTCCCACCCTCTGCTGGGCCGGGAGCAACTCTATGTATTCGCCCAGTTCGCTGGCAAGAATGTTCCAGCCCAGACGGATATGCCTATGCAGGGAAGCCGATTTGTATTGGGTAAGTATGTAAACGCGGCGCAGTCCGGAATTGATGCAGTTGCTCAAAGAGAAATCTATAATCCGGTATATCCCGCCGAAAGGCACGGCCGGTTTAGTGCGATCTTTGGTCAACGGCCAGAGCCGTTCGCCCTTGCCGCCGGCCATAATAAAAGTAAGCACCCTGCGCATCATGGAAAGATCACCCCGGTCACCCCGCGCCGGACCATCATTACTCCGATGGCCGCCAGCAGGATATACATTATTTTAGAGAAAGCGCGCGTGCCGCCTTCACCTAAAAACTTTATCAGGAAATCCGCTTTCTTCAACGTGAACCAGACGATAAACATATTCAACGCCAGCGATACCGTGGTCGGAACTATCCCGTAGCTGTCCAGCATAATTAAAGTGGTGGTCAACACCGCCGGGCCGGTGATTAACGGCATCCCCAGGGGAAAAACCCCCACGTCCTTTTCCTTCTCCCCGTATAAAGGCATTTTAGATGCCCCCGGGAACAATAGACGCAGGGAGATCACGAACAAAAGCAAACCTCCGGCGATCTGGAAATCCGGGATAGTGATCCCCAGGAAACGCAGGACAAGTTTGCCGATCAGCATAAAAAGCACGGCAACCGCGGCGGCCGTGCGCACCGATTCGGCAATGACGCGTTCCCTCGCTTTAGTCCCCAGATTATTCACCAGGGAAATGAACAAAGGAATATTACCGATGGCGTCAACGGCAACAAACAGCGGTATGAAAGCGAGAAAAAACGGCTCCAGCACCTTGAACATCCACTGCCCTCCGCTACGAACTCAAGGGATATGACATTAAAATGCTTTACGAGGATTGTTTTAAGTTAACACAAAAACGCCTCTGCCGCAAGGGAAAAGGCATAAAAGCGGATTTTGGATTTTAGGTTCTGGGTTCTACGAAAACGAATATCGGGCTTACGTGTACTTGCATACCTCCCCAACAAAAGATCACCCAAAACCCCTGCATCCAAAAGAAAGAACGCTTTATTTATTTACCTGCGGCCAAATCAGGTCATAATGAACGCTACGGCCTTTGCCGGATAATTTGCGTAAGATCTTTTTCTCAAGTAAATCCGAAATTTCACGAAATGCTGTAACGCGGCTAACTTTAGCGATGCTTACATATTTACGCGTAGTTAAGCCCCCTTCGAAACCTCCGGGACCGGCATCCAAGAGACAGGTTAAAACTTTTTTCTGGCGCTCGTTAAAGCCGGTTTGAGCATGTTGTGGCCAAAATTCCGCTTTAGCTAAGACGTTTCCGATAATCTTATCGGATCTCTGAATGGCTCGTTCAAAACACTCTAAAAACCAAACCAACCATTTGGTCACGTCCACGCTATCACTTTTGGTGCATTTTTCTAAGATATCGTAATATCTTCTTCTTTCTTCCATAATCTGGGAGGAAAGACTGTAATAACGTACTTGGAGCTTTTCATCTTGTGCAAGAGCCATATCTGTCAATGCGCGCGCAATACGGCCGTTGCCGTCTTCAAAGGGATGAATTATCACAAAGTAAAGATGCGCTAAACCGGCGCGTAAAATACCATCCGTGTCTTTACGGCTCAATTCCCACCAACGCAGGAATTGCCGCATTTCTGCTTCTACTGTTTCCCCGGGCGGAGCCTCAAAATGGATCCTTTCTTTTCCCATGGGCCCGGAGACGACCTGCATAGGCTCTTTTCCCCTCCACTGACCAACCCTGATTTTATGAAGTCCGGAGTACCCTGATGGAAAAAGCGCGGCATGCCACCCTTTAAGCCTATCCGTAGAAAGAGCCTTACCGTACTTTTGAGTTGCATCTAAGATAACCTCAACTAAGCCATCTATAGAACGGGTAGCTGGAACTAAACCGGCTTCTCGCAATCCCAAATGCCTTGCAACTGATGAACGCACCATTTGAGGGTTTAGACGCTCTCCTTCAATTGCAGCAGTTTTAATGGCTTCTTCCGTAAGGATATCTGCCTGTGCTTCTTCGCCAAGCTGAAAGCCAAGCCGCTTGACACGGCCAAGAAGATTGCCATGTAGAAGGCGCGCATGACCTAAAAGAGACAAAAGAACACTGCTGTCCCATCTTAATTTCGGCCAAGAATCATTTTGCCAGATATATTTCATCATTTTCGCTTACGCCTTGTTGAAGCGATTAATGTCCATAATCGCTTCATAATTTGATACAAATATAACATTAATCGTTTCAGAAAACAAGCTTTATTTTAAACGAGCCTATTTAAGAGTATATGCAAGCTTTTTCCAAAGTCGGATAAACGGTAATTCAGGCGGCAAGCAAAACATTAGTAGAAGCGGATTTTTCTTTTTTAGTCTTGGGTCTTATGACAATATCCACATCACGGCCCAATCTATTAAGCAGAACCAAAAGCAGATCTAAAGAGAATATACTTAGCTTTCCGTTTATAAGACAAGAAATCTTGGATTGCGGAAGCCCAAGTAATTCTGAAGCCTCTTTTTGCGTGAGACCGCGTTCTTTTATAATTTCCGCGATACGCGACATTATCTGAGCGCGAGCCAACGTTCGTTGCGGATAACCGACACCGATATCGGCGAATACATTACCACTGCCTCTATGAATGATCTTTTTTCTTCTCATAATTTTCTCAAAAATTCCAGATTGAGTTTAGGCTACCCAATCTTTTGCTCATCTATATTGAGTAACTGTCTTACTACAAAAGCTCCATATTGATCTAAAGAATCGAACAAGATATCAAAGGTAATCTTTTTTATTCTTAGTTCATTCAACACAGCACTCCGCAGACAGCCGGGAAGAACAAATTTTATGATAAACTTAGACCTCTCATCCCTCAACTGAGGCGTATTGATATCGTATTTATCATTATCTTCAAAAAGTAAATTCTCTTCAAATCCTTCATCAGTATTGCCTTGACATAAAAATAGTCCATGTTGATCATCAAGCCTTTTTAATTTTCCTTTAGTAATTCCAATAGGGTAAACAAAGTTGATCCCGTGTTGATAATTATTTAAGAAAATTTCATTAAATGCTTTGTCATCTGTTATGTTAGTATTACAGTCAATATTGTTATATCCTTTTATTTTCTTGATACGTTCTATTGCGGTAATCTTGCACCATTCTTTATTTACAGCCCACACCCCAACATCTTTATTGTTGTTAAGTAAAGAATTATACGCAAAGAAAAGAGCCACAAAAGGAGAGAAAGAAAAATCCAATAGTCTCGTGGATATACCATACTGCTGCATAATGCAAAGCCAATCAAACGTTGTTTGCGGATTGTATTGCTTAACTTCAGGACAATTCTGTGTGTATCTTTGAAACATCTTTAACGCGATTTCTTCTATAGAATCATCACTGTTTTTCCCAAAACGTTCAAGGGATGTCCAAAGCTTAAAAGAGCTATCATCTTGTCCTCTAAATACCCATTGTTCGCTTGACACTCCCTCAAAAAAGTTTTTGATGTCGTTCCATTTATCAATACGAACGGTTAAATATTGATTGTTGTTATTACTATTAAATCCTGACGGGATTTCAAGCTGATCAAACATCATTTTTTTTAATTTTCAACATAGCATTTAATTCATTTTTTAGTTTGATGAGTTAGTCTTGGGCCTTATCCCTTTAATACAAAGGGCGTCCCAGCCTTTATAATCATAGCACCCCAGAAAGAAAAAATAATGTTAATTGCATTACCGATAAGAAATATATTGAAAGCTCTACACGTATCATTTTTCCATCCAGCCCAATGAACACTTGTTTTTACCCCTATCCAAACTGCAATCCACTGCGGCCAATTAATTATAAAAGCTATTGTAAACATAAGTAATTCACAGCGGCCCAGCCATCTAACTATGTCTCGTCCTTTAGGATAATTAACCTTTTCATCAGGGTAGTCTTTTATAAAACTCGGCCAAAGTTCTTTATCAACTATATAATTACAAACATAATGCCCAACAATCAAAGAAATCCAAAATCCTATGATCCACAAAAGCACTCCTATGCCCCAACCATAAAAAGGTATTCTCAATTCCAACATGGAAACTCCTTTCTAAAATATGCCTGTTGATTTATTCTATCCAACAAAAAACCTCCGCTTTTCAGGCGAAGGTTATGGTATCCGACATACAGATTGATTTTTCATGTCGCGTTGCGAGTAATCGACAACGGATTTCTTGCGGCATAGTATTAGGCCCCTTCTCACAAACAAATGTTAAACTTCTTTTATTTGACTGAAGGAAGAATAGACGTTACCTATTACCACAAATAATGTTATGTCATTTTCTCACCGCCCACAAGCGGCGTCAAGGATAATTATCCCCTCCCCCAATTTAGACGATTTCCTGGTGCGGAATCCTATTCTATTATATTTACTAACAACGCTATTCACCAACGATTACAAAGTAAATGCTTGCAGAGAAATGAAAACGGCAATTTTTGAGTGAATGCCGATTTTAGACAAAGCATGCTTTTGTGGCTGAGGAAATCCCGTATTATGCTTTACGACATACGGGACGGCGAGGATGTCTGAGTCCGTCCTGGCAAAAGCCGACGGACGAGTTCCGCAGCCGCCGAGGACATCAAAAGAACTTTGGCGTAAAGAAATCGGCCCTGAACGAACAAATTTGGCGTTTTCATTTTAAACCAGCCTGAACATTAGTTACTAAATATTTCTTGTCACAATACTTTTTGTGGCAACTCTTGATCCTTGCCTATCTCAGTTATGCACCTTAAGGGTATCAGGGTTATGCGCCGCGTAACCTACGTACCCTTTTTATAGATCAATCCAGATCAAGCCGTTGGAACCGCTCAACCAGAAGCTTGTCGAACGCTTCAGCCAATTCCCCGGGAAGCAATGACCCCGCAAGCCTTGAACGAAATAGCTCTTTCTTCCCCATGAATCTCTCGAATCTGATCTTCTCGGGGATGCCAAGATAGTTCGCCAAAAGATCGATATCTTCCCGTTTAATCCGGCCCTTTTTCCCCTGAATGGTCAAAGCAGATTAGGCGGCCTCCTCCGGAATCACAATCCTGGAACAGACCAGATCATAGGCAGGCGCCAAACGCGCCAGTCCTTCTTCGTTATAGATGACAGAGTAATTCTTTACATGCGCGTCGCCGTTACCGATGAGAAAGTTAAACACGACGCGTTCAAAGAACAACTGCACATCAAGCCCCGGGACCTCGGAGACGGTCTTTAACTTCTTTCCGATCTCCTCAACAGCGCCATTGTATTTATCCTGCTTCTCCAGTATCTGGGAAAAATCCTCCTGATGGATCTTCCGCCGTCCCTCCCGGTCAAAACGCTTGACCACATAGGCCAAGCTTTGGTCCTTTAAATGCACCAAACAATGCGCCGGCACTTCGATCCCGATATCATCGGCGATCGTCATGCAAAGCTCTTCATTTTCCGGCAAGTTCGCGAACGCCTGCACCTGCGGCTTAAGAATGTATTGTCCGCCCTCACCGGTCACTTTCAGATGCGGATCACCTGAACGGTCAGCCAATTTCACGGAAAGTTTTGGCTGTACTCCGGAGATAGACATCTTCCCGACCATCTCCTGGGCCTTTAACGACACCCCGGCCAACGTCAAGTCAATGAACGGCTCTTTATCGACACCAAAAACTTTTCGCCATACCGTTCTTCCTTTGTTCATTTTACACCGCTTTCTCGGACAGTAACAGCGCCGATCGTACTCTCACCGGTCATCAGCAATATCCCGAATTCATCCGCGCGATCGATCTTCTTCGTTGCGCACACGATGTCCAGATACCATCCCTCTGGGTTCAAACCGGCAAAGAAAGGAAAAAGTATTGTCGATTCAAAAGGCTCCTCCCGCAAAGGCAAAGAAAGAGAAATTGCCTTCCCGCTCTTGAGATACGCGGCATCATAAGTGAACCTGTAGCCCGCATCCGTTTCCTCAAGAATCCCTACAAAACGGTCATGACAAAAGACATCCGCTTTTCTTTTATTATTCCTTGCCATTACGCACGACCTCAAGATGATGTCCCAGGAACTCAAGGACCTGATTGACCTTGTCCAAACGCACCGTGTTCTTCCCCTGCTCGAGCTCTCTCACGAAACGAAGCCCGACACCGACCCGCCTCGCGAACTCAATCTGGTCGAGCCCCGCCTTCTTCCGAAGTAGCTGTATTGTCTTTCCAATGCTTTTCATAGTTAGAATATACACCCTAAAGGGTATAAATGCAAGATTTATTATTAAGAATATGCAGAATCAAGGAACTACAAGCCACTGGCACACCCTATAGGGTATAATAATGAGGCCATCTGGGCTGATCCAAGGTATGCGTCCCTCACCTCTTCGCCCTTCTTTATTACTTCCCTATCCCCGCGCTACGAAAAGCAATTGCCGCGTATACGGATGTTGCGGAGCCGAAAATACGCGCCCGGTCTCCCCCTGCTCGACAACCCGGCCGTCCTTCATAACCGCCACCCGCGCGGCGGTCTTTTTCACGAGACAGAGATTATGCGTGATAAACAGGTAAGTCATTCCAAGCCGCTCCTTCAACTTCATCAGCATATCCAACATGCGCGCCTGTATGGTGAGGTCAAGGGACGAGAGCGGTTCGTCCAGTATCAGGAACTTCGGAGCAGTCGCCAGAGCCCTGGCAATACAAATTCTTTGCCGCTGGCCTCCGGAAAGCTGTGAAGGCAGTCTCTCCGCCGCATCCGAAGGCATCTCCACCATTTTCAGCAACGAAACGACTTTTTCACGTAAAGATGCCTTTTTCACAAGGCGGTTTATCATCAGCGGTTCGGCTATTATCTCTCCTGCCCGCATACGCGGATTCAGACTGGCGTAGGGATTCTGAAAGACTATCTGCACCTCTTTACGGAAGGACTCTTCGTTTATCCCTTTGAAAAGCACTTCCCCGGAAGTCGGAGGAGTCAAGCGGGCGATGATCCTGGCCATGGTGGTCTTGCCTGAACCGGACTCACCTATCAAGGCAAAGGTCTCTCCTTTCCGGACATCAAAAGAGACGCCCCTTAATGCCGCGACGATGCCGGAACGGAAACCCAGGACACCGCCGCTTAAAGTAAAATCCTTGCTCACATTTCTGACAGAGAGCATCTAAAAACGCCCCACTTTCTCGTAAGCTGCCAGCAGTTCCCTGGTATGCGCGTGCTCCGGGCAAGCGAACAATTCGTCCTTCTTTCGGTTTTCCACCAGTTCCCCTTTAAACATCACCGCGACCTTGTCGGCGATGCGCTCGGCGATCGCCAAATTATGGGTAATGAACAGAAGTGAGAACCGCATTTCCTGCTTGAGCCGCATCAGTAACCCGATGATCTCCGCTTCCGTGGTCATGTCAAGTGATGTGGTCGGCTCGTCCGCCACCAGCAGTTCAGGTTTACAGGCCAATGCCATGGAGATCGCCGCCCGCTGATTCATCCCCCCGGAGAGCTGGTGCGGATAACTTCGCGCCGCCCTTTGAGCGTCCGATATACCGGACATCTCAAGCAGTTTCACCGCTTCCCGCAGGGCCGCGGCGCGCCCCGCTCCGCGGTGCAAACGGACGGCTTCGGCGATCTGTTCACCGATGCTGTAAACCGGGTTCAAAAAACTCGACGGCTCCTGGAAGATATAAGCGATGCGTCCGCCGCGGAAAGAGCGCAGACGCTCAGGCGGCATACCTATCAACTCTTCCCCGTCGAACAACGCGCTTCCGGAAACCGACGCCACGCCTTCCGGAAGCAAACCGCAGATAGCTAATGAAGTGACGGTCTTGCCGGAACCGGATTCCCCTGCCATAACCAGGGTTTCTCCGCGGCCGATATCAAAACTCACCCCGCGCGCCGCGGCTACCTCTCCTGCGCCGCGGCCGAATGTCACGCTTAAATCCCTCACCGAAAGCAGCGGTCCCGACACTCCGATAAATCCTTCTTTCATCCCAATTCCTTTCTGATACCTTCGGCGATAAAATTAAAACCGATGATGGCCAGAAAGATCGCGCCGCCGGGGAAAACCGTTATCCACCAGGCAACGCCCAGGGTAGCTTTGGCCTCCGTCAGCATATTACCCCAGCTCGGCACAGGCGGCTGCACCCCCAGGCCCAGAAAACTTAAGCCCGATTCCAGTAATATCGCCCCCGCAACGGCAAGCGTAGCATTCACCAGCAGAGGGCCGCAGGCATTAGGCAAAATATGCCTGACGATTATTCTCAAACTGCCGGCACCTGACGCTCGCGCCGCCTCCACGAATTCACGTTCTTTCAAAGCCATTATTTCCGCCCGCACAAGCCTGGCCGGACCCATCCAGCTGGTCAGACCGATGATGATCATTATGTTTAAAATGGAAGAATCAAGAAAAGCCACCGCCGCCAGGATAAGGAAGAAAGCCGGAAAACAGAGCATGACGTCCACGCAGCGCATTATGAACGCATCCACGCTTCCGCCGTAAAAACCGGACAGGGAACCGAAAACAACGCCCAAAAGAGTTGAGATACCGACGGCGATCATCCCTACGCTAAGCGATATGCGCGCCCCGTAGATCAACCGGCTCAAAACATCCCTTCCCAAACTGTCGGTTCCCAAAAGATGCGCGGAAGACGGGGCGCAAAGTATACTGCCCGCATCTATCTGCGCCGGCTGGTATGGGCTTATCAACGGCGCCGCCAGCGCGGCCAGCGCCATTATCCCTACTATACATATTCCGGTCAGGATCGGTCTATTCATCTTTTGTCCCTCAAACGCGGGTCAATCCAGGCGTAACTCAGATCCGCGAGTAGATTTGCCGTCATGGTTAAAAGAGAGACTATCACCACTTCCGCCATGATCAACGGATAATCGCGCATCATCACCGCTTCGTAAAAAAGCCTGCCGGCTCCCGGAATGGCGAACACGGACTCAAAAATAACGCTCCCTCCCACCAGACCGGGAAGAGAAAGACCCATTATAGTTATCAGAGGCATCACCGCGTTGCGGAAAGCGTGCTTATAAAGCACACTGCGCTCCGTCAATCCTTTTGCCCTGGCCATGCGTATATAAGGCTGTGCCAGCGCCTCTATCATCGAAGAACGCATATACCTTGCCATCGCCGCTATTCCCCCCAGGCTGGATACCGTGACCGGGAGGAACAAATGCCGGAAGATATCTACGGCCTTTCCGGCCGGGCTTAAATACTCGTAATTCAAGGAGGTTATACCGGAGACGGGAAGCCACCGCAGATTTATACCGAAGAAATTCATCAGCAAAAGCGCCAGCCAAAAGGTGGGTATGGCGAACAAGAAGAACATCGCGGCAGTCATAACTTTATCCAGTATACCGTCCGGCCTCAAAGCGCAGCGCACACCAAGCGGGATTGCCGCCGCAAAGATCAAAAACAGAGAAAGCAGGTTTATAGTTATGGTTACCGGAAGGCGTTCCGCGATCTTTTCTATCACCGGACGATTATCGCTGAACGATCTGCCGAAATCCAGAACAGCAGTTCGTTTCAGCCAGTGCCAGTAACGTTCATACACCGGCTTGTCCAATTCATAAAGCTTCTCAAGCCGCTCAAGCGCCCGGGCAGAGATACGCGGGTTAAGAGAATTCTCCAGCGCGCCGGGCTTGCCGGGCGCGAGGTTTATAACCGCGAAACTAAGCAGGCTGATGCCGAACAGTAACGGAATGATCCCTGCGAACCTGCGTAATATATATTTTCCCATATTCACTAAGATTGCCTAAAAAGGGGATTAAACCTCGCCTGTATTAACCCCGTGTCGTAAGATACCGGGAAAATCTCTTCGACATTTTCGCACGAGCGAATACTTGGCCTTCCAATTGGCCAAGGTATAACGCACGAGCGAATACTTTCACACTGGTGAACACCTGCC